>Ga0137412_10002131_pt1 | contig 15593 bp, 13 predicted proteins | sample CZODoug2_1_16fun_FD_122160 | JGI IMG/M metagenome (GOLD analysis project Ga0137412, IMG submission 122160) | Vadose zone soil fungal communities from Angelo Coast Range Reserve, California, USA - CZODoug2_1_16fungal (Hybrid Assembly) | ecosystem: Environmental > Terrestrial > Soil > Vadose zone...
CGTTGCAGTAAAGGGCTTCGGAGGGATGAGCTTTTGCTCGTCCTGGACGCGCAGAAGCGCGTCCCTCTGGTTCGCAATCGCGTTGCACTGCCTGGATTCCCATAATCAAACAGCACTCGCTAATTCAAAGCGATGAGTAGCAGGCTTCGGCGCCGGCGGCGGATAAAGGAAGCGCAACATTGGATCGACCCGCGCGCTCCAAGCCGCTTCACTGTGATCCGCGCCCTCGATTTCGTGATATTCAAGATCGTCATGCAAATTCCAACCCCGCTCCACCAAGGCGGCGCATAGATTGCGTGTCCGCCCCCAGCCCGGTTCGGCCGTGCCGGTATCGAGCCAGATCCTGAGCGGAAGTTTTTTTTCCAGCGCCAGCACTCCTCTCACGATCACCTCATTGTCCCACCAAACCGAGGGGGACATCACCGCCAGCCGCGAGAAGACATTTGAAAACCACAGTCCAAGCGTCATTACGAGTAATCCGCCGAGAGACGAACCGCCCAGGCCGGTAAATTCGGCTTCTGGTTTGGTCCGATACTTTGAATCAATGAACGGTTTTAACTCCTGAATCAAAAATTTCCCGTACTTCCGGGCCAGACCGCGACTGCGCTTTTTCCGTTTTGCTTTGCTGTCGATAACGCCACGTGTCGGGGCGTATTCGTGAATGCGATCCGGGCCGGTATTTGCAATCGCCACAATGATGGTTGGCTCGATGAGTTTGCGGCGAATTAATCGCTGCGCGGTTTCGTCCACGCCCCATTCCACCCCCGCGAAAGCGGTCGCAGCATCGAAAAGGTTTTGCCCATCTTGTAAATAGAGCACGGGATAATGGCGTCGGAGGAAGCGCCGATATCCTGGCGGCAAATAAACAAGAATATCGCGGCGGTTCCCGAGGGTGCGCGATGGGAATTGACGGTGGCAATGAATATTCCCAGTGAGGGTGTGACGCCGCATCCTTTTAGTAGAGCGAAAGCTATTCCCGAAGAAGGTCGCCTTGTCCAATTTCGTCCGCCTGTTTTGCCTCGAATTTGGCTGTAAATCCTTCAAATCCGGTCTATAAAAGCCGACCCGATTTATGCAGGAACGTTACATCAAGTGGTGGACCCCGTATTTGAGCCGCGAATTCGAGATGCTGGTTTTCGGTAATGGCGGCGGTCTCCCTCTGATTATTTTTCCAACCTCCTTTGGCAATTACCGCCAGAACAAAGATTTTGGCCTGATCGATTCCGTCGCCTGGTTCGCGGATAACAACCGAGTGACCGTCTATTGCCCGGATGCGATTGATCTCGACAGTTTTTACAACAAATCGATTCACCCTGCCGATCGCATTCGCACTCACATCGCCTACGAAAACGTGATCGTGCGTGACGTGTTCGATTTCGCGCGGCGCGAAGGCAGCACCCATCGGGTCGGGGTCTGCGGCGCAAGTCTCGGCGCTTATCACGCCGCCAACATCGCTTTCAGGCATGCCGATGCCGTCAGTCATCTCATCAGCCTGAGCGGCGCCTTCGAGATCAGCGATTTCTTCGACGGCTATCACGACGACAACATTTATTTCAACAACCCTTACGAATATCTGCCGAACATGCCCGACCCGTGGAAATACAACCACATGAACATCATTCTCGGGACCGGCGAATGGGATAACACGCGTCATGAATCGATGCGACTCTCCGGCATCTTGAATTCAAAAGGAATCCGCCATTGGCTGGATGACCGGAAATGGTGCGGGCACGAGTGGAAGTACTGGCGCGACATGCTGCCATATTATTTGTCGACGTTTTGACGGTCACTTTATGAAAAAAATCGGAATCTTATTTGGCCAAGAGAACTCTTTTCCCTGGGCATTCATCGATCGCGTTAATCAAAAGACCGGCGGGAAAGGGCTTGTCGCGGAAGCGGTCAGGATCGACAAGGTGATTCAGGGAGAGCCGTGCGGCTACGACGTAATCATCGATCGCATTTCGCAGGATGTGCCGTTCTATCGCGCGTTTTTGAAGAATGCCGCCCTTACCGGCACTGCCGTGGTTAACAACCCGTTTTGGTGGAGCGCGGACGAGAAATTTTTCAATAACGCGCTGGCGACAAAAATCGGGGTCGCAGTTCCACGAACCGTGTTGCTGCCTTCGCATGAAGTTCCGACCGACACCAATGCGAACTCGTTCCGTAATCTGGCTTATCCACTCGATTGGGAGGCGATTTTCAACTACGTCGGCTGGCCGGCATTTTTCAAACCATTCGCGGGTGGAGGTTGGAAAAACGTTTATCGCCTGCACAACCCGGAAGAATTTTATCGCGCTTACAGCGAGACCGGACAGCTCGTCATGATGTTGCAGGAAGAAGTGAAATTCGACATGTACTTTCGTTGTTATTCAATCGATCAACGCAAGGTCCGCATCATGCCTTACGATCCGCGGCATCCTTATCATTTGCGATATCAAACCGAGTGGCAAACCCCAAAGGAAGTATTGCAGAATGTCGAGCGCGGCGTCTTACAGTTGAATCAGTATCTCGGTTACGACTTGAACACAGTCGAGTTCGCCGTGCGCGATGGCGTGCCGGTGGCGATCGATTTTTGTAATCCTGCGCCGGATGCCGAAGTGACTTCCGTTGGTCAGGCGAACTTTGAATGGGTGGTCGAGGCGGTCTCAGAGATGGCGATTCGCAAAGCGCGCGAGCATCAACCCGGTAGAGATAATCTAAGCTGGGGAAAATTTGTTCAGGCCGGAGCTACGCGGCGTGCACTTAGCGATTTGAAATAAGCCGGGGAGCGCGGGCTTCTAGCCGGCATCATGCCGGCGTTCTTTTTCTGTCGTCCCGAGCGCAGTCGAGGGATCTCTAACTATTTTCACAAAAATTAGAGATGTCTCGACTGCGCTCGACATGACAAAAAGGATGCGTGTCCCGAGAATCTTATTTCTGGCATTTCGGACACCATGCGGTGGTTCGCCCGCCAATTGTCGCGCGACGCAACACCGTTTTGTGTCGCGGACATTTTCCGCCGGCGCGCCAGCGTTCATGAATCAGCCAGGTCCGCGGCAATGTGGAATCATCCGGGCCGATGATGCGCAGCGATTCGCGCGCGACAAACTTCGTGGCGCGAAAAAGCTCATCGCGCTCGTCGGCGCTTAAATCGCCCGCAAGCTTAGAGGGCGAGATTCTTGCACGCCACAAAATTTCATCGGCCATCCAGTTGCCGATCCCGGAAAATCCCGATTGCATCAGGACGACAGCTTTAATTGGCGCCTTGCGGTGGCGATGAAGGAATCGGTCGAGAAATGGGCGATTAAATTTAGCCGACACAATCTCGGGCACACCGTTCTCCCACCAGGCCGGTGCGGTTTTGCCATGATGAAATTGCACCCGGCCAAATTGGCGAGCATCGGTGAAGACGAGCGCGCGTTCGCGCTGATACAAAACAAAATGATCATGCTTTTGCGGGCGAAAATCGGGGCGCGCGGTCTGCATCTTACCGCTCATGCCGAGATGCAGGCCGAGCCAATTCTCGTTAGAAAATCGAAAAAGCATCCGCTTGCCGCGCGCTTCTGAAGTCAACAAGCGCGCGCCGGCAAGCTCCTTGCGCAGGACGCGCGTGTCGGTGCCGCGAAAAACTCGCTTGTCTGCATGCTGCGCGATTTTCATCACACGATTTCCGATACCGGCATTCCATTGCCGCCTGAAATACTCCACCTCCGCCAATTCCGGCATCGTGAAACCTAAGCGCGCTAAATCAAGATTGAAAAGGGAGGCGCGAGCCTCCTGTCGTTCCATACCGCTGCGAGCTGCCTTGCTGGGGAGCACAGGCTGCCAGCCTGTCGGTCTCCGCAGCTTGCCGAGACCCTAGTGGAATACCCAAGACCATTTGGCACAAAGCTTGCCGGCAGGCTGCGCGCCCCAGAGTTTCCCCCCGTCCGGCCCGTGCTAAATTTATCCCAATGGAAAAAGTCATCATTGTCGGGAGCGGCTGCGCCGGTTTGACCGCCGCGATTTATGCCGCCCGCGCCAACCTGAGACCGCTGGTACTTGAAGGCGCCCAGCCCGGTGGACAACTTTCCACCACCACCCTGGTCGAGAATTTTCCCGGATTCACCGATGGCATCGACGGGCCTCAGTTAATCCTGAACATGCATGCGCAGGCAGAAAAATTCGGCGCCCGCTTTTCCTATGCAGAAGCGACCGGGTTCGAGCCGCTGAATTCGCACATTCGTCTGCAAGTTGACGACAAGGAATGGCTGGAGACCGAATCTCTTATCATTGCAAGCGGCGCCTCGGCGCGCTACCTCGGGCTGGAGAACGAGGAGAAATTCATCGGCCATGGGCTGACCTCGTGCGCGACCTGCGATGGCGCATTTTATCGTAACGTTCCCGTAGCGGTGGTGGGCGGCGGCGATTCCGCAGCTGAGGAATCCCTCTTTCTCACCCGGTTCGCGTCCAAGGTTTATCTGATTCATCGGCGCGACAAATTGCGCGCCTCCAAAATCATGGCCGATCGCGTCCTCGCGCACCCAAAGATCGAGCCGATCTGGAATACAGTGATCACGCGTTACATTCCCGACGAAAGAGGAGAGATGCGTGCAATCGATTTGCGCAATGTCATTACCCACGAGGAACGCGAATTGCCGGTAGCCTGCGTTTTCGTTGCCATCGGCCACGATCCAAACGCGAAACCGTACAGCGGCAAGCTGGAGATGGACAAGGATGGTTACCTCATCACCAAACGGCTGGTCGAAAGCAAGCATCCGGGCGTTTTCATCGCCGGCGACGTGGCCGACCGCGTTTATAAACAGGCGGTCACCGCCGCCGGAGCGGGCTGCGCCGCGGCCATAGAAGCGGAGCGATATTTAAGCTCGCTGGAGAAGTGACGCGATAGACAATTCAACTCCACAGCGTGGCCCGCAGGGCGACCGCTAACAGATGAAGCTTTGCGATCTGACGCAGTTCTATTCGCCGTTGAGCGGGGGAGTGAAGCGGTATGTGCACGAAAAGATCGCGTACATTCAGAGCGCGACCACGGACGAGCACGTGCTCGTCGTCCCGGGACCCAAAACGGAATGCGTTACTAGCGAGCGTTCGCGAATTTATTTCATTCATTCTCCGCTCATTTCGAGAACGTCGCATTACCGCGCTCTGATAAACCTGCGGGCGATTGAGCAAATTCTGGAGCGTGAACGGCCGGACTTGATCGAGTCGGGTGACCCATATCAGGTGGCATGGAAAGCGATTGCGAGCGGCGAAGCGCTGCGCATTCCGGTGGTCGGATTTTACCACTCGCATTTCCCGGAAGCGTACGTCCGTAGTGCCGCGAAATTTCTTGGCCAGACGGCGGGCGAAGCAATGATGGATTTCACCCGGCGTTATGTGCGCAATCTCTACAATTCATTCCAAGCCACACTGGTGCCATCTGCTCGTCTCGGAGCCGTGCTCACAGCGTGGGGAGTGGAAAACGTCTGCGCAGTGAATTTGGGCGTGAACACCACGGTTTTTTCCCCCTCGCCCGATGACATCGGAGCAACGCGCGCAGAACTGGATTTGCCTGCGTCGTGCCGGCTTTTGCTTTACGTCGGGAGGCTGGCGAAGGAAAAAAATACGAGTTTGCTCTTCCGTGCCTTTGCCCAGTTGAACGGTTACGGGTCCCGAGATTTTCATCTCCTCGTTATTGGCGACGGACCAGAGCGTGGCGATCTCGCCGAGCTGCAAGCGCGTTGCCCGAATGTCACCTGGATGCGGTATTGCACGGACTCGGCTGATCTTGCCCGCTATTATCGCGCGGCCGATTTGTTCGTCCATCCAGGGACGCAGGAAACCTTTGGCCTTGTCGCATTGGAAAGTCAGGCCTGTGGAACTCCGGTGGTCGGCATTCGCGGCAGCTACATGGACAGGATTATTTTGCACGATCAGGAATCGTGGGCGGAGGAGGAGACGCCCGAATCCCTGGCCCGCACCATCGAAGCCGCCTGCTCGCGTAACCTGCCACGACTGGGGGCGCGCGCTTCGCGCCTGGCTGAGGAACGTCTTTCCTGGCCCCGGGTGTTCGAACGTTTATTTTACATTTATCGGGAAGTTTGCTTTAACTATAGGAAACAACGCTAAATGGACGACGCGTCGCAGTACTCAATTCGCAGTTATCAAGCGAGCGATCGCGTTGCTGTCCGTAAACTTTGCTGCGACACCGGTTTTCTGGGCCACCCGATTGATCCAGTCTTCCAAGATCGCGAATTGTTCGCTGATTTTCTGACCACGTATTACACAGATCACGAACCGGAGTCCTCTTTCGTGTTGGAAATTGACGGGCAAATTCGCGGTTACCTGCTGGGCTCACGCAAACCGTTGCAGCATCAGCTCTACTCTTTTGCCCACACAATGGCCCTGTTTTTCAGTGCCCTCTGGCGCTATCGCGGTTACAACGAGCGGTCACGCAAATTCATTCGCTGGGTCATTGGCCACGGCTGGCATGAAGTTCCGGCCGCGCCCAGATCGGTTCCGCATTTTCACATCAATCTGCTGCCAGACGCGCGAAAAGTTTCGACCACCCGCGCCCTGATGAGCGCGTACCTCAATTACCTTTATCGGTTCGGCGAGCGCCACGTTTATGGCCAGATCGTGACCTTTGAAAGCCGGCGGGGCGAAAAGTTGTTCGAGCGCTATGGCTTCAAAGTGTTGAATCGGGCCGAGATTACGAAATGGAAAGCGTTCTACCCGAAGTCAGTCTATCTCAGCACCGTGATCAAGACCCTCGAAACCGCAGGGCCGCTTTCCGCGTATTCGCGTCGACAAACGTCAAGCGCGCCTGTCGTCCTGAGACCATCCTGAGCAAACCGCTGTTCCAGGGTCAACTTTCGCGCTCGCCGCGAATGAATTGTTCAACGCAGCGGTGCGCTTCGTCATCGGTCATTTGGACCGGCGGACGTTTCGCAAAATAGGCGGAGGGCGAGTGGAGCGCGCCGCCGATCCCGCGGTCGAGCGCAAGCTTGCAGCAACGAATCGCATCGATGACGATGCCAGCAGAATTGGGCGAGTCTTCGACCGAAAGTTTGAGGTCGAGCTCCATCGGGATATCGCCAAAGAGGCGGCCTTCAACCCGAATGAAACAGATCTTATTATCGCGCTGCCATGGGACGTAATCACTGGGGCCGATATGAATGTTTTCGTCGGCCAGCCGTTCTCCCATGACCGATTGCACCGCTTCGGTCTTCGAGGTTTTCTTCGAAGTCAGTCGCGCTCGATTAAGCATGTTCAAGAAATCGGTGTTGCCGCCGGTGTTCAGTTGATAGGTCCTGACCACTTTGACACCACGCCGGCGGAAGAGATCGACAATGGTGCGATGGAGCACAGTTGCGCCCATCTGGGCTTTGATGTCGTCTCCGACGACAGGTAAATTTTTATCGGCAAAACGCTTTGCCCAAACCGGATCGCTGGCGATAAAGACCGGAATGTTATTAACAAAACCGAGACCGGCCTCCAGAGCGCAACTGGCGTAAAAGCGCGTCGCCTGCTCCGAACCAACTGGAAGATAATTGACCAGCATCTCGGCCGCAGAATCACGCAATTCTTCGATGATTTGCTCACGGGTGGATTCTTTCTCCAGGGGCAGGAAAGTGCGCAGTGGGTCCTGGTCGCGCATGTGCTCGGCAAAACTGTCGAAAACACAACCCATTTTCACGATCGCGCCGGTGCGCTGGATTTTATCGCAGAAAATTTTAGTACAGTTCGGAGGAGAAAAAATGGCCTCGCTGACATCGAGTCCCACTTTGCGGCGATCGATATCAAAGGCGGCAACCACTTCGATGTCGTGAGGCTGGTAAGAGCCGATGCGACGGTGCATGAGGCCGGTACTGCTGCCGTTGCCATTGGACCCGCGATAAAAATTGATTCCTTGGACGAGAGAACTGGCACAGTTGCCCATTCCGACGATGGCGATTCGGATTTTGCTCATTTCGAAATTGTTAAAGCTAAAAAACTACCTGAATTAGACCTATTCGGGGCAAGACACAAGTTAGGCAACTTCAATCTCAATAGTTGCGCCTCCCTTGCAGCAGCTCCGAGTGTTGCAAACGCCGAATGTGTCCGAAGTCGCGCCCGCTTGCAAGAACTGATATAAGGGGAAAACTCACGGGCAATCCTGATGCAAGGAAAGCCCTCGCAAGGAGATATACGAAATGCGTTTGAAGTTCGTGGCCATCAGCATGCTAATCGCTGCCGCTTTGCCCGGTTTGCCGAAAGTCGTCGGGGCGGTCCCCGCGTACACCATCGAACAAGCGGTCGCCGTCGCCCAGGAGCGCAACCCAGACATCTTGATTGCGCGCAAGAAAGTTGTGGGAGCACATGGCGGTTTCGTTGAAGCGCGTTCGGGCTTTCTGCCATCGCTAACTTCCACCGGGTTGTACGACAAACGACAGACTCAAAGCGAGACGAATCTCCGACAGGAAGATTACAATGCAATATTGCGCCTCGACCAGAACCTTTACACCGGCGGGGCAGTTACCAGCCAGGTGGCAATCGCCCGGTTGAACATCGACAGAGCAAACTACGAGCTTCAGGAAATTGCCAGCCGCGTGACGATGGATGTGCGAATCGCCTTCAACGAACTCCTGCTGAACCGGGCAAAGGTCCACGTGCGCGAAGAATCCGTGCGAGTTTTAGACGAGGAACTTAGGAACCAGCAGGAACAATTGAGCGCCGGCATTGTTGGTAAATTGAACGTTCAACGAGCCGAGGTGGCCCTGGCCAACGAGCGTCCAGAACTCTTCAATGCACAGACTGAATTGAAAAACTCCTACCTGCGATTAGCAGAACTTTTCGGCAACGACGTGCGGCCGGGAGCCCAGGCGGGGCCATTCGAGATTTCGGGCCAATTGCAATATCGGCCCAATCATCCGGACCTAAACAACTGCCTGGCACGGGCTGACGCGAATCGGCCGGTTATCAAAGCCCGGCAGAAAGATATCGAGATCGAGGACCGCCAGTATGTTCTGGACCGGAGCGCGTCGCGTCCACATGTCCGCGCTTTTTCCGGATATGAAGCTTACAGCGAGCGCGACCCCGCCGTCGGTCCAGAATTTAACTATGGGGGGGTGGTAGGGATAAACGCTACGTGGAACATCTTCGACGGGTTTGCGACCAAAGGTCGAATGCAGGCGACACGCGCGCGGCGCGAGGCAGCAGTCGAAGCCTTGGCAGCGGCGCGGCGGAGCGTCGCCTCAGAAGTGCGCAGTGTATTTTTCGATCTTCAACAAGCCGAGCGCGTACTCGAAAGCGAGACAAAAAACGTGCAGACGGCGGACGAGGCGCTAGAGATGGCCAAAGGCAATTTCGCTGCCGGATTGGGAACACAGCTCGACGTTCTGCAGGCCGCGTCCGATGTAACCCGGACGCGGACCACTCGATTGAGCGCGATCTATTTGCACAACGTCGCTCTCGCCCGCCTGGCACACGCTTGTGCGAGTTCAGCGGAAGCACTTGATTTCGGATCAGACATTAAAAACGTGAAGAACAAAAACGGCAGCGCAGCGCGGGCGTCGGATGTAGCGAAGCCGCCAGAAAAATTAAGCCAGCGATGAAGCAGCGATTTGTTTTTTTGGGGAGCACAGGCCGCCGGCCTGTAATTCGCAGCAGCTTCCCGCGAACAGCGTGTGCCACCTCGCGCGGTAATGTTGCAGGGCATTCGGCCGGCGGCCGAATGCTACAGGCTGGCAGCCTGTGCTCCCCCGCACGCCGTGCGCGACTCACAAGGACGGTGCTGACACCGAGATTTTTTGTTGCGGTTTTGGTTGTGTTTCTCGCCCAAACGAGCGGCGCCATCACGTTGGAACGTGTTCTTCAAACCACACTGGACCAAAATCCAGCTATCCAGGAAGCGAAATCGGGCCTGGAACAAGCGGCCGGGCAGCGGCTGGTTTTTCGTTCCCTGGTGTGGCCGCACGCCGAATTGGGCGTGCCGGCCGGCGTTCAAGCCGGTCACCGGGCTGGTGAAGGCGGAGTAAAAGGCTTTGGTGTTGGACGCGCCTCGCTTGAGCAGGTTTTATTCAACATGGCTGTGCCCCCATCGCTCCGGCGCGGAGACGTCGAAGTTCTCATCGCTCAACAGCAATTGAATGTCGCCGTGGTGGAGCAGCTGCACGCGGCGCGGTTAGCGTTTTACGCGGCACTTTACAATCGGTCGCTCGAGTCGATTCGAGACGAACAACGACAAAAATTGGCAGAGAACGTTACCACTGAGAAGGATCGTTACGAAGCCGGGTTGGCCGATAAGAGCGCATTCACAAGCGCTTCTGTCCAAGCCTCGGAACTGGTTCCGGAAATTGAAAGCGCCCATCGCGCGTATCGAGAATCACAATTGAAATTGGCCGAAGCAATGGCAATTGATCCTGCAAAATCAACGTTGCCCGAGCCCGAAGGCGAACTGCAGTTCATTCCGATGCGCCTCGATGTTGACTCCGAAACAGCGGGGGCTTTACAGCGAAGGTCCGATCTCAAACTCGCGCGTTTATTCGTGCGCGGTGCCAACGAAGATCAACGGATCATCGCAGCCGACTATTATCCTGTCATCGCGGGCACCATTAACGGCGAGTACGTTCCAGTGACGGGTATCCATCGCCAAGGCTCAACGAGCAAAACACAGGATTTTATCGGGTCGGAGATTCGTGAAAAGGCGGCATACACGTGGCGGGTAATCGATAATGGCAAAGTAGGCGGCGCAGTGTTGAAGGCACGCGCAACACGGGAAATGAACGAACTGACGTGCAGGAAGCTGGAAGCGAATGTCAGCCGCGAACTCTCCCGGATCGCCAACGACCTCAAAGGGATCGATGCTCGCGAAAGATCGCTCTCGGCAGCATCCGTGGCCGCAGAGGAGAGCGCTAACGCCGTGCGGGAAAATGTCGCCACGGGTCTAGCGTCTCCCCTTGAATACCGCGTCAGTCAAAATGCGTTTTTAACTACCAGGAGCGGACTGCTGGAGGCTATTTATCAGCACAACGTGGCAATCGCAGAGTGGGACCGGGCCAGCGGGCGCTATTTTCAATTTTCGGGCGACAACACAAAATCGCGCTAGGCGCAACCCGCTGAAGAGGCGCAACGCATCGGAGCACTTCGACACAGCGAGGCGACTACAACAACTGCCTAGCGCTTGCGCCTTACAGGCTGCGGGCTTTAGTTCTCTTTCGCTGATCGAACGGGCGTTTCCACTGTGGTGTCTTGGGAATAGCGTTTTCGAACTTCTGCCAAGACGGGAGTTTGAAAATGAAAACGCTTGGGCACCAGTTTATTGCAAAGAAGCATCACGGATACCACACTAGTTGTCCGAATTGAAATTACCGGAATCAAAAAGAGTTTTGTGGGGTGGTGGAGCAGCACTCGTACTCCTTTTCGCGCTGGCCTATTATTTCCTGATGCCGGTGGCGGAAGTGGTCACGGTCCGCCGTGGTACGGCCATCTCCGCGGTGTATGGGACCGTGCGGATTGAACCGGCCTTTGTGGTGCGAATTCGAGCACAAAATGACGGTTTCATTCAATTGGCGGAACCGTTCTCCGCCGGTCGTGGCGCAGTCGGCAAGAGCGTTGAAAAAGGTCAGTTGCTGGCGACAATTGCTGACGAGGAAACCGCTCGAGAATTGAAGCAAGGGCGTGCCGATTTGCAGGCCGCCGTCGACCGCGCGGCGCTTCCCCTGGCCTCTTCGGAGTTGCTGAAAGCGGCTGAAGACAATCTGCAGCGGCTCGAAAAGGTGGTCGGGTCGGGCAATGTACCAGCAGTCGAATACGAGAAGGCGAGAAGTGAAGCCAACCGGCTGCGAGGTGCAGTGGAAACGGAGCGAATCGAGCGAGATCGCAATCTTCGTTCACTGGAAGAGACGACTAAGAAATTGGAAGCCCAGATGAAGAGCGCCGAAGTTCGCTCGCCGATCGATGGCCTTCTCACTAATGTCCAGACAATCGATGGCGAACTCGTTTCCGACGGCAACGAGCTTTTCACAGTTTCTTCACGGAAGAATTATATTCGCGGCGAAGTGAACGAGGAGGATGTGGGTGAAGTGAAGCCGGGAATGAAAGCAAAAGTGCAGCTATACGCTTATCGAACCCGAACGTTTACCGCGCGCGTGACCTCAGTTCAGCCCGCTGCCGATCCAACCACGCAGCGTTACACCGTTGTGCTGGAAATGGAAAATCCGCCAGACAATTTGATGGTGGGAATGACCGGGGAGATGAACATCATCACCGGCACCCATGAAAACGCTCTTCTAGTCCCGACGCGCGCTCTCCTTGTCGATCAGGCGCTCATCGTGAACCATGGCATTGTGCATTCGCGCACAGTTGGAATCGGATTTCGCACGCTCGATTTCACAGAGGTGACCAATGGCCTGGAAGAAGGCAGTCACGTGATTGTTTCGGACCAGGACAAATTCCGCCCGGGAGAAACAGTGCGCCAGCGAATGATCAATTCACCGCCGCCGCCGAAGGCGCCATGACGCCGCCGCTTTATATTGCGCTGCGGTTTTTGACGCATCGCAAGCGCCCGTTGCTTCTGAGCCTTAGCGGCGTTGTTTTCGGCGTCGCCATCTTTATCTGCACCCAGGCGCAGACCCAGGGCTTCGCACGTTACTTTATCGACTCAACTATCGGCAGCAATGGCGCGCTGGTCGTCAAATCGCGTTTTCGCCCGCGCTACGAACCGCTCATGGTTTCCGCGAAAGGCTCTAAAGGAACCATTGGACGTCGTCTCTATTTTGAAGGCATCACTAACCCAAATGAAATCATGCGGGTGAGCAGGCAATTTTCTAATGTTGTTTCCTGTTCCCCGGTTCTACGCGGAACGGTCAGCGCTCGCGCGGGATTTGAGAACGCGACTGTCGATCTTTACGGCATTGATCCCGCGCTGCACGCGCGGACCACCGATATTCTCCACCAGCTCACTGATGGGAACTTTGATGACTTTCGGAATAACACCAGCTCGATCATCATCGGTTCACGTCTGGCAGAGTTACTTCAGGCCGGCGTGGGCGATACGGTGCAATTGCTCGCGCCCAACGGGGAGTACTGGCGATTCACTGTTGCAGCGGTCGCGCGGGCAGGGATTGGGTCGATTGATTCAACCCGAGTCTATTCGCATGCCAGGGTCGCACAGGCTCTGCTGCAGCAACCGTCGGGCGCGTCGATGATCATATACAAACTGCGGAATCCGAATCGTGCGCCTGCTTTAGCCAGCCGTTTCGAAACCCTCTTTCAACACAACGCCTCGAGTTGGCAGGAACGCGAGGAAAGCACGCTGCAGCTTTTCCTGACCTTAAGAATGTCCGTCGCGATTACGGTCTCTCTTATCATCCTGCTGGCTGGATTCGGCATTTTTAATGTGCTGACGATGTCTGTGCTCACGAAGATAAAAGAAATCGCAATCTTGCGCTCGATGGGTTACCGGCGGATCGACATCAGCGCGATCTTCCTGTGGCAGGGCGCGCTGATCGCCATATAGCATTTTGTCCACGACAGGGATGCCGCTGACCCAGTTGCTGTCACGCGGGTTACCGTAGCCCTGGACATCGTTTTGTTTACCGGCGAAATTCCACAGGAAATAACGGAGGTACATCCAGCCCGTCTGATAGGTGATGAAATACTTGATATTATTGGCCATGTTTGGCTGGTCCCCATCGCCCAGTCCGGAATACCGGCGGTACATATCCACCTCGCGGCGATCGTTACTGGGATTCCACATCCGGGGAAAGACATGCGCGGAAGGCGCAGCGCCCCAGTCCTGTACGATGGATTTACCAGCCACCTCATACCTGCCATTTCCTTTTGCATAGACATCGGCGCCTTCCACGGTGGGAGCGGGGTCGGTGAAATCCGGTCCGTAAAGAATAGGCCAGTCGCCGTATTGTTCGCGGCTGAGGTAACCCACCAGGCTCACCGGATTGTCCACATTGTACATATCCACAGCCGGATCGGCATTCGAGCGGATGATCGTAGTAAAATAGGTGGAATAGCCCAGCAGCATAAAGCCCGCGCACCAGAGACCCATCTTGAGATAATAATATTGTTTGCGGACGGCCCAGCGGATGGCCACCACCAGGGCTGCGGTCAGCAGTATAAAGAAGGTGGCAAACCCTACGAAGAAAGGCATGCCCATGGCATTGACAAAGAAGATATCGAATGCTCCTGCTCCCTTGATGGTATACTGGATGACGAATTTCTGAACGACGCCGGTAATACCGCAGCCGATGATAAAGGCGATCACCGTGCCCCAGGCCGTGGGTTTATACCGTTTGAAATAATAGACCATGACGATGGCGGGGATGGTCAGCAGGTTCAGCAGGTGGACTCCGATAGAGAGCCCCATCATATAAAAGATAAAGATGATCCATTTGTCAGATCCCGGTTTGTCGGCATTATGCTCCCATTTGAGGATGGCCCAGAATACCAGGGCGGTGAAGAAGGCGGAGGAAGCATACACTTCCCCTTCGACCGCACTGTACCAGTAAGAAACGCAGAACGTATAGGCCAGGGCGCCTACGACACCGGCGGCCATGATAGTAAAAAGCTGCTGGCTGTCCGGATCGGCGCTGGTATTATTCTTTTGCACGAGTTTCCGGGCGAAATGCGTGATGCTCCAGAAGAGGAAGAGGATGGACAGACCACTGGCGATGGCGCTCATAAAATTGACGCCCCGGGCGGCCGTGGCGGGGTTGTCCCCAAAAAGGATGATGAAGAATCGGCCCATGAGGACGAACAGCGGAGCGCCGGGAGGGTGGGGGATCTGTAACTTATAACAGCTGGAGACGAATTCCCCGCAATCCCAGAAACTGCCGGTGGGCTCCATGGTCATTACAAATACCGTACAGGCAATCAATCCCACGACCCAGCCCACGATATTGTTCACTCGGTTAAACCTCATAATAGAATGGCTTTTATTTAGACAGTGTTTTGTTTATCTGCACGCCGGCCCGCTCTTGCCGGTTGCAATGGATAAATTTAGGCGCGAATTAACGCCAATTAACGCGAATTTCCGCGAATACCACGCGAATTTTCGCCAATTATCCCGCCCTTATACGCCGCTGGCGGAAATTAACCAGTATTTAACGGCTTACCCAGTGGGGCGGGCCTTCTGTGGGGCCTCCTTCGGTTATTCGAAATAGACTCGTATGGTTTGATAGAACAGCCGGCTTTGGAGATATTGATTCTGGGACTGTTCGGTAAAGTCCTGCAGGCCGAACAATCCGGCGGCATTGCCCTTCTGGATGGCGATCTCGAGATAGCCGGCGGAGTTGAAGATCGCCAGCTTTTCACCTTCGTGGGCGTCGGCATAGGTCTCGCTTATCTTATCAATGGTCTCATCGCGTTTGAAGACGATGCGGAATCCGCGGCCCCGGCGCTGCTCTTCAAATTCTTCACGGGTGATATTGACGATCACGTTCTCGAAATGATCGATAAAGATGATCTGTCCTTCGATCCAGGTGTCGCCGAAGACAGGCCGCAGGTGATTTTTTTCCATGAAAGGCGGGTCGGGGACCCCGATGTCCAGCAGCGGGCTGCCATTGGCCAGTTCCTTTATAGCATTGCCCATTACGCCTGTGCAGTAGAGGGTGTTCTTGATGGATGTCTTATCCAGG
>Ga0137412_10002132_pt1 | contig 15588 bp, 16 predicted proteins | sample CZODoug2_1_16fun_FD_122160 | JGI IMG/M metagenome (GOLD analysis project Ga0137412, IMG submission 122160) | Vadose zone soil fungal communities from Angelo Coast Range Reserve, California, USA - CZODoug2_1_16fungal (Hybrid Assembly) | ecosystem: Environmental > Terrestrial > Soil > Vadose zone...
GGAGAAATGACATGAGCACGATTGAGAATGTCAGCCGGCGTCGATTCTTGACCGGAGGCATCATCGCGGCCGGCGCGCTTGTGCTTGGCGTGAAGTATTACCCAAAGTTATCGCTGGGCGACAAACTTCCCCACGATACAAACGCCGACCACGCCACTCTACATCCCAGCGTGTACCTCGGAATCGACCGAGACGGAACGGTGTGGATCGTGGCCAGTCGCTCAGAGATGGGCACCACAAGCCGCACGACATTGCCGCTCATTGTTGCCGATGAACTGGACGCGGATTGGAAGCGAGTAAAGATAGAGCAGGGTCTTGGCGACATCCGATACGGTGACCAGAACACGGACGGCTCGCACTCGATCCGCTCGTTCTACGACGCAATGCGCGAGGCGGGAGCAACCGCGCGATTCATGCTGATTCAGGCCGCGGCCCAGCAGTGGCGCGTACCCGCTGCGGAGTGCGTAACCGATTTACATGTCGTTGTGCACCGCTCGACGAACCGCACAGCGGGTTACGGCGAACTCGCGACGGCGGCGGCGAAATTGCCGCTCCCCAAAAAAGAAGAACTGAAGCTCAAGCCAAAGAGCGCCTGGCGCTACGTAGGCAAAGGGCAAGTGAGCTACGACCTGGAAGCCCTTGTCACCGGGAAGGCCATTTATGGCATGGATGCGCGCATGGACGGCATGGTGTACGCCTCAATTGAGCATCCGCCCGTTCTCGGCGGCAAAGTGAAATCGTACGACGAGAAAGAAGCTTTGAAGGTCGCCGGAGTGCATCAGATCGTTCCGATTGATCCATTCCAACAAGCGCCGGGATTTCAGCCGCTCGGTGGCATCGCCGTGATTGCGGACAACACCTGGGCGGCGTTTCAAGGCCGCAAGAAATTGAATATTTCATGGGACAACGGGCCAAACGAGACGTATAACTCCGCGGACTACAAGAACGAATTGCGCGCGACCTCCCACAATCCTTGCAAAGTAGTGCGCAATATTGGCGATGCGGACGCCGTGTTCGCCAAAGGCGGCAAGGTAATGGAGGCCGACTACTACGTTCCGCTTTTGGCGCACGCTTCTATGGAGCCGATGGTCGCGCTGGCGGAATTCAAGAACGGCAAAGCGACCCTGTGGGCTCCGACGCAGAATCCTCAAGGTGTGCAGGAGACCGTCGCGAAAGAACTCGGGATCGCGAAAGAAGATGTAATTTGCCATGTGACCCTGCTCGGTGGGGGATTCGGGCGTAAGTCAAAGCCCGATTACGTTGCTGAAGCCGCGGTCCTCTCCAAAAAAATGGGCCGGCCGGTGAAAGTGGTCTGGACACGAGAAGACGATATCAAATTCGATTACTACAACGCCGTCGCATCCATGTACATGAAGGCTGCTATAGGCGCGGATGGTAAGCCGACGGCGTGGCTGCAACGGTCGGTTTTCCCTCCGATTCCATCTATTTTCGACGTAAATACGGTTTATGGCGACCCTGCCCATCTGCAGCAGGGCTGGACGGACATCCCTTACGATTTGCCGAATCTTCGTGTCGAGAATGGGCCGGCCAAAGCGCACATCCGCATCGGCTGGTTGCGCTCCGTAGCCAACATTTATCACGCTTTCGCCATTCAGTGCTTCACGGACGAATTGGCACATGCGGCCGGGCGCGACCCGCTTGATTATTTGCTCGACCTGATCGGGAGCCCGCGCACGATCGATTTTAAGGGTGTGCAATACCCGAATTATGGAGCTTCCATGGACGCTTATCCCTGGGAAACCGGGCGTCTGCGCCACGTTACGGAGATGGTGGCGGAAAAGTCCGGGTGGGGAAAACGCAAGCATCGCAAGGGCACTGGCGTGGGCATCGCGGCGCACCGGAGTTTCTTGTCCTACGTGGCCACGGTCGTTGAAGTCGAAGTAAATGACCAGGGCGTAGTGCGCATCCCTCGCGTGGATACGGTTCTGGATGCGGGGCTGGTGGTAAATCCGGAAGCAACGCGGGCCCAATTCGAGGGTGCCGCGGTCTTTGGGACCAGCGTCGCCCGTAGCGGGCAGATCACGGCGACGAAGGGCGCCGTCGACCAGTCAAATTTTCAGGACTACACCGTGGCTCGAATCAATGAAGTTCCTGCTCAGACCAACGTGTACATCGTGGATAGCGACGCTCCCCCGGCGGGCGTCGGTGAACCCGGAGTGCCCCCGTTTATCGCTGCGTTCTGCAACGCGATTTACGCCGCCACGGGCAAGAGAGTTCGCGATCTGCCCATCACAAATTACGGCCTGAGCTGAATTTCGGCTCAATTGTAGAGCCGTTTGGATTAAGGGAATTTGAAACCAGGAGAAAGTCATGCTGCTAAGAATGAATCGAGACTCTTTCGTATGCACCTGCGCAATTCTGATCGTATTCATCGCCGAAATAGGTTTGTTTTCCGTGTCAAGTGCGCAGGCGCGTAGCGCTCAAGGCAGTGCCGCCGCTAAGGCGACGTTCCAAAGCAAATGCGCGATGTGCCACGGCCCGGACGGAGCTGGCTCTGAAGTGGGAAAGAGCATGAAGGTTCCGGATCTTCGCTCGCCGGAAGTCCAGAAGTTGCCCGATGCCCAGCTCGCTCAGGTAATTTCGGACGGCAAGGGTGGAATGCCCCCGTTCAAGAGTTCGCTCAGCGAGGACCAGATTCACGCTTTGGTGACATACATTCGTTCGCTGCGCCAAAAGAAATAGTTCGGACGCTTGTAAGCGGCGTTTCGCCGGCTGCAATGCCCTTCGATTCTCCAGGAGCCAGGCCCCCAGCACCTGGCTCGGATTCGAGAGGGACACATTCTCCGAACAAAAGTTAGAAAGGCAAATATGCTGGAATACATCAACATCGACGGTACAAATCTCGTTAGTTCCCGGATCGCGATAGGCACCTGGGCCATCGGCGGTTGGATGTGGGGCGGAACGGATGAGAAAGAATCCATCCGTACCATTCATGCCGCACTCGACCTGGGAATCAACCTGATCGACACCGCGCCCATTTACGGTTTTGGTCGTTCCGAAGAACTGGTGGGCGATGCCCTCCAAGATCGTCGCAGAGACAGCATTATCGTTGCCAGCAAAGTCGGCATCGACTGGACTCAAGGCAAAATCGAACGTAACTCCACGCGCCAACGCATTCTCAAGGAGTTCGAGGATTCGCTGCGTCGGCTCCGAACCGACTACATCGATATCTACCAGGTGCACTGGCCTGACCCGCTCGTTTCTATCGAGGAGACCGCCGGCACGCTTCGCGAACTCTATGAACAGGGAAAAATTCGCGCTATCGGGGTGAGCAACTATTCGCCTGAAGAGATGGCGCGTTTCCGATCCATCGCACCGCTTCACACCGTTCAGCCGCCCTACAATCTTTTCGAGCGCGAAATCGAACGCGATGTTCTGCCGTACGCCCGCAACCGCGGCATCGCCACGCTCACCTACGGAGCGCTTTGCCGCGGATTGCTGAGCGGCGCCATGAGCGCCGATCGCCAGTTTGCGAAGGACGATATGCGCAAGACCACGGATCCCAAGTTCCAGCCACCGCATTTCGCCGAGTACATCAATGCGGCAAACAAGCTGGATGCATTCGCTCGCGAAAACTTCGGCAAGCGTGTAATTCATCTAGCCGTTCGCTGGCTACTCGATCAACCGGGTGTTGGCATTACGTTGTGGGGCGCGCGCCACCCGGAACAGCTCGAGCCCGTCAAGGAAGTAATCGGCTGGTCGCTCAAAAAAAGTGATTTCGCCGCGATCAATGCCATTCTGAGCGAAAGCATTCAGAATCCTGCGGGGCCGGAATTCATGGCTCCGCCGGCGCGAGCGGCTAGTCCCGTGTTCTGTCAGCAGTAAGATGAGCTAAAGTAAGAATTTTGGAGGCTATTTATGAACAAGAAAGAAGTTTCCGCAAGTGCGGCTGGGAATATTTCATTGGGCGGTGAAATTTCAGTGCATCGTCTCGGCTTCGGCGCAATGCGCCTTACCGGCGAAGGCATCTGGGGACCGCCAAAGGATCGCAAAGGAGCCATCGCGGTTCTTCGCCGCGCCGTGGAACTCGATGTCAATTTCATCGATACCGCGGATTCCTACGGCCCGCACGCAAACGAAGAACTGATCGCCGAAGCATTGTTCCCTTACCCGGCGGGTCTGGTAATCGCCACCAAAGGAGGCTGGAACCGCCCCGGCCCGAATCAGTGGACCCACGATGCGACTCCCGCCCATCTTCGCAGCGCGGTTGAGGGCAGCCTCAAGCGACTGCGCCTGGACCGCATCGAGGTCTATCAACTCCACACTCCTGATCCGGTCGTCTCGTTTGAGGCCTCCATGGAAACGCTGGCGCAACTGCGAAACGAAGGCAAGATCCGCCTGATTGGATTGTCCAACGTCACGCAAGAGCACATCGAGCGAGCGCGCAAAATCGTCCCCATCGTTTCGGTGCAGAATCGCTACAGCTTCGCCGACCGTGAATGGGACTACGTGGTGGATTACTGCGAGCGCAACGGAATTGCCTTTATTCCCTGGTTCCCTCTGGGGGCGGGTCGAGTTGCGGGCGACGTGCTGGATCGAATTGCGCGTGCGCACCAAGCCACACCCATGCAGGTAGCGATAGCGTGGCTCCTGCGGCGATCTCCCCACATGCTGCCGATCCCCGGAACTTCGTCGGTCGAACATCTCGAGGAAAATGTTGCGGCGGCTTCCCTGCGTTTAACGGACGAAGAATTCAAAAAGCTCTTCGCGGTTCCCGCGCTAGTGGCCTCGCGCTAAAGAGTTTGCGGATAATCAGCCATTCCAGCCGAGCCCGAGGCAGGGGCGAAACCATCGAGCACTTGTACTCGCTCGCTGGTCCCGCCCCGCACGGGGTCTAGTCTTCAGGCTGTTTGCGAGCTTCCCTTGCCCTTGCCAAGAAACTCCACCAGCTCACGATTCACTTGCTCGGCGTGCGTCCAACTTATGCAGTGCGGACCGTCTTTCACTACCGCCAGACGCGCTGACTTGATCAGTTTGGCGGTGCGCACTGCCGAAGCCGCTAGGGGGACAATCCGGTCAGCATCGCCGTGAATGACGAGTGTGGGTACATCGATGCGAGCCAGGTCGTTGCGGAAGTCTTCGTGCCATGTCGGCACACAAGCAAGGCTGGCCGTCGCGGAGGCGCTTGCCGCGAGGTTCCAGCTCGCCCGGACGGTCTCTTCGCTGACGCGCTTGCCTAGCAAGACGTCTGTGTTATAGAAATTCTTGAAGAATTCGGTGAAGAACGCGTAGCGGTCTGCGACGATGGCTTTCTGGATGCCTTCAAACACGCTTCCATCCACGCCCTCCGGGTTATCTTTTGTCTTCAGCAGAAACGGCGGGACACCGCCTATGATTACCGCCTTGGTCACGCCTTTCGATCCATATTTACCGAAGTAGCGCGCCACTTCGCCGCCGCCCATGGAGAAACCTACCAGCGCGAAATCACGCAGTTCGAGTTGCGTCACAATTTTGTGCAGGTCCTCGGCGAAAGTATCGTAGTTGTAGCCGGTTGTCGGCTGGCTGGATTTGCCGAATCCTCTGCGGTCGTAGGTGATAACGCGATTTCCTGCATCCAAAAGAGCCGGCACCTGCTTTTCCCACGACGCGCCGCTCAGTGGATATCCATGGATCAAGACCACCGGCTTACCCGACCCGTGATCTTCGTAGTACAGATCGATGTTGCTGGAGTTTTCCTTGCCGACTGTAATATATGCCATCGAGATTCTCCTCTTTCCTCAACATCCGCGTTGACGTTGATGGTGTTCAGATGTTTGTGAATCCTTGCGAGATATAAATAATCTTCGACGATTCGGATCTGCTGCGCAGCCGAGGGTGGGGAGGGCAGGTAATTGCTGCGCGAGGCTGGAAAGTCACAGCCGCAACCATTGCGCGGCAGAGAACGAAACTCGCGAAGTTCCCTAGGTTACGCCCATGCTGCGCCAAAAACCACACCAGAGACTAATGCTCTTCGGTACAGAAAATTTGACATGGATGATTTTTCACGACGAGTTTGTTGAGTGTCGCATCCGTCCGTCGCCGAGTGTCGGCGGTTACGTTTTGTCGAATCTGGAACCGGAAGACCGACGCGGCCATCAGTTCGCGATACTCCGCTCGTCAGAGTCACCACTGTTGTGCTGCCGCTCGAGCGGCCAAGCGAGCTTCCGACAGGTGAGCAGGATTCATCGTTCTACGCAACTTGCGGCGTCCATGGAATTGACGCGCTTTCACCGCCGCGGTCGAAGTACCTAGAATCTCAGCCGTTTCCTCGAGAGATCGCTCTTCAATGTCGCGTAACAAGATCGTGGTTCGCGTCTTTGGGCCCAGCCCATTGATGGCTTTGATCAGGTGTTCCGCCCTCTCGCGTCGCAAGCAGGACTCTTCGGGACTGGGGCTTTTGTCCGCGAATGCTTCCAACACGGACTCCACATTATCGTCAGTATTGTCCGGCAGGACTTCGAGGATGCCGCGCCTGCGACGCAACAACATGAACGCTTCATTCATAACGATGCGCGTCAGCCAGGTGGAGAACCGCGAATTTTGCTGAAAGCTGTGGAGATGAATGAAAGCCTTGTGAAAAGTCTCCTGGACTACGTCTTCAGCGTCCTCTCGGTTTTTTGTTATTCGGATGGCCACGGCGAGAGCCCGGTGCTCGTAACGAAAAACCAGTTCTTCAAAAGCGTGAGTGTCTCCGCACTTTGCGGCAGCCACCAAAACAGCAGAGTCTTGGCTTGCATCAATTGCACGACTGGCTTCCATAACTCCATTACCCCCATTTGCCCAACCACGGACAACACTGAAGGAGCAATGGCATGGCCAGAGCCGGCAGATGGGCACAAAGATTCGGAAGTGCCTGACAGAACAGGAGATGGGCCGATTCAGCGCATTGGAAGCAAGGCCAATTTTTTTGCTAATCTGTCGAGATATCGGCACTGCGTCTATTCGGCTGGATTGACACGGGAGCGCCACCTGATCCAACGGAGACCCAAATAGAGAGTTGACTGTAACAAACTCAGGCGTCGCCCATCCAACCTAAGGATTATGTGAGGCCGGAGGCAAACGCCCACTGGATTACTAGATGTTGTTGCACGGGCCCAAAATCGCGTGTCGCTTCGCTCAAGTCGTCTATTGCAACGGCTAAGCCAGAATTCCGAGCGAAAGCGAATACAAGGTTTTGAATGCAGTGATGGGCGGCATTTATAGCCGTACCGCTGGAGCGGCACCAATGTCGATGTCGAATCCTCTCCTATGGCCCAAGGCGCGAGTGATTTGGGGCTATGGGATCGCTCTTCTATCGGTTTACACAGCACTGCTCATTTCACGATGGCCGCCTGTGCGGTTGGAAACTGCCCCGGTATCCCTATTCCTTGGCGCCATCATGCTCAGTGCATGGTTCGGCGGACTCGGGCCGGGATTGTTGGCAACCGCTCTCTCCAGTCTCGCTTTCGATTATTATTTCTTGCCTCCGATATATTCATTAGTTGCCAAGCCTGGCGAGATACCACGGCTGGTCATCTTCACAGTGTCAGCCCTATTTGTTGGATCGCTGAGCGCGGCCCAACGGAGCGCCACGGAATCCCTGAGGCGGGCGCGCGACGATTTGAGAGGAACGGTTAAAGAACTCCAGAAAACCAACGAGGCGTTGCATGCCGAGAGCCTGGAACGCAAGCACGCAGAGGAAGCGTTGCGGCATGCGCAGGGGGACCTGGCGCGGGTCAGCCGAATCACCACATTAGGAGAGCTGACCGCTTCGCTGGCGCACGAAGTGAATCAACCGATTGCCGCTGCGGTCACCAATGCCAATACGTGTTTGCGATGGCTTACGCGTGAACGTCCCGACTTGGAAGAGGCTCGCGAAGCTGCGTCTCGAATCGTGAAAGATGCAACGCGCGCGGCAGAGATTGTCAGCCGGACTCGCCTGCTGTTCAAGAAGGGCACCGCGCAGCGGGAACTGGTGGGTCTGAATGAAATGGTTCGAGAAATGATCGTGCTGTTGCGCGGCGAGGCGACTCGACACAAGATATTGATTGCCACGGACTTAGCCACCGGTCTTCCGCAAGTGATGGGAGATCGCGTGCTGTTGCAGCAAGTTCTTATGAACCTGATGCTCAATGGCATCGAAGCGATGAAAGATGTGGATGGGAAGCGAGAGTTGCTGATTAAGTCGCAACAAACAGAAAACGAAGAAGTTATATTGTCGGTTAGCGATACAGGAGTGGGCCTGCCGGCGCAGCAGGCGGATCAGATTTTCAAAGCATTTTTTACGACGAAACCGCAAGGGACCGGTATGGGGCTCTCGATTAGCCGATCGATTGTTGAAGCGCATGGCGGGCGCTTGTGGGCTGACGGCAACTCGCCGCGCGGGGCCAGTTTTTGTTTTACGCTGTCGACTAAGAACGAGGGGCATGGGTAAATCCGTTTGCATGGATATACCCCCTCCCCCCGGGGGTTTTGCGTAAGTGTTCATTCTAAATGGGTTAAGGCCGTTTTTGGTTGTAAGTGTTGATTCTAAGGAGTTTACTGGACGGCCGGGCGCCATCGCTCAGCCGATTGACGGATCATTAGTTGCCGGGCTGGGGCGCAGCGTGCTTGCGCCCCTACGTGTGCTCACAGAAAAACTACGTAAGAAAACACGCGTGCCCTAGGTCGATAGATCTAAGGGCCGCGCATGAACCTCTCCGGGATTAAGGATTTAGTTGTATGTGAATTCGTGGGAGGCGAGGCGCACCGCTGAACGAGAGTAGTATATCAGAATAGCAATTCTTGGGGAAGGCTAAATTGGGCGCGATGCTTATTGGCATCGACCAAGCTGAGGCGAGGGAATGACGCGGGCCGATGGTGCTACGGTGTTTGTCGTTGATGACGATGCCGGTGTGCGTGCTGCTATTCAGGGGCTGTTGAAGTCAGCCGGATTGCGGTGTGAGTCCTTCCAATCGGCGGAAGAGTTTTTGCGGAGAAACCGAGCCGACGGGCCGAGTTGTCTGGTCCTGGATGTTAGCTTGCCAGGAGTTAATGGCCTGGAGTTTCAGCGGGAGTTGGCGGATGCGGGCTTGCAAATCCCGATTGTCTTCATCACCGGTCACGGAGATATTCCGATGACGGTGAAGGCCATGAAATCGGGTGCGGTGGAGTTCCTGACCAAGCCTTTCATGGACAAAACCTTGCTAGATGCAATTCAGCAGGCTTTGGAGCGCGACCGGGTGACGCGTCAACAGCGGGGTAAGCTGGCCGAATTGCGAAAGCGCTACGCGACGTTGACGGCACGCGAGCGGGAAGTTATGGCGTTGGTGGTTTCAGGGATGCTGAATAAGCAGATCGCTTTTGAGCTGGGGACCAGCGAAATCACTGTGAAGATACATCGCGGCCATGCCATGCGGAAGATGGAGGCTGGGTCGCTGGCGGAACTAGTAAAAATGGCGGGGAAGCTGGAGATTGCGCCGGGGACGAAGTAGGCGCTTGTTGTTCGGTTGAGACAAGTCGGCAGTTACCCTCTTACGCAACGGTTTTGCTCCTTGTTCGTTTGTTGGCGCTGTTTCGTCCGTGAAAGCGGCGGCAAGACCGCCGCACTCCAAAACAGTCCTTACGTGACGGAAGTCACCTATACCAACGTATAATTGCGGGCTTTTTGGGGGATTGGTAGATTTCTGTTATGGAAATGCAGGGGAAAACAAAAATGGTAGCGATTGTAGATGATGACGACTCGATGCGCAGCGCACTTCAGGGATTACTGAAGGCGGTTGGGTTGCCGGCGCAGGCGTTCGCCTCGGGTGAGGAGTTCCTGAAGTCGGGCCAACGGCAGCACACCGCGTGTTTAATCGCGGACATCCGGATGCCGGGAATGTCCGGGCTGGAACTGCAGGCGCAACTGAACGCCGATCATTGCCGGATTCCGATCATCTTCATCACGGCACATGGCGACGAAAAAATGCGAATGCAGGCATTGCGAGCGGGCGCAGTGGAGTTTATGGCAAAACCGTTCAATGACGAAGCACTGCTCGAGAGTGTTCGAGCAGCCCTGGCAAGTTGAGGCCCTAATAGGCGTTAGTGGAGCCCGCAAGGAGGCCGTAAGTGGGAGCTGTCGCAACATTCGGGTCCGTCGATCAAGAGCGTGATCCGCGCCGATTCGAGCAGATCATAGGCAAAAGCACGGCCTTGGAATCAGTGCTCGAGCAAGTTGAGCAGGTGGCGCCCACGGATTCCAGCGTTCTTATCCAGGGAGAAACGGGCACTGGGAAGGAACTGATCGCACGGGCGATTCACAATCTGAGTTCACGGTGCGGACGACCGTTTATAAAGTTGAACTGCGCTGCGATCCCGTTCGATTTACTGGAAAGCGAGCTGTTCGGCCACGAGCGAGGCGCTTTTACCGGCGCCATCGCGCAAAAAATCGGCCGCTTCGAACTGGCTGACAAGGGAACGCTATTCCTGGACGAGGTAGGAGATATTCCGCCCGGACTGCAGCCTAAACTTCTGCGTGTCCTGCAAGAGCAGGAATTCGAACGCTTGGGCAGCACGCGAACACAGCAAGTGGATATCCGGCTGGTAGCGGCGACCAACCGAAATCTGGCTTATATGGTGAAGCGCGGCGAATTTCGCAGCGATCTCTATTACCGCCTGAATGTGTTTCCGATTCCGCTACCAGCGCTGCGGGAGCGCCGCGGAGACATTCCGGCGCTGGTGGAACATTTTGTGGAGATTTATGCTCGCCGCATGGATAAGCAAATCGACGAGATTCCGGCGGAAACGATGTCCGCGCTCGCGTCCTACCAATGGCCCGGGAACATTCGGGAGCTGCAGAATTTCATCGAGCGGAGCGTAATCGTCAGCTCGGGGAACATTTTGAGCCCGCCGATGGCGAGCTTGAGGGCAGCCGCGGACACAGAATCCACGGAGCCGGTTACTCTGGAACAGGTCGAGCGAGAGCACATACGAAAGATTCTCGAGCAAACGCGGTGGGTGGTGGCCGGTCCAAACGGCGCTGCTGCGCGGCTGGGAATTAAAAGGTCCACGCTTTACTTCCGGATGCAGAAGCTTGGGATCTCGCGCGCCAACAGAGAACCAGTTCGGGTGGAGTAGAGTTACGGAGCGGAAACAATTGGTTCCTGCACAAGGCTCCATGACGATCGGCGCGCTTTTGCTTCGGCTCTCCTAAACTACTGACGCATTTTTCATGGCTGCTGCTTGTGCCGCCGCTGCGGAATCTCCCGCTGGAGGTGCTGGGTATGCTGGCTCGTTCAGCATAGGCAGATCTGTGTTCCGTTCAGGAAGCCCTGCACATGGTGGGTGATTTTACGACGTACTACTGTGCCGAGAATTTGTAGCGCTGCCGCCTGAGGAAAAGCGATGGCTGAAAGAAAGATTGAGCGTCTTCGGCATCATCAGCAGAACTAAATCCCTCACGTCGCGGACGTTTCACTTTGGAAAGAATTGCGTGCAGCACAAGCATCAACAAGAGAATAATTAGCGAAGCTCGCAAAGCAGGATGCAAGCATCGAGATTCATTCAATTTTGGACACTCGGTCATTGAACCTTGGCTAGTCCGTCTTGACTCATCGCGGAAGATAGCTTGCTCAGTTGCTTGCTTACGTCCAACGTTTTTCCGGCGGAAGTAAACAACGAATATGCTTTCACCAAATCACGATTAACGCCGGTACCGGTCACATACAATTGTGCGAGATCGAATTGCGCGTAAGCATCCCCGCGGTCGGCGGCCCAAGTCCACAATTTGACCGCCTCATGCAAATCCCGCCGGAGTCCCTTACCTTCGAGTAAGAGCGCTCCCAATCGCGTTGCGGAAAGGGTGTCACCCTGGTCTATGGCACGGCGATACCAGCTGGCGGCTTCTCCGTAATTAACGTTGACGCCTTCCCCCAATTCGTAGATTTGGCCGAGTGCCGCTTGTGCCTGGGTGAATCCGTTTTCGCCCGCAAGGTGGTACTGCCGTAGAGCTTCTTTAAAGTCTTGCTTCACACCTCGGCCCTTCTCATACATGACTCCGAGTGCGAACTCACCCGCAGGATCACCGGCATCGGCCGATTTTCTGAGCAACCTCACAGCTTCGGTTGGATCTGCGGGCACTCCTTCTCCCTTGGCGTAGAGGACCCCGAGACTTGCTTGTGCTTGCGGACTGTTCTTTTTGGCAGCTTTACGAGCTAGCTTCAGGGCTTGCTGTGAATCCTGAGGCACGCCGAAACCAATGGCATATAAGTAGGCAAGGGCAGCCATGCCGTCTGGAGATTTCGCGTCAGCCGCGCGACGAATCCAGTGCTGGGCATCCGCGCCACTCTTGGCCACGCCCTGACCATGGAGATAAAGAAGCCCGAGATTGAGCGCGGCTTCAGGGCTCCCAGATACGGCGGCGCGCGTGTACCATTTGGCCGCTTCTCCTAGATCCTTGATACCTTCGGGGCCTTTCTCGTAGAGATACGCAAGATTGGTCTGCGCTGAGGAGTCACCGTAGTTTGCTGCCTTGCGATACCAACGAATCGCTTCGGAGACGTCTTTATCGACGCCCTTGCCAAATTGATAGGCATAACCGAGTTTGAATTGCGCGACGGTGTCTCCGGAGTTGGCCTTCTTGGTCAATCCTTTCAGATCGATTCGAGATGAACTCCGAATCGATGTCGGGGAGAAGGATTGCGCCCGCGCGAAATCCGGGTGAACGCTCGTAATGAGCAGCGTAATAAATAGAAGTTCCCTGCGCATACTTTCCATCCTTGCGGGGACAGCCTAATCAAGGCGTCTCCATTGCTATTTCTCTTCACGCGAGGAATTCACCCGGTCCTGCATCGCCTTCCAGGAGCTGAAAAACGATGTTCGGTAGCATTCGGTGTGCCAACTTGGAAGTTCCCGAAATCTTTGGAAGTGCAAGAAGACACGAAGAGTATCGGCAGCGGAGATTGAGGTCAGCGAGGTTCAGTGTCAGGCGCTTGGATTTACGCGTCGACAGGTGTCGGCCATTCTGACAGGCAAACCTGCGTCTTGCGGGGCCCGCCAGGCAAGAAAGAAATTCTCGGAAAGCCGTTCAAATCAAAATCGCAAATAAGCTGCGGTAACAACGTCGGCACGGGGACATCGTGTCTAGCGGGCTGACATGGCACACGACGGTGTTTCCAGTAGACGGCCTCTAGTATCAGTCACTTACACGCACAACACTTTGGCAGGTGGGGTGCATTTTCCAGTGGCGCCGCCCGACGAAGTTTCGTGGCGACAGAAAAACAGGAGAAGAATTCAGTATGAGTATCGAAAACGTAGACAAGGGTTACGCGAGCAAGAACGGGACAAAAGGGCGTCAACTGCTGTCGTTATTCGCCGGTTTGGCTCTCGCACTAACAATTGGTGCAAGCAATGCAAAAGCGCAAATCGTCGGAGATTTGGTAGTTAAGGTCCCATTTGATTTTCACGCCGGCAACTCCGATTTTCCGGCGGGTGAGTACCGCATTCACTCGGTGGACAATAGCGGCCTGGACGTGATGCAAATCAGCACCATGGACGGCTCCAGATCGGCTCTTTTCCAAGTACAGGAAAGCGATGCCGCGGCTACACCAACCAAGAGCGAACTGATCTTCAACAAGTACGGAGACCAGTATTTCCTTTCCAAGTTGTATGACCAAGGCGAACGCATCGGCAGCGAAGTGCTCAAGACGCGCTCCGAACTGAGGATCAGCAAAAACGTCGCACAGGCCGAAGAGCAGCACGTGCCGACACAACGAGGAAAGTAACGGCTCGCTGAATTGCAAACATGCTTGAGTTCAATTGAGCCACTCACTCTCGCGGAATGTTCGGTTGTGGCTCCGATTAAAAAGGAGGAGTTATGAAAATGCAAAAGTTCGCGTTCGGTTTGATCGGCTTGATGTTCCTGTTCGCAGGCGTTGCGTCAGCGCAGCAGGTGAAGACGGACTACGATCGCGGCACAAATTTCGCGCAGTACAAGACGTACTCATGGGAGAACGTCAAGACGAAGGATCCTTTGGATGCCGATCGTATCAAGAACGCAGTCAATGCCGCGCTAGCGGCAAAAGGCTGGACGCAAGTGGACACCGGCGGCGATGTTTCTATCGTGGCCATGGAGATCACAAGCACTCAGCAGACCCTCAATACGTTTTACAACGGAATGGGAGGGGGCTGGGGTTGGAGGCGCTTCGGTGGCGGAGGTTTTGGTGAGGCTACGACCACGACCGACACGTACAAAGTCGGCACGGTGGTTGTCGATCTCTTTGATAGCAAGACCAAGCAACTGGTCTGGAGAGCTTCTGAAAGCGACACGCTCTCCAACAACTCCGACAAAAACATCAAGAACCTGGATAAGGGCGTGGACAAAATGTTCAAGAAGTTCCCTCCAGGCGCTCCAAAGAAGTAGGGGCGTGCACTATGGTTCGCCGGCTATTTGTATCCGTGGCGATCATTTTGGCAGCCATTCCCCTGCGTGCGGTGAAACTGAGCCGCAAGCAGGGGGACTTGGCTGAACGCAATGAGAGATCCGGTCACGAAGGCTGCGCGGCCCGCGAGATTCGGGAATGCAGAAGGTCGTAGTTAGTACTGGAGAATTGCCATGATGAAATTGACGAAACAAATTTTGGCTGTACTGCTCTGCGGTTTGCTCGTGCAGTTCACTGTGCCGGTGGAGTCCTACGGTGCGGGAAGCCAATCCGACCAACAGGCGCCGGCTTCGGCCAGCAAACCGTCGCCGAAAGAGTTGCAGCAACTGGTGGCGCCGATTGCATTGTATCCGGATGCGCTCGTTGCTCAGATTCTTGCGGCTTCGACGTATCCAACGCAAATCGTCGAGGCGGATCGGTGGATGCAGAGGCATTCTCACCTCAAAGGCGAAGACCTGGCCAAAGAAGTAGACAAACAGGACTGGGATCCGAGCGTAAAGGCGCTCGCGCAGTTTCCGTCCGTGCTCGAGAACATGGACAAAAATTTGTCCTGGAGTTCAGCACTGGGCGAGGCGTATGCGAACGATCCGCAAGACGTGACCGATGCTGTTCAGGAGATGCGTCAGGACGCTCAGAAGGCTGGGCACCTGAATAGCAATGAACAAGAGCGAGTAACGACGCAAGGAAACACAATCATTATCGAGCCGGCTAATCCTGAAACGGTTTACGTGCCGGCCTATGATCCTTGGCTTGTTTATGGCGGACCTATCGTGGCCTACCCAGGCTGGTATCCGGTGCCGGGAATTTTTTGGGGCGGCGTCGGACTTTCGTTCGGTGTTGGATTCGGACTTGGATATTTTGGCGGATTCGGCTGGGGCTGGGGCCATTGGGGCTACGACTGGCATGGCCGCCGGGCATTCTTCGATCACCATGAGTTCGTTACGCACAGCCGAGAGTTCGGGCATGACGGGTTTCATCATGGTGATTTGAGTCACGGCAACTTTGGCCATGGTGGGTTCGCTCACGGCAGCGTTGGCCATGGGAGCTTTGACCATGGCAACTCATTTCACGGAAGCTCGGGCTTTCATGCGCAGTCGGGGGGGCACCCGGGCGGGTTCGGCGGCTTTAATCATGGCGGAGATGCTCACGGCTTTTCTTCGCGCGGGCACTCCAGCGTTGGAGGCGGTGGCTTCCACGGCGGTGGTTCGCA
>Ga0137412_10001339_pt1 | contig 15587 bp, 18 predicted proteins | sample CZODoug2_1_16fun_FD_122160 | JGI IMG/M metagenome (GOLD analysis project Ga0137412, IMG submission 122160) | Vadose zone soil fungal communities from Angelo Coast Range Reserve, California, USA - CZODoug2_1_16fungal (Hybrid Assembly) | ecosystem: Environmental > Terrestrial > Soil > Vadose zone...
TGACAGGAGTTCTGAAGAATCTGCTGCCCCGACATGAGCTGCCAGCAACCGCGCGAACAGATCAGGCCTGCTCTGCAGGGCGCGAATCGCTCGACTGCGAACGAGCGGATTGCGGCCCAGCCACAGTAGCAAATCACCGATGCGCATCGGACGTCTAGCAAGTGCGCGATGGGCTCGTTCGTAGGAACGCAGGTCGCCGGCAGCCATGGCGGCGGCAAGCGCCGACGCCTGCTGGAACGCGAGTCGCATTCCATCACCGGTGACGGCGTCGAGGCTTCCGGAAGCGTCGCCTACCAAAGCTACATTGCCTCGCTGTACGTGATGGAGGGAGCGTATCGCCGTGACCGCGCCGCGTTCCCTTCCGCTGACTTCCTGGCCAGCGAGTTTTTCATGGAGTTCCGGAAATTCCCGGAGCGTTCGATCGAAAAACGTGTGCTCCACGTGATCCGCCAGCAGCACGATGCAGATCTCGTCGCCGCCCATTGGAGTTACGTATGCCTGGGCATGGCGTCCCCAATGAATTTCCATGTGGTTAGACCAGGGTCGCGTGCGAAAATGCCGCCGGACGGCAAAGCGCCTGCTGGAGCGTTTGGTGGCTTCCAATGCGCTCCACCTGCGCACGCGCGAACTCAGGCCATCGGCTCCCACGATCCAGCGGGCCTGTACTTTGCCACGGGCGAACAGCGCGCCCTCCGAGTCAATGCCGCCAATTGGTGTGTGCCAAAGGAATTGCACGCCACATTCTTCGGCTCTGGCGACCATCCGCTGGTGCAGGATTGGGCGGGGCAGGCCGAGGCCCGGTCCTTGCAAAAAATCTGCGGAGACCCGTGCACCTTGTTGCGCAAAGCATATGCCGGAAAATTTCTGGCCATCGGTGGGATTGAGTTTTACGCCCAGGGTGCGCAAGGCCTGCAAAGTTTCGGGCATCATGCCTTCGCCGCACGGCTTTTCAATGGGAGGCGCGGAACCATCCGCGATGATTACATCAAGTCCCTTTTGACGTGACGCGATGGCTGCCGCCAGCCCCGCGGGGCCGCCACCAATGATAAATACGTCTGTACTAAACCGTGAGCAAGTCAATTGTGCGCCTTTCCCGTCCTCATTCGGGGACTTGAAAATAATACCGTGGTAGAGACGAGTCGTTTGTCGGGCATGGAGTAAAAATCATGTAACTTCATACGCTCCATGCCAGGCACGTCGAATAACAATAGTGAATGCTAGCAGATGCGAAACAGCGGGATTTGCCCACCAACGCACATTCAGTTTTTAGCCTGAGTTTGCGGCACGTCCCGGGAGTCTTGTTTCAGCAGCTCGGCGGCCTGTGCGGGAGTGATGTTCACAGGCACGGTGTGAAAATCGGAGTAGATTTCATCTTCCTGAACGGCGATGGTTTTGAAAAGTAACGCTTTCCCTTTCATGTGGACATGCATGGCGGTGACTTCCCAAACGCGCGGGCTTATCTCCTGTTGCCGGACGGAGAACGTTCCACCTTCGTCTAAGTGACCGAAGACGCCGCCAAAGAATTTGACTTCGCTGGTGAGCACTCCGTCGATTGCCGCCAATCGCTGCTGCTGTGCGTCGATCAACATGGTCCCGTTCATGTGATGGAAGACCTGCGCGGCGTGGTCGGGCGGGTGGAATTTCAGATTCGGAGCAAATTTTAGTCGAATCAGGGGGCCTTGCTGGCCGTCGTATTCAAACCGGAAGGCGTCGGGGAACATGCGCAGAAGCTTGCGGGCTTGTTCGCCGTCTTCACGCTGCTTTTTCTGGTGCTGGCGCAGTTCACCGGGATGGGAGATCAGCTTCTGAATTCGGCGGTCTTCGGCCCGGACTTGCTCCGGAGTCAGAGGGTGGCCATCGAGCTCGACGAGCCGGTCAATCTGCCCTTGCTTGGTTTGGTAGACATGCAAAAGTTTGCGCTTGCCGTCGTCCTGCTTTTCTTCGCGAAAGGTCCAGAGGGCATTATCGAGGGATTGCGCTTCGACTTCTTGGCGAAGGACGTCACGCGCGAATTGATCGGGACTCGCGGGCAATTGGTCGGCGCGAAGGGTGCTGCAATAAGCCACAACCATCGTGCCGACTATTAGGATAGCTAAGAAACTAAGGTAAAAACCGCGGCGGGACCCAGACGAGCTGTCATGGGTGCTTACAATGGGTAAATGCAATGCGGACTTCCTCAACCTATCACCGCCCTGAAGCTAACAAAATGATGGGAGACGTGTTCGTACGGGACAATACAGGGAATGCCTTAGCAGAAAATACGCCAGCTAAGAGCCAACGGATGCGCTGCTGGCCGTTTTTGCGGTCTTGTTGACATCGGTTGCCGTCGCGCCGGTGATCAGGCGCGCCCCGCGGCTGAAGGTGATGTATTGGAATCCCCATTGAACAAAAACGAGAACGCGATTTTGGAATTCGACGATGTACATCAAATGGATGAATAGCCAGATCAGCCAAGCGGGCAAGCCCGAGACGTGGAAGCCGAAAATATTGGCGACCGCGGAAGCGCGGCCGATCACCGCCATGTCGCCTTTGTCAAAGTAGTAGAAGGGCTTGATGTCTTTGGCCCCTTCCAGGCGCTGGCGGATGGCCTTGGCCGCGTAGGTTCCGCCTTGGATGGCGACCTGGGCTACGCCGGGGAGCGGCTTACCGTTCTTCGCTTCCGCCAAGGCCAGGTCGCCGGTGACATAGATATTGGGATAGTTGGGAATGGTCAAGTCGGGTTTGGCTTTGATGCGACCGCCACGATCGGTTTCCGAACGGGTACGCTCCGCCAGTTTTTTACCGAAGGCGGTGATGACCACACCGCCAGCCCACAACACGGTTTTGGCGGCAAACTTTCCAACCGTGTCGCCCTGTTTGTAGGTGACGCCGTTTTCATCGACGCCGGTGACCATGACGCCCTTGCGGATTTCCACGCCTAGTTTCTCTACCAGCTTCTCGGCCTTGGCGGATAGATCTGGCGGATAGGCGGTCAACACTCGATCGCCACCTTCGACGATGATGATGCGGGCTTCGGTCGGATTGATGCGGCGGAAATCGTGCCGCAGGGTTTCGTTGGCGATTTCGGCCAGTGCGCCGGCGAGTTCTAGGCCCGTGGCGCCGGCGCCGACGATCACGAAGGTGAGCCAGGCGCGGGCTTCGGCTTCCGTGGCGGCGCGCTCGGCGAGTTCGAACGCGTAGAGAATCTTGTGGCGGATGGCGGTGGCGTCCTCGACGGTCTTGAGGCTGGGGGCCCACTCACGCCAGCCTTCATTTCCGTAGTAGGAAGTTTTCGAGCCAGTTGCTACAATCAGCGAATCGTATTCCAAGGCCGCGCCATCCCGCAGAATGACGCGTTTTGCGTCCGGATCAATGTCAACTGCTTCGCCCAGGAGCACTTGCGCGTTCTTTTGGCGGCTGAGCACGCCGCGAAGAGGAGCCGCGATTTCCCCGGGCGAGAGTGAACCGGTCGCAACCTGATAGAGGAGCGGCTGAAACAAATGAAAGTTACGTCGATCGACCAACGTTACTTCGACGGGAGCACGCTTGAGTTTCTGCGCGGCGTTCAAACCGGCGAATCCACCTCCCAGAATCAAAACGCGATGCCGCGGTGCCATCGAGAAGGCTCCTTTCGAAGTAACCAGGCGCTAAGGCCTATCATCTCATTTGGCGTGGGGTCCTTTGGTTTGATTCGCGGGAAGGGCAAACCGGTGCTGCGTTTTCTGGCAGCTATCGTGGTACTGCTTTGCGTGGCTCCGGCTTGGAGTGTTGCGGGGGATGGCCCGGGGTCGCCAGCGTCCAAAGCGGACGACACTTCTCCGGTTTCAGCGGCGGTGGATACGACTACGGTTAGCGCGCCCTCTGGGCCCATTATTGTTTTTGGATTTTTGGGCGGATACGTGCGCGCCGACGACACGGCGCACACCACCGTGCAGGTCGCGCGCAGCCTGCGGAAGGATTATCCTGTTGGCGTTCGAATCGAAACGTTTGAAAATCACCACGTGGGCGACGCGTATGGTTGGATTAAATATCTGCTCGGCGGGGGCCGCTCCGGGACCCTGACGGAGGAGCAAAAGCGCGCTGCGCGGATCATACTGTACGGGCATAGCTGGGGAGCGAGCGCGGCGGTCACGCTGGCGCGGACCCTGCAGAAAGAGGGCATCCCGGTGCTGATGACGATCCAGGTGGACAGCGTGTCGAGGTCGGGGCAGAACGACGCCGTCATTCCCGATAATGTGCGCTACGCTGCCAATTTCTACCAGGAGAAAGGGTTCGTGCACGGTCAACCGAAAATTCAGGCGGCCGACGCATCACGCACCCAGATTCTGGGCAACTTCCGGATGGACTACACGAAGAATCCCATCTCCTGCGAAGACTATCCCTGGTACACGCGCGCGATCATGCGCAGCCACATTGAGATTGAATGCGATCCGCGCGTTTGGCAGCGCGTCGAAGACCTGATCCGTGAGAAACTGCCTACGCCTGTGGCTAAATCCTCGAGCACACCATGACCGTCGCCAACGCCACCGAACACATCGCCGCCGAACGCGACTTGCTTCGCTTGCTGTGCTCGGTGCTGGTCAAGCCGGTGACGCGGGTGGAGTTGTGCCGCCTGGTCGATGCGTCGAAATTCGTGGAGCCCTTGCAGCGCGTCTTGTTCGAAGAGATCCGCGCTTTGGGCGCAATCGATCCCAAGCGCCTGCTGGAATCGCTTCCTGCGCGCGTAACGAACCGCGGGTTTCCCGATTTTGACTTAGACGATCTGCTGACCCCGAAGCTGGTCAGCGAGCAGGACATCGAACGGCTGTTTCAAAGCGCGTTGCGTCTGATTGACGTGGACGACTCCATTGATTCCGCCGAGGGATCCACCGAAACTGTTCATTAGATGTTATCACGCGAACGAGTTCTGACCTTTCTCGAGGCGCTTCTCTTCTCGGTCCTGGTCGCGTTGTTCATCTGGCTGTGGCAGGCCGGGCATCCGCTGACTTGGATCATCTTTCCCGTCTGGCTAGTGGCCAGCTTTTTGTTGCACCATGACACTCCAAAAACCCTTGGCTGGCGCGCGGATAATCTTTGGCCCGCAACGCGCCAAGGTCTAGCCATGTTTGGAGTCTTCATCGCGGCAGTTTGCGTGGCAGGGCTCGCTTTAGGAGTTCTTCACCGGCTGCCGGATCACATGATCGACCAACGCCGGTTCGTGGGCTACTTTTCCTTTTGTCTGTTACAGCAGGTTGCGGTCAATTCGTACCTGATGAACCGATTTCTTTTCGTCGTGGAACGCCCGGTGTTTGCCGCAGTGCTTTCCAGCACGATCTTTGCGGCACTGCATTGGCCCAATCCGGTGCTCATCCCGGTCACCTTGATTGGCGGCTTCGGCATGTGTTTACTGTTCGCGCGTGAACGTAACATTCTCCCGCTGACGCTAGGCCAGGCGATCCTGGGAGGACTAGTCTGGTGGGCTTTCCCAGCAGCGTGGCATCACTCCATGCGTGTTGGCCCGGGCTACTATTCCTTCGCCCATAGGCTGGTGACTTGGTGACTCAATCTTGCCGACCTGTCAGCGGGAGCTATTAGTTCGGTTTTAGGGATTAAGGTGGGTGTATTTGCCAGCGATCGGGTCGGCATCGTGCGCACGGGAACCTTGACCCAACGGTGACGCTCCCGGCCATGTTCCGGCGATTGCAAACCCGCAGCGTCCGCAAGCGCCATTCCTCACACGATTCTCCAGAACATCGTGCCAGGACCGCCGAACCAACATCTCGCCGCACTTGGGACAGTTCGTATTCGCGCCGTCGCTGTAAATATTCCCCTCGTATACATAGTGAAGGCCCACTTCGCGGGCGATGCGCCGCGCGGTATGCAAGGTCTCTGGCGGCGTGCGTGGTTTGTCTCGTAGCTTGAAATCCGGGTGGAATGCGGTGAAATGCAGCGGGACATCCGGCCCGAGTTTGTCCAAAATCCACTGAGCTAATTTCCGGGTCTCCTCGGGATCATCGTTTAGGCCCGGAATCATCAAATTGGTGATCTCGAACCACACGCGACTCTCGTTCTTTAGCCATTGCAAGGTATCCAGGACCGGACCTAAGTGAGTCAGCGTAATTTTGCCGTAAAAATTCTCTGTAAACGCCTTCAAGTCGATGTTCGCCGCGTCGATATGCTCGTAAATATCGTGAAACGCCTGGCGAGTGATGTATCCGTTTGACACCATCACGGTCTTCAACCCGTGCGTTTTCGCTGCTTTGCAGATGTCGATGACGTACTCGCCCCAGATAGTCGGCTCGTTGTAGGTGAACGCGATCGAATCGCAACCATGCTTCAGCGCCAGCAACGGTACGTCTTCCGGCGGCACCGCTTGCGAGCGTACCTGATCGTGGCGGGATTTCGAAATATCCCAGTTCTGGCAGAAGAAGCAGCCCATGTTACAGCCCGCGGTGCCCATGCTGAACACACGCGTGCCGGGCAAGAAATGATTCAGCGGTTTCTTTTCGATGGGATCCACTTGCAGTGCCGCGGGGGCGCCGTAACCCAGGCTGTAAAGGCGGCCGCCCTGATTGACGCGAATGAAGCAAAACCCGGCTTGTCCCGGATTAATATGGCAATGGCGCGGACACAGATAACAGTGCACGCGTCCGCCGGCTTCGGATTCCCACCAGCGCCCCTCGTGCAGCGTTTCCGTCTTTTGGAGGATCTTGAGGTCGTTCATCGACCCTCTTTGCGTACCGCTGCTATTATACGCCGAGCGGACGATCGTTTTTCTTCCAGTGTGAGATGCACAACCCACAGGACGGTCGTTATTTGAATCGGCGCCGCTGAATTCGGCGCCGTTCGTCGGCCCATTCAAGGAACCGCTCCATCTGATCGCGATACCTCCAAGTTAGACGAAAGAACTTGCCGGCGGTCATCGCCGCAGCCTCCGACCCAAGGAAAGTCTCGAATCGCCAACGAAGATACGGGCTATTCCAGGGATTCAGGCGATAGCCCTTTGCGGCAATCCAGTAGTACCGCAACATCTTGAACATTCGGTGTGGGAGCGGCCCGCTCTTTTCGAGTAACAGATCTATCTTAACTTAGTGGGGTCAATCACGAGGCTTAACCTATTAGGCTTAGCGAGACAGTTTAGCCCATCGTTCTAGCCCATCGGGGCCGACAAGTGTTCGTGAACGAGAAGCCAATTGGCACCGCGCTTCTCCCATATGCCGGTGTAGCGTATTTCGGCGTCGGTAGTTTTTCCGTCTTTCGTTTTTTCGGAGAAATGCATCGACACGGTTGTCCACGCCACGGTCCCGTGGCGCGTAACCTTCAAATCTTTGCCCGCGGTGAGACTCCCCGTCGCCATATTGGCGAAGAATTCCTTCTGGACGCCGTCGTGATATTCCTTCCAACTGTGATACGAGAAGGGCGCAATGTCGTAAAAAATCAGGCCCTCATCCTTCGCGTAAAACTTGGCCGGAGCATTCGCGTCGGCGGTGCTCCACGCGGTGCAATAGGCGTCGATTAGTGCGCGAAACCTCGCCTGATCCGTAGCCTGCTGTTGAGCGCGGGCCCCAACGAAGGTCAACAGCGCACCAGCGAAGGCCATCACGACGTACAATAGCCAACGCCACCGCTCTCCGCGTACACGACCACCGACCGCCACTCGCGAATTCATTGGAGAATCCTCCGTCGAGGCCAATCGTTCCGGCAACCTGAGCCTTAGAGTCCGCATAACCTAGTGCCATTCCTGGATTTTTGCAAGCGCTACCTCCGAGACCTCGGCAGTCTTATAGTTCCCTTCCGTCATTGGCCTGCCTGGAGGGGTCATTCGCCGGTGAACGCTGCGTTTTCCCCGAATAGCTCGTGCGCCCGTTCCGGCCTACCTCTAATCTGGCCTCGTAGCGCGGGAATCGTAGGGGCGGGAGGTTGCAATGACGCACGACAACAAATTGAGCCGCAATCGCAGGTCCCAGGCAGGGATGGCTCTCCTCACGGTTGGCATGCTGCTGATGTTCGCCAATCTGGGTTTGGTGGCCGTCAGCTTGCCGCATTTCCTTGCGAGCCTGGGAATCGAAGCGCTCGGCGCCCCCGCGGCCTTGGCGCTGGCCATCCTGAGGTTCTTCCGGGCACTGGCCTTTCATCCTGCTGCGCTACTCCCCTTTGTATATGGGATATTGTTATTATTCGTCGCAGTCGCAGGGATTCTGTCCGGGCTTATGCTGCTGTTGCGCAGGCGCACCGTGGAGAACGCGTGATGACCGACTTCGACAAGGATTCGCTGAGGGATTCAATCCATCGCGACATCCACGATAAGATTCACGGCGACATCCAGGCCAAGATCCACGCCAAGTTCAGCCGAGGTCCTGCCGCTGGATATCACGGAATCATCTGGGGCGGCGCCATCTGCGTGGTGGGCATCATGCTGCTGCTGGATCACATGGGCTTGGTCTCCGCGGGCGACATTTGGCGATTTTGGCCCATGCTGATGATTGTGGCCGGGGCGATTAACCTGACCCAACCCGGAAAGCGTCCCTGGGGTGCATTTCTCGTCGTGGCCGGCGGCCTTTTCCTCTTGGACAACCTGGGGATCATTCATTTCCGGTGGGCTGAGCTTTGGCCGCTGGCGATCATCGCTTCGGGTCTGATGATGATCTGGGGCTCGATCGAAGCCCGACGGCGCAGGATCGATTTTCCGGAGGCCCAAAGCACCATGAATGCTACTGCCGTCTTCGGGGGAGTCGAACGGCGTATCACAGCACATGACTTCCACTATGCGCGGGTTAGCGCCGTATTTGGTGGGATTGAGCTCGATTTCCATGGCGCCGACATCGACGGCGAGGAAGCGGTGATGGAGATAAATGCCGTGTTCGGGGGCGTTGAAATTCGCGTGCCGGACAATTGGCGCGTGGAAGCTCGCAACCAGACTCTGTTCGGCGGTTATTCCGATACGACGCGTAGCGCCGTGAGTCCTGCCCCGAGCGATGGCAGTGTCGCCAGCACGAAAACCCTCGTCATCACCGGGCAGATTCTGTTTGGCGGAGTCGAGGTCAAGAACTAAACGCCGCTATGCATCCGCTCTTGACTCGCAGGTCGTACCTGGGCGCTTACCTCGGCGTGTGGATTCCCCTCGGGGGCCTGCTCGTTTTCTTGATCAAGGTTTCTGGAGGAATCGGCGTGTTCGAGGCCACGGTCGTCCTGGCGCCGATGGCGGTGCTGTTTGCGGCGGCTTGCCTATCGGCGTGGTATACCTGCCGAGCGACACCGTTACGTTCCTCAGGTGTTACGCGACTATTTGTCACGCACCTGCTGGCAGCATTTGTTTTGAGTTTTGTATGGGCACAAATCGGACGGCTGTACGCCCGCGCGCTTTCGACTTCGACTTCATTCCAAGGACTAGAGGCCCGGTACGACGCGCACTCCGCGATCATCGTAATCAGCGGCGTGTTCCTGTATCTGGTCAATGTGGGCTTCTTCTACGTGCTGATTGCGGTGGAAGCTTCGCGTGCCGCGGAGGCCCGGGTCCTGGAAACCAGCGTCTTCGCACGCGATGCGGAGCTGAAAGCGCTGAAGGCCCAGGTCAATCCGCATTTCTTGTTCAACAGTTTGAATTCGATTAGCGCGCTGACCAGCAGCGATCCGGCAAAAGCGCGTGAAATGTGTATTTTACTGGCGGAGTTTTTACGGATGACGCTGGGGCTGGGCGAAAAATCCAGCATTCCGCTGTCCGAAGAACTTTCCCTACTGCATCGTTTCCTGGCGATTGAAAAAGTGCGCTTTGGTTCGCGGCTACAGATGACCGAAGAAATCACGGAGGAATGCAAAAGCATGCTCATTCCGCCTCTTTTGTTGCAGCCGCTCATCGAGAATGCGGTCGCCCACGGCATTGCGAATCTACCGGACGGCGGATCGGTGCGTTTGGCGGCGGACTGCCAGGGCGGTCGACTCTCCATCGTCGTGGAAAACACGTTTGATGCGGAATCTACCCCAAACCATCGGAATGGCATGGGATTGCAGAATGTGCGACAGCGCCTGGAAGCGCGATACCAGAAACTCGCGAGCATGCGCGTGACGGCTAACGCGGCGCTGTTTCAAGTGAACTTGTCTCTTCCCGCGGAGCCGCAAGAGGTGCAGCCGTGAGCGTCCTGACAGAGAAAACCGGAGAAAAGAGATTCGGCGCGCTGATTGTGGACGACGAAGAATTGGCGCGCCAGGTCTTGCGGGAGCTGGTGCAAACTCACCCGGAGATTCAAGTACTAGCGGAGTGTGCGAATGGTTTCGAAGCCGTTAAAGCGATCTCCGAACACAAGCCGGACCTGATGTTTCTCGACGTGCAGATGCCCAAACTCAGTGGATTCGATGTGTTGGAGTTGATCGAAGATAACGTCGCGGTCATTTTCGTCACCGCTTACGATCAGTACGCGATGAAGGCTTTCGAGGTCCACGCAGTCGACTATCTATTGAAACCGATAGGTCGCGACCGCTTTGAAGAAGCGCTGGAGCGCGCCAAGAAGCGCGTTGGCGAAAGGAGACCACCGGTCGAGCAGATTGTCGCGGCGGCGCGCCCGCCACAACAATATCTCGAACGGCTGGTCGTGCGCGACGGCACAAAAGTCACCTTGATCCCGGTCGCCAAGCTGGACTATGTGGAAGCCCAGGACGACTATGTGTCACTGGCGACCCAGGGCGTCAAACACCTCAAGCAGCAAACCATCGCCAGCATCGAGTCGGCGCTCAATCCGAATCGCTTCGTCCGCATTCACCGTTCGTATATCGTCAATTTTGAACGCGTGGCACGAATCGAACCCTATGGCAAAGACAGTCGCCTGGCAATTCTTGGAGATGGCACACGGTTGCCGGTGAGTCGCACCGGCTACGCACGCCTGAAATCACTTCTGGCTGATCGCGCTTGAACCGCACAGGCGGCCTTGCTTCGTAGCGGCGAGCTTGACTCGCCATCTTTACTTTTCGTTCTTGTTTCCGCTCTCTGCCCGGCCTTACCGGTATTCCGAAAAAAACTCAGTCCAGCGCGCCTAAGCTTCCAACCGTTTGACCCAAATCCGGCTGGTCGCCGGCTTTCCTAAGTGCATGGTGCGACCCGCCGCGCGGAGTGTCATCGTTTCATCGTATTCGCGCTTCTTTACTTCGATTCGCGTCTCCGGGCGCAACTCGAGATTTTCTAGAAACTCCAGGAACTGCGCATCCTTTTCGTAGACACAAAGAATTTCGCCTTGTTCGTTGGCCCTCAGGTCGGACAACAACACCGCGCCCTGGCGTCGCAACGTTGCGATGCCACCGCGCATCGGAACACCGTGCGGACAGCTTTTCTTGTCGGCGAACCTTTTCAATAAGAGGCTCTCGACCTCGGGGGAAATCGCGTGTTCCATGCGCTCGGCTTCATCGTGGGCTTTGGCCCACGAAAGCCCGATCACATCGGTCAGCAACATTTCTGCAAGCTGGTGGCGGAGCGCCATTCGCTCCGCGATCTGTCTGCCCTTCTTGGTGAGATCGATACGGCCCGACCGCTCGACCCGCACTAGTCCGTCGCGGGTCATGCGCTTCAACGCGGCCGTCACCGCGGGGGGCGTAACATTCAGATCCTCCGCTAAGCGCGCGCTGATCGGCGTGTGATCTTCCTCAAGCATCTCCCAAATCGACTTGAGATAATCTTCCTGCGATACGCTGGTCTTTTCCCTGCGCAAAATCTCTCCTGGCTGGCACCGGTTCTTCGGCTAGCGACCGACTTCCGCCGGCTTCTGCGACGCGCCTGATCCGACGAGATCAAGAAAGTGACGATGCACGGTCGTATCGCTCGCAAGTTCCGGATGAAACGCCGAGGCCATTACATGCCCCTTTTGCACCAAGGCTGGTTTGCCCGCATATTCCGCCAATACTTCAACATCGGGAGCGACACGCGCGATCACCGGTCCTCGAATGAAAACCATTTCCAGCGGCTCTTTCCGCAGCGTTGAAGGCCCGCTCACAATATCGCTGTGCACTTGGCGGCCGTAACCGTTCCGCAGCACGGTCATATCCAGCAACCCCAAAGAATCCTGCTGCGGATTTTTGACCTCGGTCGCGAGGAGGATTGCCCCAGCGCACGTCCCGAAAATGGCTTTCTCGTCTGCAGCAAATTTCCGAATCGCCGAGTCTAAGCCTTCTTCGCGCAGGAACTGCAGCTGCGTTGTGCTCTCACCGCCAGGCAGAATTAACCCGTCACAATCGGCCAGGTCGGCAGGCGTCCGCACTTCCACGCTCTCAACTCCCAGGCCCGCAAGCATTGCCGCGTGCGCCTCAAAATCTCCTTGCACCGCCAGAATCCCAATCTTCACCGCAGCTCCCAAGTCTGTTGTACGGGTGCAGCACCGGTGCGCCCAGTTATAAGAAACGCAGTCACTCGAACTACCAGCCTCGGGTCGACAACATATCCTTCTGATCCATTTGCCGTACGTCGAGCCCAGGCATAGCCTCGCCCAACTCCTCGCTGGCCTCGAGCACCGCCTTGGCATCTTCGAAATGCGTCGTCGCCTTCACGACCGCCTTCGCGCGCGCTTCCGGATCGCTGGACTTGAAAATGCCCGATCCGACAAAGACCGCCTCGGCTCCAAGCTTGCGCACTAGCGCCGCGTCCGCGGGCGTGGCAATCCCGCCTGCCGAAAAGTTCGGCACCGGCAACTTCCCGGTCCTCGCCACTTGGCGAATTAGATCGAGCGGGGCGCCAAGTTCTTTCGCTTCGCGCATCAATTCGTCGTCGCGCATAGTGGTCAGCCGCCTCATCTGGCTGACGATCGTGCGCATGTGGCGTACGGCTTCGACCACGTTTCCTGAACCCGCCTCGCCCTTGGTGCGAATCATCGCCGCGCCTTCCGCTACGCGCCGTAGCGCCTCTCCCAGATTCCGCGCCCCACAAACGAACGGTACACGGTAATCGTGCTTCCAAATATGATTTTCCTCGTCCGCCGGAGTAAGCACTTCGCTCTCATCGATGAAATCGACTTCCAGCGCCTGCAACACTTCCGCCTCGGAGAAGTGACCGATGCGCACCTTGGCCATCACCGGAATCGTGACGGTCGCCATAATCTCGCGGATCACCTTGATCGACGCCATGCGCGCCACCCCGCCCTCTTTGCGAATGTCGGAAGGCACGCGCTCCAGTGCCATGACCGCGCAGGCTCCGGCGTTTTCCGCGATCTTGGCCTGTTCCGCGTTGGTGACGTCCATGATGACCCCGCCCTTGAGCATCTCCGCCAGGCCAACTTTGACTCGCCACTCGTTGGCGGCGTTTGCATTTCCGTTCCCGCTTCCATTTACTTTCTTCGAGTCCATTTCGCTTCTCCTCTGGATTTCAAACTCTTCTCTTCCGGGTCCATCAAAATTGTTGTTACACCGCCCAATTCTTCTCTTCCGCCTGTCCGATAACCACGAACCGAGCCTTGCCCCTCGCCAAAACAACCCCGGCCGCATCCCGTATTTCGCCGACCTGGAACAAATTCCGTCCGCTTTGCGTCTCTTCAAACGCCTCGACTACGATTTCTTTCTCCACATCGATTGGTTTTATGTAGTCCACGGTCAATTGCGCGGTGACCGCCCGCGCATCCCGGAACCGGCATACTTTTCCCATCGCCTCATCCAACACCAGCGCGATGATCCCACCATGAGCCATGCGACCACCGCCCTGATAGCGCGATCCTAGAATAAATCGTCCCACGATCTTCCGTCGCCCGTTGTCCTGCTCGAACGTCAACTTCATCCCAAAATCATTCGCCCCGCCGCACCCGAAACAACCGTTTGTCGAGTTCGGCTCCAACCGTATGATGTCACTCAATCGCCCGCCTTCTCGTCCTCAGTTCTTTCCCTCTGTCCAGACCGGTCCCAAGCAGCGTTCATCTCTTGCGATCAAACCAAAGCTACGCGGCTCCGTTCTGCCCGCCGCACACCCCGTTGCCGTTTGCGCATCTCCACCTTCAGCAATTCCGCCAACGTAGTCACGCCGCGCGCGATCTGCTTTTCGTCCAGACTTGCGAAACCCAGCCGCAATGTGTTCGGCAGTGGCCCTTGCACATAAAAGTAGCGGCCCGGCGCGAACAGCACGCCGCGCTCCTTGACATGAATCAAAAGCTCGCTGGCGTCGAATCCGGGTGGTAGCTCCAGCCACAAACACATTCCGCCTTCTGGCCGCGTCCAACGCGTATCTTCCGGCATGTGCTTGCGCAGCGCCTCATCGAGTGCCACCAGCCGCGACGCATAGATTTTGCGCATTTTCGCGATATGCTTGGTGAACAGCCCGCGCCTCAAAAACTCGGCCAGCACCGACTGCGCAAGTTGGTCGGTATGTAAATCCGTAGTCTGTTTGACGATACGCAGCCGTTCGATGGCCGCCGCCGGCGCAACGATCCAGCCCACACGCAGTCCGGGAAACGCTACCTTCGCGAAACTATCGATGTGAATCACCAGGTTCGACCGGTCGAGCTGTCTCAGCGAAGGCACCCGTTCGTCGCGCGCATGCAAGCGCGCGTAAATATGATCTTCAACAATCGGCACCTGATAGCGCGACGCTAATTCCAACACTTTGCGGCGCGAAGCCAGTGGCAGCGAAGTCCCCGTCGGATTCTGAAAGTCCGGCGTCAGCACGATCAACTTCACGCGATTGGCCGCCAGCGTCGCTTCCAGCGCCTCGACGTCGATCCCTAGCGAAGTACCCGGCTCGGGATGCGTCCGCACCGGCACGCCTAGGCAGCGAGCCCGCGCGCCGTTGAAAATGGCGACCGCTCCGGGATAGGTTGGATTCTCCAGGATAACGGTGTCTCCAGGCCGCACGAACGCCTTGCTGATCAAGTCCAGCGATTGCTGGCAGCCATCCGTAATCAGCAGGTTTTCATCCTTGACCGTCAGGCCCTCGCGCCGCAGCAGTTCGATCAAGGCTTCCTTCAGTGGCGGGTAGCCATCCGAAGGTCCTAGATTAAGGACATCGTGCGCTTCGCGCTTCAGTACCGCGCTGACGCAGGTCAGCAACTCCTCGACGGGGAAAAATTCCTGCGCAGGCCGCGCCATCACAAACGACAACGAGTCCTCCGGCGCGCTCGCCGTCAGCCGGCTCAAAACCTCGTCGCCTCGCTCGTCCGCGAACAGCAGCTCCCAGCGGATGCCATTCGCGCCGTTCAGCACCGGCGGTGCTGGCGGGGTAATCTTCAAACCGTTGCCATTTCCGCGAATAAACGTGCCTCTTCCCACGTGCCCCTGAATCAATCCCTCGGACTCCAACTCGGCGTAGGCGTTCGCCACCGTGGTGCGGTGAACGCCCAGCATTGTCGCCAACTCGCGACTGGCCGGAATGCGGTCGCCCGGACGCAAATCGCCTGCATGTACTAAAGCACGGAGTTGATCGCGTAGCTGAACATATAGCGGGACGTGACTCTCAGGCTGGAGGTGTACAGGAAGCATTGTCTCTCACCCTGATCCAATCTTACATGGAATTGGACTGCTACAAGAGCCAATTTGTCTCCGGGCATAAAAATAGCGGCGCAGAGTTCCAGCGCCGCCGTCTATTCCTGCCTAGTTAACAAAACTAAGTATTATGTTAACTACCATTGCGTCCCTACGGCGAGTCCGTGGCCTACCTTCCTGGCCGAAAACCAAAT
>Ga0137412_10002133_pt1 | contig 15583 bp, 15 predicted proteins | sample CZODoug2_1_16fun_FD_122160 | JGI IMG/M metagenome (GOLD analysis project Ga0137412, IMG submission 122160) | Vadose zone soil fungal communities from Angelo Coast Range Reserve, California, USA - CZODoug2_1_16fungal (Hybrid Assembly) | ecosystem: Environmental > Terrestrial > Soil > Vadose zone...
CGTGCTCGATACCGACGCGCTGAGGCCATCGGGTCGCATCAGCATCGTGCTGTGATGCATGAACGTCATGGCGACTGAGCTTCCATGGCTCTGTCGCCCCATTCAGGAGAGAGTATGTCGGGCAAGCTTGACGGAAGAGTTGCGGTGGTGACCGGCGCTGCGCAGGGCATTGGCTTTGCGATCGCCGAGCGTTTCAGGGCCGAAGGTGCGAAGCTGCTGATCGCGGACCTTGACGAGGCCAGGATCAATGCGGCAGCGGATCGACTGGCGTCGAAATCCCATGCACGCCCGCTGGTGCATGCGGGTAATCTCGCCGACGAGACGGTTGCGCAGGACATGATCGGGGCAGCGATAAGAGGCTACGGCGCGCTGGATATCCTGATCAATAATGCGGGCGGCGGAATCATTCAGCCGTTTGTCGATCATACGCCGGAAAGCCTGCGCACGACGGTCGACCGCAATCTCTGGACCACGGTGTGGAGCATTTTCTACGCCCTGCCGGAAATGCGAAGGAGGAAATACGGCCGCGTCGTGAGCGTGGGAGCGGACTCCATCCGCAACGGGCTGTGGAATCACGCGGGTTACAATGCCGCCAAGGGCGGCGTGCACGGCATTACCACAGGTCTTGCCCGGGAGTTCGCGACTGACGGTATTACGTTCAATGTGGTCGCCCCCTGCATCGTGAATACAGAGAACGTTCAGAAGGCGATGGCCAATGCGCCGCAAGCCGTGAAGAAGTACATCGACATCGTTCCGATGGCCCGCCCGGCTGAGATGGAAGAGGTCGCTTCCATGGTGGCGTATCTGGCATCCACGGAATCATCCTTCGTGACCGGACAGGTCATCAGCGTCAATGGCGGGAGTACCATGCTGTGATGCAATCGCCGAATCCCAACAAGGTCGCGATTTGCCCGGCGGCAGACGTCGTCGAAGGTGAGATCAAGGGAGCCGAACTCCCTGATGGCCAGCGGATCGCCCTCTACAATTATGAAGGCAGGTTTTACGCCACTTCGGACATCTGCACCCACGGCGAAGCGTCCCTCTCCGAGGAAGGCCTGCTGACCGGCAAGATCGTGGAATGCACCTGGCACTTCGGTACTTTCGACGTCACCACCGGAAAGGCGGAGACCTTGCCGTGCTCCATTCCACTGAAGACCTTTCCTGTCGATATCATCGACGAGGTGATCTATGTCGAATACTAACCGGAAGCCAGGCAAGGTCGCTCGCCGTGGCGCGATGGACGAGGCCGCAAGGAATCCATCGACCGCTCGGCGGCGCACGCAGGCCGAACGCAGCGAAGCCACCCGTAAGCTGATTCTGGACGCGACGGTGCGGATCATGGTGCGCAAGGGCGCTGCCGGCCTGCGAACGGGAGAGGTTGTCAAAGAAGCAGGAGTCTCCGTCGGCGCGCAATTGCATCATTTCCCGACCAAACGCGAGTTGATCCTCGCAGCTCTCGACTACGTCAACGAACGATCGGTTGAAATGTGCAGGCAGCGAGTCAAGCTTGCCCGACGCGCGGGCGACACCGGGTCGGTCATCAATGCCATCATTGCCGATGCCACCAATTTCTTCTTTGGAAACGGCTTCTTCATCGAACTTGCGCTTGGCTTTGGACAGGCCGAACCGGATCTGCGCCGGGTCGTTCGGCGATCGTCGCGCCGATCCCGTTTTCTGGTCGAGGCCATTTGGCGGGAGATGCTTGAAAAGCAAGGCCTTCCACCTGAGATAGCCGGCGACGTTCTAGCGCTTACGCTGAGCATGGTCCGGGGCTTTGCGATGCGGCGCTTCATCGAGGATGATCCGGCACGAAGGGCGCACCTGGTGAAAGTTTGGCGCGATATGATCCGCGCTTATCTCGGCGCCCGACTCGATGAAAAGCAGTTTGCGGGGGGGTCTGTCGAACCGGTCATAGGAGACCGGCCGGCGCCGACCGCAACGGTGACGACGCCGGCGTGGTTGCCACTCGACGGTGCATCCGAAAGACCACGAGCGCGCAAGCCAGCGAAAAAGCGGGCATGACGAACGTTCCCATAGTCCAGGTGTGCTATCTCCGGCTCGGCAGCCGGAAGGTGGAAGAGAGCGCGCGCTTCGCTACCGATGTTCTCGGCCTGCAGCGTGTCGGCGCTATCGACGGCGATGTCGCGCTGCGCTCGGATCATCTCCATCATCGCATTTGCCTTACGGAAGGACCACCGGAGCAGCAGAGCATCGGCCTGGAATTGCCCGATGAGGCCCATATTGAGCCTGCCAGGGCCGCTCTTCTGGCCGCGGGATTTCCAGTGCGCGACGCGGATGCGAACGAGTGCAGGCGCCGGTATGTTCGTCAGGCGTTGATCACGCAGGATGGATCCGGCAATGTCATTGAGCTCGTGACTCGACCGGCCCACAGCGGACGGCGCTATTTTCCCTCGCGCGACGCCGGTATTACCGGTCTTCAGGGGGTCGGCTTGCGAAGCACCGATCTTGCGAAGGACCTGTTGTTCTGGACCAAGCTGCTCGATGCGCGCATCAGCGACCGGGTGGGCGAGATCACCTACCTTCGTATCGATGACCGTCATCACCGTATCGCGCTCTATCCTTCCAGCTGCAAAGGCATCATGGAGATTGCGCTCGATGTGGAGAGCTTCGATTGCATCATGCAAAGCAATTATTTTCTGAAAGAACGTCAGTTGAAGATCCTGCATGGCCCTGGCCGCGAGGCGGCCTCCGATCAGGTTTTCATCCGCTTCCAGGGACCGGAGGACTGCCTGTTTTCGTATGTCTTTGGCATGCGTGAGCCGAAAGCAGGCGAACGTCCCCGGCAGTTTTTGCTAAAGCCGGAATCGCTGTGCGCGTGGGGAAGCGAGTGCACGGATATTCCCGAATTGAGTTTCCCCGCAACCTGACCAGATCCCTGATAGGAGGCTCTCATGATCGAACTCAAAGAGATCAGTTACGTACGGTTCGGCACGCCGGATCTGCAAATGGCAGAGAGTTTTGCGACAAGCTGCCTTGGCCTGGAGGTCGGTGATCGCAGCAAGAAGAGTCTTTATCTTCGCTCCGACGATCGGGCGCATACCTTGTGCTACACCGAGGGAAATCCCGAAGAACAGGCGGTTGGCTTCGAGGTCGATAGCGAGGAGGACCTTGAGGCCGCCGCCGCGACGCTTGAGGCGCTTGGTCATCCCGTGCACAACGGAACGCCCGCGGAATGCGCAGCGCGGATGGTGAAGGCGTTTATTGGGTTCAAAGACCCTACCGGCAATTCGATTGAGCTTGTCGTGCGTCCGGCGCGGAGCGGCAGGAAATTCTTTCCAACCCGCGATATCGGCATCACCGGCTTCAGTCACATCGGTCTCTACACGACCAACCCGGTTCGCGATGAAAAGTTCTGGACGCAGGTGTGCAACGCGCGCGTTAGCGATCGGATCGGAGATATTTCCCTGATGCGGATTACCGCGATTCATCACACTCTGGCGATGGCGCCCGGTACCAAGCCCCGTATCCAGCACGTCAATCATCAGGTGGCCAGCAACGACGATGTGTTGCGCTCGTTCTACTTTCTGAGTGGACGGAACGTGCCGATCGTGTTCGGACCAGGCCGCCATCCCACCTCCGGTGCACGCTTTCTCTATTTCACCGGGCCGGACGGCATGACGTTCGAATATTCGGTCGGGGTCGACGAGATAGAAGACGAGGAAACCCATAGTCCGCGCAGCTTCGGGTTTGAACCGAGCAGCATCTGCATGTGGGGCTCGAAGCGGGTGGGGCAGGGAATTCCGGTGCCGGCCGCCAAGCAATAGCCGGCAATAGCCGGCAATAGACGTCGATAGCGAAACGGGCCCTTGCGGGCCCGTTTTGTTGGCATGTAGGCAGTGAGATACACGAGTTTTCCGACTTTATCCCGGACCGCGTCACCCGCGGCGGTGAATTACGCCGCTTGCTGTCGCAGGATGTCGATGACGCGCTCGCGGTGTCTTGCAGGTGACCCGAACATCTCTGCATTGGCGCGGGCACGCTTGAAGTAGAGATGGTTTTTCATCTCCCAGGTAAAGCCGATCGCTCCAAAGATCTGGATGTTCTGATTTGTTGCGGTAACATAAGCCTCCGTGGCGTAGGCCTTGGCGATCGCCGTCGATATCGATGCCTTAGGGTCATCCTCGCTCAGCGCCCATGCCGCAAACAGCACGGCAGTGTTTGCGCACTCGCTTGCTCCGAACATCCCGGCAAGGACATGCTTGATGGACTGGAATGCGCCAATCGGCTTGCCGAACGCTACCCGCTCCTTGGCGTAGTCGACTGAGCTCGCCAGGGTCTGTTGCAGGCCCGCAGCACTCTCCGCCGCAAGAACCAGCAGGACCCGGTCACGCACCCACGGCCAGATGGTGGCATCGTCGGCGTCCAGCCGCTCGCCGGCGGCATCGCGGAAATCGACCGTACAGACTTGCCTTGTGACGTCGCGCCAGGCGAGGGGGGTGACCTGAACCTCGTTTTGTTTGGCATCGACCAGAAACCATGCTCGGGCACCCTCGACCTCAGCAGCAACCACGAGCATGTCGGCCGCTGCGGCGTCGATGACGAAGGATTTCGAGCCGTTGATGACGTGGCCTGTGGAACCCGCGCTGGCCTTGGCATCGGAACCGGGCCCGTCGGCGTTGCCGCTCTCATCGGCAACGGCAAGAGCGAGCTTGAGGTCACCGGAGGCAACACGAGGCAGCAGGCTGGCCTTTTGTTCGGTTGAACCACCCTTCAGCAGCGCCCAAGTGCCGGCGAGTACACCAAGCATGGGGCCTGGAGCGAGCGTCCGGCCAATTTCATTTACGACCATGATCAGATCGATCAAGGTCATGCCGGAGCCGCCGAACTCTTCCGGAATGACCAGACCGGGCCATCCGAGCTCTACCATCTTCGACCAGTTGGCTTCATAATTGGCGTTCTTCACGGTCGCGCCGGGAACCAGCAGCGGCGCCAGATCGATCTCCTTGTCCAGAAAGCTGCGTGCGCTGTCGCGGAGCAATTCGTGGTCTTCGCTCAAGGCAAAGTTCATGGCTGTATTCCCTCTCTCAAACCGCGGTTTTCAGTTTTGATTTCTGCAGTTCCGCCCAGGGCGTCTTGGCAGTCGGATCGGCTTCGCGGGGAAGACCTAGAACGCGCTCTGAAATGACGTTCTTCAGGACTTCCTGAGTCCCGACGCCGAGGGTCACAGCCGGGTTGAACCAGAAGGCATAGTCCCAATCGTCGAACATGTGCCGGCCGTCATTGGTTCGTTTGAAAGCGCCGTTGCCCGTGATCAGCCCGCTCATGCCTTGTACGCGCTTGGCGAGATCGACTATGCGCTGGCCGTGGGGGGCCGCCACCATCTTTCGCACCGCGGCCTCTGGCCCCGCTGGCTTGGCGTTCATGCGATCGCTGAGGCTGCGGTAGGCAAGCAGGCGAATGATTTCGCCCTCGATATAAAGCTTTGCCGCCTCATCCCGGATCAGCGGATCATCGATGGCGCCGCTGGCGATTAACTCGGAAACCAGATCGCGGGCGGAGGGACCAGAACCCCAAATGGCGCCCGCCTTGGATAAGGCGACCCGCTCAGTCTGCAACTGTGCCATGGTGAGCGCCCAGCCATCCCCTTCCTTGCCGAGCAGACGATCCGCCGGAATTTTCACATCATCGAAGAAAACCTCGTTGTATTCATTTTCATTGCCGCTCATGTCGATGATCGGCCGCACGCTGATTCCGGGGCTGTTCATGTCGATCAAGAACTGCGACAGCCCTGCGTGCTTGGGCACATTCGTATTGGTGCGAGCCACGAGGACGCCGATCTTCGCCTTGTGCGCAAGAGACGTCCAGATTTTCTGCCCGCGGACGACATAGTGGTCGCCCTCTCGCCGCGCAGCCAGCCGCAGAGCGCCGAGGTCCGAGCCGGCTGAAGGCTCGCTGAACAGCATGCACCATTTCTCTTCCATGGCCAGAGCCGGCGGCAGCAGGCGTTCACGCTGGGCGTCGGTGCCATGGGTCAGCAGGGATTGCGCGCAATTGTTGAGCGCCACCGGATTGAGACGGGCAGGCGCCTGCAGGCCAGCACGGTCGAACTCTTCATCGATGATGAGCTGGAGTTCCGGATCGGCGCCCAATCCCCAAGGACGCGGCCAGTGTGGAACGGTGTATCCGCGTTCGGCGAGCTGACGTCCGGTAGGACGCGGATTTGCCTCGAAGAATTCACGGATTTCCAAACGCCGTGGATCGTTTTCAGGTGGAAGATTGAAGTCCATTGTCGCCTCCTTGGATCTGGCAAACGGATATGTCCGACAGCCTGGTTTATGAGAGAAGTTCGCCATTGAGGCGCCGAGCGGCCAGACTTTTCGCAATGATGACCTGCTGGATCTGGCTGGTGCCTTCGTAGATTCTCAAGACGCGGACGTCCCGATAGAGTTGTTCGACCATATAATCGGCGATGTATCCGTTGCCGCCGTGAACCTGCACCGCGCGATCTGCGACGCGGCCTACCATTTCGGTCGCAAACAGCTTGCACATCGAAGCTTCGCAGGAGACCGGTTCTCCTCGCGCGGCCTTTCGCGCGGCATTTTCAACCATACCGCGGGCGGCATAGGCCTCGGTCAGGGAATCCGCCAGTAGTGCCTGGATCAACTGATGGCGCGCGATGGGAACGCCGAACTGCACCCTTCCGTTCGCATAGTCGGCTGCGTTCTCGATCAATCGGTAGGCCAGTCCGACGCAGCACGCGGCGATGAAAAGCCGGCCCCGATCAAGTCCCTTCATCGCGGCATCCAATCCGACACCCAACCTTCCGCCGAGCAGGGCATCATCAGCGACATAACAGTCCTCGAAGATGACGTCGCAGATGGGGGCACCGTGCTGACCCATCTTCCGTTCGGGGGGACCAAAGGACATCCCCTTGGTTCCTGCCTCGACGAGAAAAGCACTGATCGAAGGCTTCTCGTCGCCTTCACGGGCCTGCGCAAATACCGTGAAAAGACCAGCAAACGATGCGTTGGAAATGAACCGCTTCTGTCCGTTCAGGACCCATCCTTGCCCTCTTCGGTCAGCCCGAGTCTTGATCGATCGCGCATCCGATCCGGAGTCCGGTTCCGTCAATGCGAAGGCGGCGATGATCTCGCCGCTTGCCAGCCGAGGCATGAAACGGTCCTTCTGCGCCGTCGTCCCGGCGCGCGACAGACACTGCCCGGCGACACCGTTATGAATGCTGATGAAGTTCCGCATGGCCGGACTGGCGCGTCCGAGCTCAAATCCAATTTCAACTTCCTGCACCGGGTCGAGGCCCAACCCGCCATGGCTTTCCGGGTAGCAAAGCCCGAACAGACCGAGATCGCGCACCTCGTCGAGCAGGTCCTGGGGCGGCGCCTCCAGTAGCGCGACTTCCCGTTCTCTTGGAATCAAGCGCTCTCGGACGAACCGCTCGACCGCGTCGCGGAACAGGGCAAAGGTTTCTGCGTCGATTGGCATCAGTTCACTCTGGCGGCCATGCGTGATCACTCGTTCAAAATCAGCACCACGTTACAGTGTCGCACGATCGTGCGAAAGACAAGCCTTTTAGGGTCATTAATTTGGCGGGACGAAGCGCAATATCGCGCAATCCGACCATTGCAAGTTCGCACAAATGTGCGATTATGACCATGCTGATGCAGGATCGTGGCGACGCTGCACCGCAGCAATTGGCGGCAGCGAAGGCTGTGGACGCGCATGTTGAAGATAGGCTCTCATTTAATCGCAATCACAATTGCCGCGGTCGCAGCGTCGTCCATGGCGCAATCGGCGTCCGGCGAGAAGAAGTACGACGTCGGCGCGAGCGACGCCGAGATCAAGCTCGGCAACATCGTTCCGTACAGCGGCCCGGCATCCGCCTTCGGCAGCGTCGGCAAGGTGCAGGCCGGCTTTTTCAGGATGATAAATGAGCAGGGCGGCATCAACGGACGCAAGATCAACTATATCTCCTATGACGACGCCTATAGTCCGGCGAAAGCGGTCGAACAGGCACGCAAGCTCGTCGAGAACGACGAGGTACTTGCGATGTTTGCGGTCCTTGGCACGGCATCGAACAGCGCAGTACAAAAATATCTGAACGCGAGGAAGGTGCCGCAGCTGTTTGTTGTCAGCGGTGCCACCCGGTGGAACGATCCGAAGAACTTCCCTTGGACCGTAGGCTATCTGCCGAGTTATCAGGCCGAAGCGCGCATCTACGCGAAATATATTCGGAACGAGCGGCCCGGTGGCAAGATTGCGGTGCTTTATCAGAACGACGACCTCGGCAAGGATTATCTGAAGGGCCTGCATGACGGACTTGGCGATAAGGCCTCCATGATCTTGATCGAGGAGCCTTATGAAATCTCCCAGCCGACGGTTGAGTCGAGTATCGCCAAAATGAAATCGCTCGGCGCCGACATCTTCATAAATTTCTCGACGCCGAAGTTCGCGGCGCAAGCAATCAAGAAAGTCGCCGAACTAAATTGGAAGCCGCTGCAATTTGTTTCCAACGTCAGCATATCGAACGCGAACGTCATCCGACCCGCGGGAATTGAAAACGCGCAAGGCGTCATATCAGCCGCCTATGTCAAGGATCCGACCGACCCGCATTGGGACAATGATCCGGGGATGATGGCCTATCATCAGTTCCTGGCAAAATATCTGCCGGAGATAAGTCGCGCCGATAGCTCCGCGATGACTGGCTACAACATTGCGCTCACCATGGCGGAGGTCTTGCAGCGGTGCGGCGACGACCTGACGCGCGAAAACCTGATGAAACAGGCGGCGAGCCTGAAGGATTTCGAGCAGGGGAGCCTGTTGCCCGGGATCAAGATCAATACCAGCCGTACCGACTATGCCCCCATTGAGCAGCTGCAACTTATGCGCTTCCAGGGCGAACACTGGAGCCTGTTCGGAGAGGTTCTAAGCGGTGAGTTTCACAATTGAGCAAGACCGGGAGCTGCAGCGGGCTGCGTGAAATCCGTCGCTCGAAGCAAGATTCGGTATCCGTCCAAAAGCGCACAGACGTGCGAATTTTATTGACTGCCCCAGCTCCGTGTGAAATTGACATGCTCGGGTCACGATCTAATTCACGGTCAATCTGAAAGGTGGGTCCGAATGTCCGAGGATATCAAGGTGGAACGTCAAGACGGCTGGATCGAGGTAACGATCCATCGCCCGGACAAGCTGAACGCAATTCGCGAGCAGACCGCGGTTGAGATCCTTGACGTCATGGCCGAGGTTGAGAGCGCACGCGAGCTTCGCGGGCTGATCATCACCGGCAGCGATAAGGCATTCTGCACCGGCGTCGACACCAGCGAGCAGAAGAACGAGCCGGAGGAGGCGTTCGAGCTATGGCGCCGCCGCAAGCGCTCGCGCAAGGTCAATCAGTTCTTCCGCGCGTTGCCGGAATTTACCAAGCCGGTGATAGCGGCGGTTGAAGGCTATGCGCTCGGCGGCGGATTCGAAATCGCGTTGCTCTGTGATTTCATCGTCGCCGGCGAGACCGCCCAATTCGGCCTTCCCGAGGCCAAGCTCGGCCTGATGCCGGGAGGAGCGGGGACGCAGACCCTGTCGCGGATCATCGGTAAGCCGCTGGCCAAGGAATTGATCTGGACCGGCCGCCGGCTCAAGGCCGAAGAGGCGCGCCAGTTGCGCATCGTCAACCACGTGGCTCCGCAGGGCAAGGCCATGGAGAGATCGCGTGAGCTGTTGCGCTCGATCGGCGAACAGGGGCCGCTGTCGGTGATGTTCACCAAGGCTGCAATCGAGCGCGGCTATGACGCCAGCCTTTCCGAAGGCATGTCGGTGGAAGCCGATGCCTTCTTCGCGCTGAGCTTTTCGCAGGACCGTAACGAAGGATTGGCCGCGTTCCGCGAGAAGCGTGCGCCCAACTTCAAAGGCAATTGAGTAGGACATCGTTCATGGCAAGGCGCGATATTGCAATCGTTGGCTACGGCGAAACCAAAGTGGAGCTCCGCAGCGGTCGCAGCTCCTACGATCTAGCCGGCGAGGTCTTCGAGCAGATCCTCAATTCGACCGGCATCGCCAAAAGCGAGATCGACGGCATCTGCGTCTCGGAAACGATGAGCGAGACGTCGAATCCGTTTTGGCCGGTGTATATGGCCGAAATGCTGGGATTGGCGCCGGCGTGGACCCAGGTAAACGGCCTTGGCGGAGCTTCCACCATCGCCGGCATTTCCCGTGCGGCGTCGGCGATCCGGGACGGGCAGTGCACGACGGTGCTGGTGCTCGCATCCGATGCGCAGTCGAGCTATCCAGCGACCGAACAGGGCGCACAGCGCTGGGAGTTCCAATACCCGACCGGTCTTCGCGGTCCGGTCGGGGTGTTCGGGTTGCTGAGCCAGCGCTATCGCCTGCAATATGGGTTGAAGGACGAGGCACTCGCCAAGCTTGCAGTAACGCAGCGCAATCATGCACTGATGAATCCGAACGCCTGCGCGAAGCTGAAGACGCCGATCACCGAACAGGATTATCTGAAATCCAAATATGTATCGGAGCCGCTGCGGATGCTGGACAGCGTCATGGTCTGCGATGGCGCGAACGGCGTTCTCGTCACTTCGTCCGAGAATGCGAAGAGTCTGGGTCTCAAGAAGGCGGTGTACCCGACCGGGTATGGCGAGATCACCAATTTCAACGGCGACAAGGCGCTTTCCGACATCACCGAGACCGGGTTCTCGGTCGCAGGACCCAAGGCATTGAAGCAGGCGGGACTGACCCCGAAGGACATTCAGCTCTTTACCCCCTATGACGACTTCCTCATCGCCATCCTGATCCAACTCGAACAGATCGGCTTCTGCGCGCGCGGCGAAGGATCGGATTTCATCCTGAAGACCGATATGACCTACAAGGGCACACTGCCCCTGAACACCAGCGGCGGGCAGATCTCGGCCGGTCAGCCCGGTCTGGCTGGCGGCGGCCTCAATCTCGTGGAAGCCGTACGGCAGCTCTTCGGCGAGGCCGGAGAGAGGCAGGTGGCTGACGTCAAGAATGCGATGGTCACCGGCATCGGCGTAATTCCGTACGCACGCAACTGGGGTGTTTCCAACGTCATGATCCTGGAGAGTTAAGATGAGCGAAGCGAAGAAGACACCAAGGCCGCTTCCGCGTCCAGACATCTACATGAAAACGCGCCCGTTCTGGGCGGCGGCAAAGCAGCACAAACTGATGCTGCAGTTCTGCAAGGACACCAACCAATATCAATGGTTTCCGCGGCCGGTCAGCATCTATTCGGGCAAGCGGAACCTGGAATGGCGTGAGGCCTCCGGCAAGGGCACCCTCTACACCTGGACCAACACGCTGGTGCCGTGGCCTGGACATGAAGACCGCGTGCCCTACATCTGCGCCCTGGTCGACCTGGAGGAAGGGGTTCGGATTTTGGTCAACCTGATCAATTGCGACGCGGCCAAGTTGAGCGATGGACTGCCGGTGAAGCTTGCCTGGGAAAAGCTCAGCGACGATTTCAACGTTCCCGTCTTCGAGCCTGCTTGAAGACAGGTTGCCGGACGGCCAGTTCGGCGACTTTTCCGCTGTTTATGCGTAATAAGGTGTTGGCAGTGACATTTGCTGATGTGTATATAATATAATTATATCTCCGTGAGCATGGCCTACAGGACCTGAATTGGCACGCGTTTCGAAGAAGGCGGATGTTGGTACGGTTGATTCTGCTCGTCCCAAGACACTCAAGCGCCGCAAGGAGGTTCTGGGCGTAGTATATGAAGTCGTCTCCGAATCCGGCGTCGACGGCGTTACGATGCGACAGCTAGCCGAAGCGGCCGACATCAGCACCGGGACCATCAATTATCATTTCAAAAATAAGCACAACCTGCTGATCTTAGCGATGGAGGCGGCCTACGAACTGCCCGAGGACTGGGAAATCTACAAGGGATCGCCGTTCTCCCAGTTGCGGCGCTTGGCCATGGGGTACGTGTTTCGGACGCCTCGCGATCGCTTCTGGCGGTTCTGGATCAACTACACCGCCCACAGTACACGCGACGAAGAAATGCGTGAGCATCAAAACACGCGATATGAGAGGCAACGCAAGTTCTGGGGCGAATTGCTGCGCGACGGAATTGCGGCGGGCGAGGTCGATCCCGAGGTCGATCCGGAACGGGCGGCGAACGAACTTCTGCTGATCGCGCATGGCCTGGTGCTGCGCCAGCTGCAGTCGCCAACGGCCGCCAACCGTGACGAGGCGCGCGATATTCTTACCGAGCGATTTGACCACCTCGCGGCCAAGAGCCCGAAGGTACGCCGCGTGCCGGGCCGCTAACGCGCGATTGCCACAGGTTGGCTGCTTTCGTCCGCCGCTGAATTCCAACAATGTGAAGTGAGATGCCCGCCAGGAAGCGGGCATCTGCGCGCGCCGCAATCCCATGGATATCGGTCAAATCGGCAAGGGAGCGGGCGCGGGCAATCGGTGCAGCTTGCCGCGAGTCCACAACAGAATCGGCACGTTTCGAAAAAGCGCACACTTGTGCGAATTTTACGATGAGACTACACTAAGCCTCAAGGCCGCATGTTGACGAGCGTTCCTCCAGAACGTCTCGCCGGCGAATATGGCCGAGATGTCATGGAAACGGCCAGAATGGACAGCAGCGAAAATCGGCGCGGAGTCAGGGATATTCGAGCCGAGGCCATGCGCGGCGGGGATGCGACGACATTGCTGGCGCGGATGCCGGACCGTTTCAGTCACGTGGTTTGCGATTGGGCGGCGGTGGAACCGTCGAGGATCGCGCTCATTTCAGGTACCGCCCGTTTGTCGTACGGCGACTTGTGGATTGCCACGCGAACGGCCATCAAGACCTTGCGAAAGCTCGGCGTTCGCGCCGGCGACCGCGTGCTCCTGGTTGCGGAAAATGGATTGCAGATCGTTCCGTTACTGCTGGCCGTCAGCGAACTGGACGCGTGGTCTGTGCCCTTGAACGCACGGATGTCGGCGCGAGAAGTGGAAACCATCCGCGCCTTCAGCGACTGCCGCCGCTCGCTGTATTGCGTCGGAGATTCCCAGGCCGCCGCGGGGCACGCCGCGACGGACAAGATTGATCACGAAATTTCCGTAATGGGCCCGGTCCTGGTCAGCGTGATCAACGAAGGCGCGAGGCAGGAGCCGGTCTATCCCGACAAGGCACGCCAGACGGCGGTGCTGGTGTTCACCTCGGGTACCACAGGTGAGCCCAAAGGTGTGATGCTCAGCCATCAGGCGCTGATCTACATGGGCGCCAACATGGCGCAGTTGCGCAAGATCACCCCCGCTGATGCGTTCTACAATTCCTCGCCGATAAGTCACGCAATCGGACTTGGGACAGTGCTCATGACGGCCTTCTGGGCCAGCGCAAGCGCCGAATTGGTGTCGCGCTTCACGCCCGCGCACTTCGTCGAGGCGCTGAAAGCCGGGCGAATTACCGCCGTCACCGCTGTCCCGACCTTGTTTGCCCGTATTGTCGAATATGCGGAGGAGAAAGACATATCGCTTCGGTCGAGCCGTTTGCGCATTATCGCGACGGCCGGTGCGCCGCTGGATTTGGCCCTGAAGGCAAGGGTGGAGGAAGCTTTCGGTCTGCGGATGGGTAATTCCTACGGCATGACCGAATGCAATCCTGTCGCTCGTTCGGCCGCCGGCGTGGAAACTAACGAGGTCGGCGAGTTGCAGCCCGGCGTTGAGATAAGAATTGTCGGAGAAAACGGAAGCGATGTCGGCGCGGCCGAGAGTGGCGAGCTCTGGGTGAAAGGACCGACGCGCATGTTGGGTTACTACCGCAACGAAGTCGCGACGGCGGGAGCGATGCGAAAGGGTGGCTGGCTGGCCACCGGCGACCTTGCGCGGATGGATGGTCAGGGTCGGCTCTATATTGTCGGTCGCTCGAAGGATCTGATCATCAGGAGCGGATTCAACGTCTACCCGGTCGAAGTGGAATCAGTGATCTCGCTTTTCCCCGGCGTCGCGTCGGTCGCCGTCGTCGGCCGCGACGTTCCCGGCAATGAGGAGGTCGTGGCCTTCGTTCAGCCGCTGCCGGGCCAGACGCTCGATGTTGGCGCGCTGTCGCAATGGGCACACGAGCACCTCGCGCCGTACAAACGTCCGTCCGAAATCCTCATCAAGTCGGAACTCCCGATCGGACCGACCGGCAAGATCTTCAAGATCAGGCTCAAGCAACTGGCTGCGGGCAAGAACCCACCCTCCTGAGCGGATGGTGTCGCCATCATCAGGACCTCGCCCCGGATAAAGCCGTCGATCGATGTCTGTCGATAGCTTCTGCCGATCTCCTGCGGTGGTGAGAGAGCGAAATTCGGCTTGGCCTTTGGGAGCGTCGAGATGGTTCATGCGATACGATTGAAGGCCCATGGAGAGCCGGACGTTCTAGCGTGGGAGCAGGTGGAGGTCGGCAAGCCGGCCTCCGGCCGCCAGGTGCGCATCCGGCAGACGGCGGTTGGCGTGAACTTCATGGAGGTGTCACAAAGGCGGGGACGTTCGCCGATTCCGTTGACGCTGCCGGGCGGCCTGGGCGGCGAAGCCGCCGGCGTCATCGAGGAGCTGGGGGAAGGGGTTGCCGATTTGGCCATCGGAGACCGTGTCGCCTATGCCGGCGGCGGTGCCGGCGCCTACGCACAGGCGCGCATCGTGCCGGCCCAGATACTGGTCAGACTTCCCGATGACCTGAGTGATCAGCAGGGCGCGGCCATGATGCTCAAGGGCATGACGGCACAGGTTCTCGTGCGCCAGATTTCCCGCGCCAGAGCAGGCGACACGGTGTTGTTTCACGCAGCTTCCAGCGGCGTCGGGCTCATCGCCTGTCAATGGCTGAAGCATCTCGGTATCAATGTGATCGGCACGGTCGGCAGCGACGCGAAGGTGGAGGTGGCCCGCGCGCACGGGTGCGATCATGTCGTTGTCTATACGCGCGAAGATTTCGTCGCACGGGTCGAGGAGATCACCGGTGGCGCCAAGGTGCCCGTCGTATTTGACAGTGTTGGCAAGGATACTTTCGCCAGATCCCTGGACTGTATCGAGCCCTGTGGCCTGGCGATCCTGTACGGTCAGGCGTCAGGTCCGGTTGGGCCATTCGATCTCGGTCTTCTGGCAAACAAGGGCTCTCTGTTCGTGACGCGCCCAACATTGACCGCGTATACGCGCACGCGGACAAAACTCCTTGCCACGGCGCATGATCTCTTCGACGTGGTCAGGAGCGGCGCCGTCAAGATCGAAATCAATCAGACGTATGCCCTCAAGGACGCCGCGCAAGCACATCGTGCCATCGAAGCGCGCCAGACGACGGGATCAACGGTGCTGGTCGTCTAACGTGTTCTAACGCTCCGGAGCCGCTCCCATCATTTTCTCGCAACGATCTCTGCCACCGGAAATAGCCGCTCCAGACCAACCGTCTACTTCGCCTCGACAAGCGAAATGATATTGCCACCTGGATCCGAGATTTCAAATCGGCCGTGCGCGTCGGCACTGCGCCCAAGATCTGAGTGTGGTATACGGCCGGTTGAAACGAGATGTCTGATGCATTCGTGCAAGCCATGCACATGAAGGCTTACATGGGTGTCACGCCGCTGCAATGCTCCGGGTATTGGCACGAGC
>Ga0137412_10002134_pt1 | contig 15579 bp, 8 predicted proteins | sample CZODoug2_1_16fun_FD_122160 | JGI IMG/M metagenome (GOLD analysis project Ga0137412, IMG submission 122160) | Vadose zone soil fungal communities from Angelo Coast Range Reserve, California, USA - CZODoug2_1_16fungal (Hybrid Assembly) | ecosystem: Environmental > Terrestrial > Soil > Vadose zone...
GATCGCCTTGAAACTGCCGGTTGGAAATTTGAAGAACTTGCGCTGCCGTCGTTTGCACCTGTGGTTCAGCGTTTCAACGAGCTGCTGAAAAAATGCGATTTTGTTCTTCCGGGCGAAACCGCTCGAAGGCGCTTGCAAGAAGCCGCGCACGGCGAGCGAAAGTTTTCCCATGTGCTTATCACCGGTTTCGATGGAGCGCATTGGGCGGACTGGTTTCTCCTGCGCGCCGTGGTCGAACTGGCGGAAAACACCACCATCGTAATCGAGGAACCGCGAGAAAACTTTTCCGACATCGATCTTTGCTGGATTGGCTCATGGGAAGAGGTCTGCGGTGAAGCGCAACGCGCGCTGAAACCCGCCCGGTCACTTGGTGATTCGTTTTTTACTGAAGCGGAAATGCGCGGAAGCGCCGAAGCGACAAAGCGCTTCGATTTTCTAATTGGCACAAACTTTTCGGAGCAAGCCCAGGCGATCACGGCGCAATGCGTTCGTTATTTGATAGATGAGAAATGCACGCGCCTCGGCGTGATTTTTCCCGGCACCGGGGCGTTGCCCCGACTGGTCGCGAGCTCGCTAGAGCGGCTTGAAATCCGGCATAACGACGGGCTCGGGCACATCTTTCCCGGCATTTTCGAATCGGCGGAGTGGCAGACCTGGATCGAGTTGCAACGCGCGCCACGACTCAATTCTTTTCTGTGTTTTTTAAACGCGTTGTCCGACCCGACAGTCGTATCGCCAAGAATCAGCCGGCAAGTTTTCGAAAAAATTCTGCACGAAAGTTACGAGGAAGTGTTGCTGGACGATCTGGAACTGCTGCGCGAATTCTGTGCAACGCGCGTGGACGACAAATCTCAGTCGGCCGCCGAAGCTCTGCGCGCACTGCCATTCCTCCCGCCGCGCGCCACCCTCGCGCAGTTTCTCGAACAGACTTACGCCGCGCTTGCCCATCTCGGCTGGAAGCAACACGCGCTCGAGCTTGCCAACGTCGCGCGCGATTGGTCGCAGGGTCTCGATGTGAAATGTTCACGCGCGCTTTTCTTGCGCTGGCTGGAAGAAACGGCTGCGACCACAGGCACAGCACGCTCAGCCGAAGGCGACCATCCGTATGCGCGCGTGCAATTGCTCACGGTGGCGCACGCACAGAATCAGGAATGGTCGCACTTGATTTTTGCCGGCTGGAACCAAGGGGCGTGGCCGCCGCCGTCCGGCGCAGAGTTCGCGCGCACCGAAGAGATTCGAGCCTTCAATCACAGCGTGCAACAGCTCAACAAGCGCGCCGCGCGTCAGGGAAGCCAGGGAGAGGGGCACACCAGTGTGCGCGAAAACCATTCTCTCTATCTCGGGCCCGGCGAGCAACGGGCGATCGCGTTGCGGCAATTCGATGCCCTCCTCGAATCGGCCAGCGAAGGCGTGACGCTCGCGGCCAGTCTCGTGCAGGAAGATGCGCCGGAACGCTTCTGGAATCCGAGCGAAGGTTTTACCGAGCTTTACCTTAAAATGCGGCGTGAGCCGCTCACGCAAACGACGTTGAAAAATCTGCAACGCGCCACCGCGCTGTTGCCGAAGCGTGCGGCGGTAGCGACGGATGTGCAGCAAACAGTGATCGCGTTCAACACGCGCCGCGACGCATCTAAGCCCTCCGGAGAATACGATTTTGCGTTGCGCCCCAATGACTCGTATCGACCGGTGCCAACACTGAGTGTGAGCGATCTCGAACGAATGGTTTCTTCGCCAGCGATTATCTGGATGAAGCGCTATCTCGGCGTGGAAGCGCCAGATGACACCGCGAATCCGTGGCCAGCGACGACAGGTAAATGGGTGCATAAATGGTTGGCGAATATTATCGAAGCCAGGGACGGAACGATTTTCTCGGAGTTTCCGTCATTAACAAAGATCGACCAGCGCATCCGGGTTGCCGCGGACGAAGACTGTGCGGCACTTCGGCATCTTTGCGACTCGTTGAGCAAAGTCGTCCCTGATTGGTGGAATTCGGGCTGGTTGAACGCGCGTTATCTCGCGCGGCATCTCGGCGCCAAGATCGGAGGCGCGAAAGGATGGGAATGGATGGCGACGGAGCTAGCAGTCGGTCGTAAAGGCGCGGTAAAAATTGCCGATGGCGTGGAGCTTGAGCTGCATGGCCAGATCGATTTAGTGCTCGCGCAGGATGAAGCGGGCAGTTTTGCCGGGCAAAAGATCTGGATTGTCGATTACAAAACTGGTTCGACCAGAGAACTGAAGACCTCCGACCTGCACGACAACCTGGTCAAAGGCACAGCGTTGCAGCTCGGTCTTTACGCGCTGGCCATGCGCGAACTCGGCGCCGCTGAAGTCAGCGTGAGCATTATTTCGCTCGCGGTTAAAAACGTCGCGCCGCAATTGTCCGTTGTCGATCTTGCACCGAACACCGACGTCTTTGGCGATCTCGCGGAAATGCAGCGCACCGGGGTTTTCGGGATAAAAGGTGAGATTCGTCCCGCGTTTGGTTACAGCCCGCCCTATCCGCTCGCGACGTTGCAGATCGACAACGACATTTTAGAAGATAAATGGGCACTGACGCATCCCGCGCTCGTCCTTGAGAAAGAGGAGTGGGAAACATGGTGAAGCCGCGCGATGAATCCGCGCGCGCTCGTTTTGCCTGCGAGCTGGACCGCAATTTTTCCGTAGTCGCGTCGGCCGGTTCGGGCAAAACCACCGCAATAACGCAGCGAGTTTTGTCGATCGCGGGTTCGCCGAACGCCGCGGAAATATTGCCGTGTCTAGTCGTCGTGACCTTCACCAATCGTGCGGCGGACGAAATGCAACAGCGCACGCGGCAAGCCCTGCTCCAGGAAAATTTACGACAGGAAGTGCAGACTGCGTTCAATCGCGCCTTCTTCGGCACGATTCATTCGTTCTGCATGAAACTCCTGACCGACTTCGGTCATTACCTTGGCTTGCCTGCGCCGCTCGAGTTGGTAACCGAAGACGACGACCTCTGGCAGGAGTTTGCGCAAAACCAAACTCGAATTGGTCGATCGTTAGGCGACAAGGACCGCACCATGCTTTTGCGCTTCGTGCAGGCTCGCGGCCTGATGGAGCTGGCCCGACGCGCGGGCTCAGCGGCCTTGCGCGTGCCAACGCTATCGCCATGTCCGACTCTCGATTTCGCGGAGATCTACTCACAATCGGACAAGGGAAATGACAATATCAGCAAGTCGCAGGCGGAATTGTGCGAATGGGAAAAGCGTTGCGCTGGCGACTGGGATTACTTGCGCTGGCCCGTTTGTTTCACCGCGGCAAACGCGCGGTTCACACAGCTTTGGCAGGAAAAATTTGCGCCGCTGCGAAAATGGGTATGCGATGCGGCCACGTGCGTCGCGGCGGAAGTGCAAAGTGATTATCTCGATTTTCGACTCGACCACGGAGTCGTCACCTATGGCGATCAAATCGCGCTCGCGCAACGATTGCTGGAACATCCGGCCGCCGCGCAGAGGATTCGGGAAGAAAACTTCCGTGTGATTCTCGACGAGGCGCAGGACACGGAGCCGTTGCAATTTTCCGTGCTCCTGGAAGCGACGCGCCCGCCGGAAGCGAAGGGCGTTTGGTTGCAAAATCGGCAATCGCCGCCGCGGCCCGGCCACTTCTGCATGGTCGGCGATTTCCAGCAGTCAATATACTGGGAGCGCGCAGACTTGAATTATTACCGAGCCGTTCATGAAGCGCTCATTGCCGAAAAGAACGGTGAGAGCCTTGAATTCGCGGTCACGTTTCGGCTCGACCAAAAGCAGCTCGATTTCGTTAACGAAACTTTCCGTGAAATTTTGAATAACAAGGACGGACAGGTGCCCTTGGTCGAATTGCAACCGCGCCCGGAAATTCTTCCCGGGAAAGTCATTCGCCTGCCGCTTGTCGCGAAAGAACTGTTGCCACCAGGAAAAAAGCTCAAGGACTACCAAAAGGCTCGTATCGAAGCGGAATATCTCGCGCACTGGATCAAAGAGGCGGGGCCGAAAAAACTTTCGGCGGACTCGTGGCGCGACGTTGCAATTCTGTGTCCGCGCAAAGCGTGGCTGCAAACGATGGCCGCGGCGCTGCGGCGGGAGGGGCTGCCGGTCGCGATTCAATCTGAGCGTGATGTCAAAGGCGACAGCCCGGCTTATGCGTGGTTGACGGCGCTCCTTACCATCATGACCGACCCGCTCAACGCTTACGAAATCGTCGGCGTGCTCCGCGAGATCTTCGGCGCGTCCGATCGCGATCTTGCCGTCTTTTCCGAAGGGCAGAAAGCGGGATTTCGCATCGACGAAATTTCGTCCGCTACCGGAAGAATTTCCTCGCTCTTGCGTACGCTCGCAGAAATCCGCCAACGCGCAGAAGGTCTGGCGTTATTCGACGCGGTCACCTTGATTATCGAACAAACGCAATTGCGCGAGCGTCTGCTCCTCTTACCGGCAACGGAGTTCGGCGATCTCGTCCGTGAACTTGATGCATTGCTCGCCCAGGCGGCGGAAGCCGAAGCGAACGGAATGATCCTGGCAGGGTTCGCCGAACACTTACGCAACGATTTCGCTGCGCCGCGCGCCGTCCGTTTTTCTGCCGACGACAACGCGATCCAACTCATCACTTCGCACAAGGCGAAAGGCTCGGAATGGCAGGCGGTAATCGTTCCGTTCCTGGCCCGCGAGCTGCGGCCGCCTTCCCGGCCTTATCCGCATTTCGTGAAATCGCCCATGAACGGCGAACTGATTATCGCGTTCGGCAAAGAAGACAAATCGAAGGATTTGAAAGACGCAATCGAGCGTGCCCAACAGCAGGAACTTGAACGTCTTCTCTATGTCGCAACAACGCGGGCGCGTCACGCGCTCGTAGTTGTGCTCGATCAGGAAATCTTCTCCAATAGCGAGGGCAAATTGCCCCGAACAGCACAACTTCGGCGCCTGATTCGCCAAAAGGATTCTTATTCCGGCGAATTCGATCAACACAGCAGCACGATCGATGAAGTCCTCGAACCTTCCCCAACCGTGGAGCACGCGTTGCAGAAACACGGCGCCGAAATCGAGCCGTTAACTTCCGGCGAACTCAAGCGCGCCACGAAACGCGCTTCGGAATTCGTGCGCAAGATCACACCGAGCGCGCTCGATTCGGAAGTGCCGGCAGAGGTACGGTCGCGTTCGCGGCTCGATAACCTGGCAACGCTCTATGGCCGCTGGTGGCACAAATTTTTCGAGCGGCTGGATTGGAAAGGCGGAATCGATTCTGCGCAAAAGTTGTTCGGAAAACAATTACCGAGTTCTCCCGATGCAAAAGCTGCGATCAAGGACTGGAACGCCACGCGCCGAAATTTGTTCAGCGATGCCAGCATCGCTGATTTTCTTGCGAGTGATGAAACGTTATTTCATGCCGAGTTTCCATTTTCCTGGCGCAGGAACGATCGCAGCGTGTTCGAAGGCTTGATCGATTCGATCATGATTAACCGCACAGCTGGCCGGTGTCTTCTTCTTGATTGGAAAACGAACGATGTTTCCTCGAGCGAAGCCGAAATATTTCGCGCGCGTTACCGCCCGCAGCTGGCCGTTTACTGGAAAGCAGTCGGGAAAATTACGTGTCTCGAAGTGGAAGCCGGATTGTTTTCGACCAGGCTTGGCCGCCTGCTGCTTTACTCTGCAGAGGAACTGCAAGTCGAATGGGGTCGGCTGGAACAACTTCCGCCCGCGCGACTCGAAGATGAGATTCGACCGGATGCGCCCGATGACTTTTGATGAAGGAAAAAACTACGGCTAGCTTTCGCGTTCGCCGCGAATGAATTGCTCGACGCAGCGGTAGGCTTCGTCGTCGGTCATTTGAACCGGCGGATGCTTCGAGAAATAGGCAGACGGAGAATGCAACACACCGCCGATGCCGCGATCGAGCGCAAGCTTGCAGCAGCGGATGGCGTCGATGGCCACGCCGGCTGAGTTTGGCGAATCTTCGACCGAAAGTTTCACGTCGATTTCCATCGGCACGTCGCCGAAGAGTCGACCTTCCACGCGGATAAAGGCAACCTTGTTATCGAGTTGCCACGGCACATAATCGCTCGGCCCGATGTGGATGTTTTCGTCCGCAAGGCGTTCGCCAATGACCGATTGCACTGCTTCGGTCTTCGAAGTCTTCTTTGATGCCAACCGGGTGCGATTGAGCATGTTTAGAAAATCGGTGTTACCGCCGGTGTTCAGTTGATACGTACGCACGAGTTTCACCCCGCGCTTCCGGAAAAGATCCACCATCATTCGATGCACGATGGTCGCGCCCATCTGCGCTTTGATGTCGTCTCCGATGATGGGGAGATTTTTATCCGCAAATCGTTTCGCCCACTTTGCATCGCTGGCGATGAATACAGGGATGTTATTGACGAACCCAAGGCCGGCTTCCAGCGCGCAGCCGGCATAAAAGCGGGTCGCCTCTTCCGAACCGACGGGGAGATAATTGACCATCAGTTCAGCGGAGGAATTCTTCAATTCGGCGATGATTTGTTCGCGCGTCGATTCCTTTTCCAACGGCAGGAAGGTGCGCAACGGGTCCTGATCGCGCATATGTGGTGGGTAGCCATCCATAACGCAGCCCATCTTCACGATCGCGCCGGTGAGCTTGACCTTCTCGCAGAAAGCCTTTGTGCAATTGGGGGGTGAGAAAATGGCCTTACTGACGTCCAAGCCGACTTTACGACGGTCGATGTCAAACGCAGCGACAACCTCGATATCACCCGGCCGGTAGAGACCGATCTCCCGGTGCATCAGCCCGATGGCAGAGGCGTTGGCGGAGGAGCCGTCATAAAAATTGATTCCCTGGACAAGAGAGCTGGCGCAGTTGCCAACGCCGACAATGGCGATTCGTATTTTTCTCATTTCTAAATTGTTAAAGGTGAAAGGCTACCTGATTTAGATTATTCGGAGCAAGACACAAGTTAGGCCGTTTCATCACGATAGGCTGTGTCTGCCTGTAGTCTTAAGTATTGTAAGCGCCGAATGTGTCCGAAGTCGCGCCCGCTTGCAAGAACTGATATAAAGGGAAAAGTCACGGGACATTCCTGGTGCAAGGAATGCCCTCGCAAGGAGATATACGAAATGCGCTTGAAGTTTGCGGCCATCACGATACTGATCGCTGCTTTGTCCGCTTCGTTGCAAGCATTCGGAGCTCCCATTTACACGATCGAACAAGCGGTCGCTGTCGCCCAAGCGCACAATCCTGAAATCGAGATTGCACGGAAGAAAGTGCAAGGCGCACACGGCGGCTGGGTCGAAGCACGCTCGGGATATCTTCCGTGGCTAAGCTCTACTGGTCTGATCGATAAACGACAGCAGCAGACCGAAACTCGACTCCGCGATGAAGATTACAATGCAATCCTGAAGCTCGAACAGAACCTGTACACTGGCGGAGCAGTGCCCAGCCAGGTGGCTATCGCACGGTTAAATATCGAGAAGCAGAACTATGAGTTGCAGGAGACCGCCACTCGAGTGGTAATGGATGTGCGGGTCGCGTTCAACGAACTTCTCTTGAATCGGGCGAAGGTGGGTGTGCGGCAAAATTCGGTGAGAGTCCTGCAGGAGGAACTCAAGAGCCAGCAGCAAAGCTTCAGTGCCGGTATTGTTGGTAATTTGAACGTACAGCGCGCTGAAGTAGCTCTGGCCAACGAGCAGCCAGAACTTTTTAACGCACAGACGCAATTGAAAAATTCCTATCTCCGCCTTGGCGACCTTTTCGGCACGGACGTCCCTCCTACAGGTGGGACAGCCCCATTTGAGATATCGGGAGAATTACAATATCAACCGAATCATCCTGATCTAAACGGTTGCCTCGCGCGCGCCGACGCAAATCGCCCAGTTATCAAAGCCCGGCAAAAGGACGTCGAGATCGAGGACCAGCAGTATAAGCTCGACCGGAGCGCAATGCGGCCTCATGTCCGGGCTTTTTCGGGTTACGAAGTTTACAGCGAGCGCGATCCAGACGTCGGTCAGGAATTTAATTACGGCGGTGTGGTGGGGATAAACGCGACGTGGAACATCTTTGATGGGTATGCGACCAAAGGTCGTATGCAAGCCACACGCGCCCGACGGGAAGCGGCCGTCCTAGCATTAGCAGCGGCCCGCCGTGCGGTGGCCTCGGAAGTGCGCAGCGCTTTTTTTGATCTCCAACAGGCTGACCGTGTCCTTGAAACGGAGACGACTAACGTTCAGGCGGCAGATGAAAGTCTCGATATTGCGAAGAGCAATTTCGCCGCTGGATTGGGAACACAACTAGACATACTGCAAGCCACATCCGACGTCACTCGGACCCGCACGACCCGACTAAGCGCAATTTATTTGCACAACGTGGCGCTTGCACGCCTGGCGCACGCCTGCGCAAGTTCCGCGGAAGCGCTTGATTTCGGATCAAAAATCGAGAATGCGAAAAAGGAAAAACGCAGCGCGACACAAGCTGCCGACGTCGCGCGTCCACCAAAAAACTTAGGTCAGCGATGAAGCAACACATTTGGCTTGTAAGTAGCTTGATTCTGATTGCTTGTTTTGTGTATCCGGCCGGTGCGGTCACGTTGGAAACTGTTCTGCAAACTTCGCTTGAAAGAAACCCGGACATCCAAGAGGCGAAATCAGGTCTCGAACAAGCCGCGGGGAAACGGCTGGTCTTTCGTTCTGTCGCGTGGCCTGACGTTGAATTGGATGTGCCGGCGGGGGTTCAGGCCGGACATCGCGCGGGCGAAAGCGGAGTCAAAGGCTTTGCCGTAGTACGCGGCGCCTTGACCCAGACCTTGTTCAACGCGAATCTGCCCGCTTCTCTGCGACGAGGCGACGTCGAAGTTCTGATTGCACAACAGCAACTGAACGTTGCAGTCGTGGAGCAATTGCACTCGGCGCGCCTTGCGTTTTACGCTGCTCTCTTCAATCGGTCGCTTGAATCAATACGCAGAGAACAACAACGAAGGCTGGACGAGAACACAGCCACCCAAAAAAGTCGTTACGAAGCCGGTCTCGCTGATAAGAGCGCCCTTATGAGCGCAACAGTCCAGGCGTCTGAGTTGGACACCCAAATTGAAAGCGCGCATCGCGTTTATCGGGACGCACAAGTGCAATTGGCCTTGGCTATGGGGAGCGATCCAGCAAAGGCACCCCTGCCCGAGCCTGAAGGCGAACTGCAATCTACCCCGATGCCCGTCGATGTTGATTCCGAAACAGCGGCGGCCCTTCAGAGGAGAGCTGATCTTAAACTCGCCCGCTTGTTTGTGCGCGCCGCCAACGAGGATCAACGAATCATCGAAGCCGACTATTATCCCGCGGTGATCGGCAGCCTACCAGGCGAGTACGTCCCGGTCACAGGGATTCACCGCGAAGGATCTACAAGCAAGACACAGGATTTTATTGGATCGGAGATTCGCGAAAAAGCGGTGTACACATGGCGAGTAATCGATAACGGCAAGGTGGGAGGCGCGGTTCTTAGGGCTCGTTCGGCGCGCGAGATAAACGAACTAACGTGCCGGAAACTGGAGACGAATATCCCTCGCGAACTTTGGCGGATCGCGAACGATCTCAAGACAACAGAGGTTCGCGAAAAGTCGCTCTCCTCCGCAACGGCCGCGGCGGAGGAAAGCGCCCGCGCGGTGCAGCAAAATCTGGCCAGCGGCCTGGTGTCCCCACTCGAATACCGGGTTACTCAAAATTTCCTTCTGGAGACCAAAAGCGGGCTGCTGGAGGCTATTTATCAACACAATCTCGCCATGGCCGAATGGGACCGCGCCACGGGTCGCTATTTTCAATTTTCGGACGACACCGCCAAATCGCGGCAGATACAGCGGTGACCAACATGCTTGTGTTGTAGCCGCGGCGCTGCGCCGCCGTACCGAGAGCCAACGCAGCAGAGGCGCCTCGACAAGGTGAGGCAGCTACAACAAATTGCACGGTAGTAGCGTCTTACGCTTCGCCGATTATTTAATCGGCTTTCAGTGATCGAACGAGCGTTTCCGTTACACTGTCTTGGAAATAATGCTTTCAAATATCTGGCAAAAAGTCGAGGCGAGAACGATAACCGGTAAGCGCCGGTTTATTGCAAAGAAGGGTGACGAACGCCAGAGTAGCTTTCCAAAATTGAAATTGGCGGAATCAAAAAGAGTTTTGGTGGGCGGTGGAGCAATTCTGCTGCTCATATTCGCGTTGGCATACTATTTTCTGATGCCGGTGGCGGAAGTGGTCACGATTCGACGTGGTACGGCGATCTCCGCGGTTTATGGCACTGTCCGGATCGAGCCGGCCTTTGTTGTACGTGTTCGAGCGCAAAATGACGGTTTCCTTCGATTGGCCGAAGCTTTCTCGGCTGGTCGCGGTTCAATCGGCAACAGTGTTGAGAAAGGACAACTGTTGGCGACGATTGCCGACGAGGAAACATCTCGGGAGCTGAAGCAGGCTCGAGCCGATTTGCAGGCTGCGATCGACCGCGCGGCTCTTCCGCTGCCCTCTTCGGAGCTCCTGAAAGCAGCTGAAGACAATCTGCAGCGACTCGAAAAGGTTGTCGGGTCGGGTAATGTGCCCGCAGTCGAATATCAGAAGGCAAAGAGCGAAGCGAACCGGCTGCGAGGCGCTGTGGAATCTGAGCGGATCGAGCGAGATCGCAATCTCAACTCTCTTCGAGAAACGACGAAAAAACTCGAAGCCCAGATGAAGAACTCCGAGGTCCGCGCGCCGATCGATGGCGTTCTCACGAACGTTCAGACAATTGATGGCGAATTGGTTTCAGACGGCAACGAGCTTTTCACCGTCTCCTCACACAAAAATTACGTTCGCGGCGAAGTAAACGAAGAAGATGTAGGTGAAGTGAAACCGCAAATGAAGGCAAAACTGCAATTGTACGCCTATCGGACCAAGACTTTCACCGCACGCGTTTCATCAGTTCAACCTGCGGCCGATCCAACTACTCAACGCTACACGGTTGTGCTGGAGATGGGTGACCCTCCAGACAACTTGATGACCGGAATGACCGGCGAGATGAACATCATTACCGGCACCCACAAGAATGCTCTTTTGGTACCGACGCGCGCGCTTCTTGTCGATCAGGCGTTGGTGGTGAAGGGCGGAATTGTGCATTCTCGCACGGTCGGCGTTGGATTTCGCACTCTCGACTATACAGAAGTAACTAGCGGACTGACAGATGGCAGTCGCGTGATCGTTTCCGACCAGGACAAATTCCGTCCTGGGGAGGCGGTACGACAACGCAAGGTTAATTCACCGCCACCGCCAAATGAATCATGACCCCGCCGCTTTATATTGCCCTGCGTTTTCTGACGCATCGCAAGCGCGCGTTGCTTCTGAGTCTTAGCGGTGTCGTCTTCGGAGTGGCGATCTTTATCTGCACACAAGCGCAGACGCAGGGCTTCGCACGCTATTTCATTGACTCAACCATCGGGAGCAACGGCGCCTTGGTCATTAGATCGCGTTTTCGTCCGCGCTACGAGCCGCTGATGGTTTCCGCAAAGGGCTCCAAGGGAACGGGTGAGCGTCGTGTCTATTTTGAAGGTATCACTAACGCCAATGAAATCATGCGTGTGAGCAGGCAATTTTCCAATGTGGTTTCCTGTTCACCGGTTCTCCGTGGAACAGTCAGCGCGCGTGCGGGGTTTGAGAACGCGACTGTTGATCTTTACGGTATCAATCCCGCTCTGCACGCGCGCACAACCGATATCCTCCACCAGTTGATTGATGGCAATTTTGATGACTTTAAAAACAACACCAGTGCGATCATCCTCGGTTCGCGTCTGGCAGAGTTACTTCAGGCTGGTGTCGGCGACACCGTGCAATTGCTCGCACCCAACGGTGAGTATTGGCGATTCACGGTGGCAGCGATCGCTCGCGCTGGAATCGGCTCGATTGATTCAACCCGGGTTTATTCGCATGCCAGAGTTGCGCAGGCTCTTCTGCAACAACCGTCCGGCGCGTCGATGATCATATACAAACTGCGAAATCCCAACCGTGCGCCCGCTTTGGCGAGTCGTTTCGAAACGCTCTTTCAGCATAATGCTACGAGCTGGCAGGACCGCGAGGAAAGTACGCTTCAACTTTTTCTGACCCTGCGAATGTCTGTCGCGATTACCGTTTCTCTCATCATTCTGCTCGCCGGCTTTGGGATTTTTAATGTCCTTACGATGTCGGTACTCGCAAAGATAAAGGAGATTGCGATTTTGCGTTCAATGGGTTATCGGCGCATCGACATCTCCTCTATTTTCTTGTGGCAGGGCGCACTCATCGCTGCTGCCGGGTCATTACTCGGTTGTCTTTTAGGCGCGTTAATGACGTGGGGCGTCTCGCACATTCCCATTCGTCTCCGCGGTTTGTTGTACACAAATTACTTTTTGGTTACGTGGGATTGGAGGCACTACGTATTTGCAACGTTGCTCGCGATCCTCGCCGTTTTCATCGCGAGTTATGTTCCCGCGCGTCGTGCTGCTCAACTGCCACCGGTTGTCACAATTCGAGGTTCCAGATGAACTCAGAGACATGTCTTAGTTGCGAAGGCATTGAGCGGTATCTGGGCGAAGCGGAAGAGCGAGTGCATGCCCTACGGGGCGTATCACTCGATATTGAGCCGGGCAGTGTCCACGCAGTTGTTGGGCCATCCGGCTGCGGCAAAAGCTCGTTGCTCTACATTCTCGGCCTGCTCGATCTACCGGATGCCGGACGCGTTTCAATTGAGTCGGAGCCAGTTTCCCAACTGAACGATGATGAGCTCGCGCGAAGGCGGAGCAAGTTTATCGGCTTCATTTTCCAATTCCATTTTCTGATGGAGGATTTCACCGCCCAAGAGAACGTGATGATTCCGATGCGCAAGCTCGGAGAACTTTCCGATAGTGAGATGCGCGAACGCGCTGCCGGGCTGCTAGAAGCAGTTGGCTTGGGTGATAAATTGCGAAGGCAGAGCCGCCATCTTTCTGGAGGCGAACAACAGCGTGTGGCAATTGCCCGGGCGCTCGCAAACGATCCAAAAGTCATTCTGGCGGATGAGCCGACCGGCAACCTGGATACTGCCAACTCCGAGCGCGCCTTTGAACTGCTTCAAAATATCGTCCAAGAAGGCGGTAAAGCTCTGCTCCTGGCCACGCACAATCCTGTCATCGCCGAAGCCTGCGATTGGACCCATGAGATGAAAGACGGGCGGATCACCGCCAGACACCCGCGGGGCGCGGGAAGTTCGATTTCTTAAGTCAATCAAACGCAGAGGCACGCCCCAGCCGAAATCGCTGACGCTTGGCAGCTCGCCGCTCCACCGTTAATCTCGCGGGCGATGGAGAATATCCTGCCAATCTTAATTGCGGATGCGCCCGAGGCCTTGACTGAGCTGTGTGGCGTGAACTTACTCGAACGTTTGCTCCGTATTTTGCAGCGGCTCGGATTTCGCCGCGCGATTGTTCTATCAACGACACCGGAAATCGTGGGAGCCGAAGTGGCGCAACGCTCCTGGGCGCGCGAAAAGATAGTTGTCCATGTTGTCTCGCACGCAGCGGGACCTGTCACTCCCCAACTGGTTTTGGTACAGGATCAGTCTGAGCGTTTCTTAATCGTCGCCGCAAACATTTATTGTGACGCGCGTTTGCTTGCCGCTCTCTGCGCGAAAGATTCGTCCTCCGGGCTTGTCGATTCCGATCCACCAGAATTCGCACAGTCTCTAATCCGGAATCCGTGTGGGCCTGCATTGGTCACAAGGGATTTTCTCTTTGCGCGTCCGCCGGCGCCTTTTTCTGAGGAACTCAAAAAAAACATCGACAACCGCGAGATCGATATCGTCGACGCGGCCAAGCAGGATGATTACATCGTCAGCATGCGTCGCCGCGTGCGTCCATTCTGTTTTCCCGTGCTAGGGGAGCAGAATCGTAGGTTAGCTGAGCGCGTCATTCTCGATTCCGCTCAAAACGGAACGCTCGACCTGCCGGCTTATTTCCATGCGCCGATCGAAACGCGAATCATCTCGCTTCTTTGCAAAACGCGAATCACACCAAATCAAATTACGATTGCAGGTTTCATTATCGGATGCAGCGCGACGACGGCCTTCGTGGTTGGCCGGGTCGGGCTTGGAATCCTCGCTGCTCTCATATTTGGCATCGTCGATGGGCTGGATGGAAAGCAGGCGCGCGTCAAAATCGAAACAACGGAGCGCGGCAAATGGGAACATCATCTCGATTATTTTATTGAGAACTCGTGGTGGGCTGCCATCGCTTTTCAATTGTGGCGGAGCGGCCAATTTCCCAACGTGTTTTACTTTTTCGCGTTGCTCGTTGGGTCACGCTTATTGTATGAATTCGCGCAACGCGGGGCGAAGATGGCTAAAGGCCGCCTGCTCGATGACGTCGCGCCGTTCGACCGTGCTTTCCGGCTGATCGCGGCCCGGAGAAATGTTTACGTTTGGATACTCGCGTGTGGTTTTTTGTTAGACGCTTTCCCGCAAAGTTACGCCGTCATCTGCGGATGGGCCGCCATTAGTGCTGCCGTTCATCTGACGCGGTCCATCTGGATTTGTGATGGTTCCGTGCGTCGCTTTGTCGGTATTCGAAGTTAAGGAACGACGAACCGTTGATGGAATGCGCTTGGCGCGCGCGACGATTTCCTTCCCGAGAACCTGAACAGGCTTTTCGACCAGAAGCGAGGCACTCACTGCGCAATAAACACCGCAGCCCTCCTGGCACGACTTCTTGCGGTAGTTCGCGTAGAGATCATCCAGCGTGACGTCCATGATGTGCTTATCTGTATGCACCATGCTGCAGATCCAGAATTTCCCCTGCGCCGAGACGAAGAATAATTTGTAGCCAGCCATACACGTCCACTCGACATGCTCGCCCCGGAGGAGACTTCGTTGGTAATTGAGGATCGCCTCGCTGGTATGAATTTTTTCTCCGCGGCGTTTTCGTTCGATCATCGAATCGATGAAGCGTTCGAGTTCTTCTCGCGACCCGCGATTGACGCGGAACCGGTGCAAAGGATCCGCATGCACGAGGCGAACTTCAGTGGGAATTCCGCGCGACAAACCGGTCTCAAGCACTGCTTCCGATTCGGGCAATGTATCCGCACAAATCACCCCAGTGATGTGAAGACTGATTTTTGAATCACGGAAATAATCAAGTTTCGGGAGGACCGTTTTAAAAGATTTTTTCGTAATTGCACTTGGCGTCATCCGGTCAACGCTGATCTGCATGACCTGCAACCCGGCGTCTTCCAGTTCTGCGATCAGTTTACGCGTGAGGAGGAAACCGTTGGTGGTCAGGCTCGTGGCAAACCCGAGTTCGCGGCAGTACCGAACGAGTTCGACAATATTCGGATGCACGAGCGGCTCGCCGCCGACGAGAGCGATGCGCATGGTCCCAAGCTCGCGAATCTTCCGCACCCATTTCTTTAAGTCGTCGATGCTCGGATGCGGCCGGCTATTGTCGTATTCGGTGCAATAAGCGCAATCGAGGTTGCACTGGTCCGTCACGTAAAGACTGCATTGCAGCGGTTTGCGGTCACGGAGACGCTTAGCTGATTCCAAGATGTTGTAGCCGGAAAATTCGCGGCCGATTTTACCGAGGAGCTTCATGCGATGATGAAAGAGCGAACA
>Ga0137412_10002135_pt1 | contig 15579 bp, 14 predicted proteins | sample CZODoug2_1_16fun_FD_122160 | JGI IMG/M metagenome (GOLD analysis project Ga0137412, IMG submission 122160) | Vadose zone soil fungal communities from Angelo Coast Range Reserve, California, USA - CZODoug2_1_16fungal (Hybrid Assembly) | ecosystem: Environmental > Terrestrial > Soil > Vadose zone...
TCTCGCGCAATCGCCGTGCGGTGCGTCCCAAGTCGAGGGCGGGACTCTCGGCGCGATCCGCCGCCGGTGTGAGGGTGTTTGGCCCGGTGCGCGGAGCGCGGCGCGGGGGCTGGGCGTCGGCGCTGCGCTTCATCTTCGCCATTGCACAATACGCAAATTGAGTTGCTCCACAGTTAAAATTCGTGCTTATATTCGCACATGGCAATTCCGCTGTTAAACGATTCTTTCCGCCGCGAATTCCCCTAAAGCCGCATGCCCTATCGACTACTGCGTTTCGGCTTGTCGCGCAAGCATCCGGAACCCCGGATGTTCACGCGCCACGACTCCTTGAAGTCGGCCTACGATGTGGTGATCATCGGCGCCGGCGGCCACGGTTTGGCGTCCGCATATTACCTGGCGCGCGATCACGGGATTCGCAATGTTGCCGTTCTCGAGAAAGGCTACATCGGCGGCGGCAACACCGGACGCAACACGACCATCATTCGCTCCAATTACCTGACGCCCGAAGGCGTCAAGTTTTACGACGAAAGCGTGCGCCTGTGGCAGGATCTGGGCGAAGATTTCGACTTGAACTTGTTCTACTCGACGCGCGGTCATTACACGTTGGCGCATACCGATGCGGCCATGCGCACCATGCGTTGGCGTGCCGAGGTCAACAAGCACTTCGGCGTGCGCTCGGAGGCCGTGGATGCCGCCTTCGTCAAGCGCGGCATACCGACGATCGACATGAGCTGCGGCGGTCATGCGCCCATCCTGGGGGCTTTGTTTCACGAACCCGGTGCCATCGCCCGTCATGATGCGGTGGCCTGGGGCTATGGCCGAGGGGCCGACCGTCGCGGCGTGGAAATCCATCAGCAGACCGAAGTCACGGGGATTAGGGTGCAAGGCGGCCGGGTCGTGGGCGTCGAGTCCTCGCGCGGGTTCATCAGCACCCCGCGAGTCCTGTGCGCGGTAGCCGGATTCACGCCGCGAATCCTCGACATGGTGCATCTGCAGACGCCGATTTACGTCCACCCCCTCCAGGCCATGGTATCGGAGCCGCTGAAACCCTGGCTCGATCCGATCATCGTGTCGGGCTCGCTGCACGTCTATGTTTCCCAGACCGCGCGCGGCGAACTGGTCATGGGGGCATCGCTCGATCCGTACGAGTTGCACCAGACGCGTTCGACGCTCGATTTCGTCGAAGGCTTGAGTTCGCACATGCTCGACATGTTCCCCTTCTTGAGCGAGGTTAAAGTCAATCGCCAATGGGCGGGCCTCTCCGACATGACTCCCGATTTCGCACCGATCATGGGCGTGACGCCGGTGGAGGGTTTCTTCCTCGATGCCGGGTGGGGGACCTGGGGCTTCAAGGCGACGCCGGTGTGCGGCAAGACCATGAGCCACACCGTCGCGACCGGGCGCGCTCACCCATTGATCGAAGGTTTCTCCATGGATCGGTTTGCGCGCTATCAGCTCACGGGCGAAAAGGGCGCAGCGTCGGTGGGGCACTGATGAAAATCATGGTGTGTCCCTTGAACGGGCCGCGTCCGGTGTCGGAATTCGTCTACGGCGGCGAGGTGCGCCCGAGTCCGAACCCGGATACCTGCGCCGACGCCGAGTGGAGCGCCTACGTATTCAATAGGTCCGGATCTCCCGGCGTCAAGTACGAGTGGTGGTGCCACGTCGCCTCGGGCTTCTGGTTCATTGCACTGCGCGACACCGCGCGCGACATCGTCGTCGATACGTATCCCGCGGAGGTCGCGCGCAGCGGGTTGCCGGCACGCGATGCCGGCACCGCGGCGCCATGATGTATCGGCTCGCTGCCCATCCGGATGAGTGGATCGACCGATCGGTCGCGCTGTCCTTCGTGTTCGAGGGGGAAAAATACCGGGCATATGGCGGCGACACCATCTCATCCGCGCTCGCGGCCGCCGGTGTGCCGTATCTGGCGCGCAGTTTCAAATACCATCGGCGACGGCACATTCTGTCGTTTGCAAATCATGACAGCAACACGCTGTTCCAAGTGGACGGCGTACCGAACGTGCGCGGCGATGTCACGCCGTTGCGCGACGGCATGCGCGTGTCGGCGGTCAATACCTTCGGCGGACTCAGGCAAGACAAGGCGCGATTTTTGGACCGGCTCGCTCGCTGGCTGCCCGTAGGTTTTTATTACAAGGCGTTCCATACGAAGCGCTTATTCCCGCGTTGGGAGCGCATGTTCCGGGTCCTTACCGGATTGGGAGTCGTAGCGCTCGATGCCGCGCGTCAAACGACTCCAAAGCGCTACGGATTTTGCGACGTCTTGGTCGTGGGCGCAGGTCCGAGCGGCCTCTCGGCGGCTCTTGCGGCGGCCGCCGCCGGTGCGAGCGTGGCGTTGGTCGACGAAGGGTTCCGTTTGGGCGGCAGCGGCCTCGGGCTTCAGGATGGCGAGCATCGGTCGACTCGAGCCCTCATCGAAGCCGTGAGCGGTTCGTCCGCCATCACCGCATTCGCCGCTACCGTGGCGGCGGGCTACTACGCGGATCACTGGGTGGCGCTCGCGGAGGCGCAGCGCCTGACCAAGATGCGCGCGAAGGCCGTCGTGTTCGCTGCCGGCGTGATCGAAACCCCGGCGGTGTTTCGCAACAATGATTTGCCGGGTGTGATGCTGGCCTCCGCCGCGCGGCGCCTGTTGCTGTGCTATCGGGTCGCTCCGGGCCGGCAGGTGCTGATGGTCGCCGGGAATGTGGAAGCCTATCGAACCTGTCTCGACCTGCACTCGCAAGGCGTGCGTGTCGTCGCCATCGTCGATTTGCGCGCTCCTCAGCACGGCGAAGATGCGCAGGCCGCGGCCGCGTGCGCGGCGCTGGGAATCTCGATTCTGCGAATGCATGCCCCCTATGAGGCGTTTGCCGGGGCGGATGGCGCGGTTGCTGCGCTCGAGGTCGCGCCGCTCGAGGTCACCGGCCATATCAACCTACGTGAGCGCCGGCGTATCGAGTGCGATGCCATCCTCATGAGCGTCGGGTGGGCGGCGGCCACGAATCTGCTGCTGCAAGCGGGGGGCGCGACTCGTTTTTCGGACCAGTTGCAGCAATTCGTTCCCGACGAACTGCCGCCGGGCATCTTCGCGTGCGGACGCATGAATGGGGTGTACGACTTCGAGTCGCGCGTGGCCGACGGTGCGCGCGCCGGATCGTCGGCCGCGTCGCACGCGGGGTTCGGTGTGGCGAGCGCGGCGGCCATCGTTCACACCGCTCGCTGTCCCTCGCATCGCTTTCCCATCATCGATCATCCCAAGGCCAAGAATTTCGTCGACTTCGACGAGGACCTGCAGGTCAAAGACCTGGAGAACGCCGCCCAGGAAGGATTCGATTCGAGCGAACTGCTCAAGCGCTACAGCACCGTCGGCATGGGGCCATCGCAGGGCAAGCACTCGAACATGAACGCGCTGCGCGTATTGGCGCGGTTTCGCGGCGTCGGCGTCGAGCGGCTGGGATTGACCACGTCTCGGCCGATGTATCACCCGGTACCGCTCAAGTTGTTGGCCGGACGAAGCTTCAACGCCGAACGACGAACCCCGGTGGATGCCGAGCACGAATCCTTGAGCGCGCTCTGGATGCCGGCGGGAAACTGGCGAAGACCCGAATATTATGCGGTGAGCGGCGAGAGCCGCGCACAGAGCATCGAGGCCGAGGTACATGCCGTGCGCAGCAGCGCCGGCATCATCGACGTGGGAACTCTGGGGAAGATCGAAATCTATGGGCCGCAGGCCGGCCTGTTTCTGGATCGTGCCTATGCGGGCAAGTTCGCGTATCTGAAAGTCGGCATGACCCGCTATGGGCTCATGCTGGATGAATCGGGCGTCATCATCGATGACGGTGTAATCGCCCGAATGGCGCCCGAAATGTTTTATTTCACCACCACCACGGGCGGGTCGGCGACGGTATTCCGTGAATTATTGCGGCTCAACGCGCTCTGGGGATTGGATTGCGCCCTCATCAACGTGACCGGCCACCGCGCGGCCTTCAATTTTGCCGGTCCCTTGAGCCGCGACCTGTTGCAGCCGTTGACCGATGTGGATCTGGGTCAGGCAGGGTTTCCTTTCCTGGGCGCGCGCGCCGGACGAGTCGCCGGCGCCGCGGCGCGGCTGCTGCGGGTCGGATTCGTGGGCGAACTCGGCTACGAGATTCATGTGGCTGCCGGCGATGCTGTGCATGTGTGGCGGTCCCTGTGCGCCGCCGGTTTGCCGCGAGGCCTGCGCCCGTTCGGGGTCGAGGCGCAGCGTGTGCTGCGGCTCGAGAAGGGGCACTTTATCGTGGGCCAGGATACGGATGGCCTCACCGACCCGTTCGAGGCGAATGCCTCGTGGGCGGTGAATATGCAGAAGCCGTTTTTCGTGGGACAGCGCAGCTTGAAGATTTTGCAGGCGCGCGGGCCCCGGCAGACCTTGGTGGGCATCGAATTGTTGGACCCTGCGCGGATGCCGAAAGAATGTCACTTGGTGATCGAGAAGGGCGCCATCGCCGGACGCATCACCAGTGTGGTGCATTCACGGACGCTGAATAAGTCGATCGGTCTCGCGATGCTGGCGCCGGAGCTGGCGCGCGCCCGCGGCGATATCGAGATTCGCGGCGAAGCGGGCGACATGCTGAAGGCGCGCATAGCGCCCACGCCCTTTTACGATCCTCAGAATCTGCGCCAACGCGCGGCCGCGGCTGCATGAGCGCGCTGGTATTTCACCGCCGGGAAGCGCGCGACCGTTTCGGGCTCAAGGGTCCGCGTGCGGCGGAATGGCTGGCGGGTCATGGCATCGTTGTGCCGACGACGCCCAATACGTGGAGCGGTTCCCCGGTCGCCCGCGACGCTGCGGCGGCCGACGGCGAGGCGCGCGCCCACGACGCTACGCTGTTCGCGGCACGGCTCGGAACCGGCGAATTCTTTCTCGAGGATTGCGCGGGGGGAACCACTTTGAGCGGCATCGCACCCTCCGCCGAGGCGTATCCTCCGGGCGTCTATCCGGTGCTGCGCGAGGATGCGGCGTTTTTGTTGTCCGGTCAGGGTTCGCTCGATGTACTTGCACAGGTTTGCAATGTGAATTTTGCGGCGCTTGCGTTGGATTCGCATCCCGTCATCATGACCTTGATGATTGGCGTTGCGGTACTCGTGGTGCCGCAGACACCCGGGGCGCCGCGCGATGTGGTTGCCGAGCGTCTATACCGGATCTGGTGCGATCCGACTTTCGCTCCCTACGTGGAAGAGTCGCTGGAGACGGTAGTGATTGAGTGCGGCGGTAATTATAGAGGAGTGTCGGAATGAATCGGGAAGAGGTTCAGCAGTTCTTCGAACAGAACAAGATCCGCTATGTCTTGGCGCAGTTCGTCGACATTCACGGCGCCGCGAAGGCGAAGGCCGTGCCGGTGGAGCATTTGGACATGGTGTTGACCGACGGCGCGGGATTCGCAGGATTTGCGCTGTGGGGATTCGGCATGGGTCCGGAAGGGCCCGACTACATGGCCGTCGGCGATCTTGCGACGCTGCAGCTCATTCCATGGATGCCTGGATATGCGCGCCTCATTTGCAACGGCGTGGTGAACAAGAAGCCGTACCCGTACTGCTCGCGCGTGGCGCTGACGACCCAGATTGCACGGCTCACCGAGCGCGGACTCACGATGTTCACCGGCATCGAGCCGGAGTTCATGCTGTTGGCGAGACGGGCCGACGGCAGTTTGGGGCCGGCCGATCCGACCGATGATCTCGACAAGCCGTGCTATGACTACAAAGGACTGTTCCGCACGCGCGAAGCGATCGACGAAATGGTGAGCGCATTGCGTGCCGTCGGTATCGACGTGTATCAAATCGATCACGAAGACGGCAACGGTCAGTTCGAGATCAATTTTACCTATGCCGACGCGCTCAAGTCCGCGGACAATTTCACCTTCGTGAAGATGGCGGCGAGCGAAATCGCGCACAAGCACGGCATGATCGCCACATTCATGCCGAAGCCGTTTTCGAACCGCACCGGCAGCGGCGCGCATTTTCACGTGTCGGTGGGCTCGGCTAGCCAGAAAAACGCATTCCACGATCCCGGCGACAAGTCCGGCATGGGTTTGTCGACCATGGCGTATCAGTTCCTGGCGGGTATCTTGGAACACGCGCGCGCCTTCTGCGCAGTCGCGGCGCCGACGGTGAATTCGTACAAACGCCTGGTCGTCGGACGTTCCCTGTCGGGCGCCACCTGGGCCCCTGCCTACATTGCGTACGGCGACAACAATCGGACCGCCTGTGTGCGTGTCCCCTATGGACGCCTCGAAGTGAGGTTGCCGGATTCAGGATGCAACCCGTACCTGGTATCGGCGGCGCTGATCGCGGCGGGCCTCGACGGCATCGATCGCAAGCTCGATCCCGGTCCGGCACAAAATATCAATCTGTACGAATTGTCGATGGAGGATTTGGTCGCCAAAGGCATCAAGCTGTTGCCGCAATCCTTGCACGAAGCCACCGATGCGCTCGAACAAGACTCGGTCATCTGCAACGGTTTGGGACCCGACCTGGCGCGCGAATTCATTCGCTTGAAGCGCATGGAATGGACCGAATACTCGCGTCACGTGTCCGACTGGGAATCCAAACGCTATATCGAGTTCTTTTAGGCGAATTTCAGGACGAATTTTTTCAGGAGCCGCCGCATGTGTGGAATTGTCGGTCTACTGGTCAAGAAGCCTGCCTTGCGCGCATCGTTGGGCGCACTCATGGTGCCGATGTTGGTCGGGATGACCGAGCGCGGCCCCGATTCGGCAGGGCTGGCCGTCTACACCACCCCGGTGTCGAAACAGCAGCGCAAGCTCAGCCTGTACAGCGGCCAGCACGCGATGGATTGGTCTGAGCTTTTGGGGCTGGTGGCCAAAGAATTCGCGCAGCAGCATGAGATTGCCGTTCACGGCAATCATGCGGTTCTGACCACCGCGGCCGATGCCGACCGCGTCGTAGCCTGGTTGAAGCGCAACATGCCGACGGTCGCGGTGCTTTCGGTGGGACAGTCCATCGATCTTTACAAGGACGTGGGCGCGCCCGCCGACATCGCGCGCCGCTATGAATTCGGTGCGCTGAGTGGAACTCATCTGGTGGGGCACACCCGAATGGCCACCGAATCGGCGGTGACGCCGGCGCATGCGCATCCGTTCACCGCGGGCCGCGATTTTTGTCTGGTGCACAATGGATCGCTGTCCAACCCGCACCTGGTGCGCAAGCACCTGGAGCCACTGGGCATCGAATTCGAAACGGACAACGACACCGAAGCCGCCTGCCGCTTCTTCGAGTGGCGATTGCGCGAAGGCGATGAGCTGAAGAAGGCGGTGGAACGCGGTTTTAGCCAATTGGACGGTTTCTACACATTCTTGATGGGCACCGACGAGGAGTTGCTCATCGTCCGCGACGCGTTTGCCTGCAAGCCGGCGGTGGTCGCCGAGACGGATGACTATGTCGCCATTGCCTCTGAGTTCCGCTCGCTCGCACACCTGCCGGATATCGGCCATGCCACGCTGTTCGAGCCCAAGCCGGAGGAAATCTATTCATGGCGAATTTGAAGCCGGTAGCGTCGACGCGGGAATTCGATTTGTCCCGGGACTCGTTGCGCCAACTCAATCTCTATCTGCACAAGAAGGCGGTCGCTGAAGGCATATCGCAGGTTCGGGTGCAGAATCCCGATGGGGCTCATTCCATCGCGTGCGGTCTGGACGCCAGCCTCGACGTGCACATCCATGGCCACGTCGGCTACTACGTGGCGGGAATGAACCAACATGCCTCGGTCACGATACATGGCAACGCCGGACCGGGTGCCGCGGAAAACATGATGTCGGGACGCGTGCATGTCAAAGGATTCGCATCCATGGCTGCGGGCGCTTCGGCGCACGGCGGCCTGTTGATCATCGACGGCGACGCATCACTGCGCTGCGGCATTTCGTTGAAGGGAGCGGACATCGTGGTCGGCGGCAGCGTCGGCAGCTTCTCGGCGTTCATGGCGCAGGCGGGACGCATCGTCATCTGCGGCGATGCCGAAGAAGCGCTCGGCGATTCGCTGTACGAGGCCGTGATTTACGTGCGCGGCAAAGTTCGCTCGCTCGGCGCCGATGCGCGCTTCGAGCCCATGACGGACACCGATCACGCGGCCGTCAAGGGCTTGCTCGCGGCCGCGAACCGCTCAGAGGATCCGCGCGAATTCAAACGCGTGGCTTCCGCGAAAAGTCTGTATCACTGGCATGCTGATGCCAACCAGGAGTATTGATCCATGAGCGGCTTGCAGTTGGAGGAATCGGCGGGCTTCGACCGCCAAGTCATCGACTATATTCAGCGCGCGGCTGCGAGCGGCTTGTATGAAATTCGGGGACTGGGTGCGAAACGCCGCGTCCCGAATTTCGACGATCTCCTGTTCTTGGCCGCGTCGCTGTCGCGCTATCCGCTCGAGGGTTATCGGGAACGCTGTGCGACCAAGACCATACTCGGAACTCGTTTCGCCTCCAAGCCCATCGAGCTCGCCATCCCGATCACGGTCGCCGGCATGAGCTTCGGCGCGCTGTCCGCACGCGTCAAAGACGCGCTCGGTCGCGCGGCCACCGAAGTCGGCACTTCAACAACCACCGGCGACGGCGGAATGACCGCGGAAGAGCGCGCCTCGTCGAAGACCTTGGTGTATCAGTGCCTGCCGTCGCGCTATGGTTTCAATCCCGACGATGTGCGGCGTGCCGACGCCATCGAAATCGTCATCGGTCAGGGCGCGAAGCCCGGCGGCGGCGGCATGCTGCTAGGGCAAAAGGTCAATCCGCGGGTCGCGCGCATGCGAACGCTGCCGGAGGGCGTGGATCAGCGCTCGGCATCCCGCCACCCCGATTGGACCGGCCCGGATGATCTCGTCATCAAAATCAAGGAGCTGCGTGAAATCACGGACTGGGAGAAACCGATCTACGTGAAGGTGGGCGCGACGCGAGTATTCAATGACGTGAAGCTTGCGGTGCACGCGGGCGCGGATGTGGTGGTGGTCGACGGCATGCAGGGCGGTACGGCGGCCACCCAGACCGTGTTCATCGAGAACGTGGGGATTCCGACCCTGGCTGCGCTGCGCCAGGCAGTGGAAGCGCTCGACGACCTCAACATGCGCGGTACGGTGCAATTGGTGATATCCGGCGGCATTCGAAGCGGCGCCGATGTCGCCAAAGCGCTGGCCATGGGCGCCGATGCGGTGGCAATCGGGCAGGGCGTGCTGGTGGCGCTGGGATGCAACAGCGACACGTACATCGTCGACGCAAAGCACGTGTCCGCGCGCGAAGATTATGCCGCGCTCGGCACCGCCCCCGGCTTCTGTCACCATTGCCACACGGGCAAGTGCCCGGTCGGCGTCACCACGCAGGATGCGCAGCTCGAGTTGCGCCTCGATCCGGCGGTGGGCGCCAAACGCCTGAGAAATTACTTGAAGACGGTGAACATGGAGCTTACGACCATTGCACGCGCCTGCGGCAAGCAAGATGTGCACCATTTGGAAAAAGAGGACTTGGTGGCGCTGACGGTCGAATCGGCCGCGATGGCGGGCGTGCCGCTCGCGGGCACGTCGTGGATTCCGGGGCAGCCGGGGAACTCACCGCTCTAGCCCGAAGGTGCGGGCGCCGGCCGCCGGGCTAAAGACTCGGGTAGTCCGTATACCCTTGCGCACCGCCGGCATAGAATGCCGCGGGCTGTGATTCATTGAGTGCCGCGCGCAACGCGAAACGCCTCGGCAGGTCGGGGTTGGCGATGAAGAGCTTGCCGAATGCAACCGCATCGGCTTCACCGGATGCGACTGCCTGTCCGGCACTCTCGAAGTCGAATTTTTCGTTCGCGATGTAAACGCCGCCGAAGGCTGCTTTGAGCTCCGGGCCGATGCGATCCGGACCCACGTATTCACGTGCGCAGATAAAGGCGAGTTTGCGATCGCCGAGCCGGCGGGCCAGGTAGCCGAAAGTTGCACGCAAATTCGAATCGCCCATCGAATGCGCATCGCCGCGCGGGGCCAGGTGCACGCCGACGCGAGCGGCGCCCCACACCGAAATGGCCGCGTCGATTGCTTCCAACATCAGCCGGGCGCGATTCTCGATCGGTCCCCCATACTCATCGGTGCGCAAGTTGGTGCCGTCCTGAAGAAATTGATCCAGGAGATAGCCGTTCGCGCCGTGCAATTCGACTCCGTCGAAGCCGGCGCGCTGCGCGTTCTCGGCGCCCTTGCGAAAGGCCTCGACGATGCCGGGAATTTCGCTGCGGTCGAGCGCACGCGGCGTCACGAACGGCGTTTCGGGGCGAACCAGACTGACGTTGCCTTTGGCCGCGATGGCGCTTGGCGCCACGGGCCGCGCACCATTCAGGAACCTCGGATCCGACACACGTCCGACGTGCCACAACTGCAAGAAAATCCGCCCGCCGGCTTCATGCACGGCACGAGTCGTGTGCTTCCAGCCTTCGACCTGTTCCTCCGACCAGATGCCCGGCGTATCGGCGTAGCCAATTCCCGTCGGCGAGACCACCGTCGCTTCCGACAAAATGAGCCCGGCGGAAGCGCGTTGCGCGTAGTACTTCGCCATCAATTGGTTGGGGATCCGGGTGCTGCCAGCGCGGCTGCGCGTCAGCGGCGCCATGATGATGCGATTGGGAAGCTCGAGATCGCCGAGCCGGAGTGGATCGAAAAGCGTCGTCATATTGAGTTCCATCGAGGACGGAGCCGCTCCTCTTAGTTCATTAAAGATGAACTATTGAACTATAAAAGTATTGAAGAGGCAAGTTTCGCGCTATCCTTGCGTCCATGGGCCGACTTTTGACGCATCCTCACATTGGCGACGTGACGGTCGCCGGCATTTTGCATGCCCTCGCCGATCCCGTCCGCCTCGGGATCGTCACCGAGCTGTTGAATGCACGCGGCAGCATGAATTGCACCGAAACGACGCTGAAGCTCAAGCTCGCCATGCCGAAATCGACTTGTTCGCAGCACTATCGCATTCTCCGGGAAGCGGGTTTGATCGTGAGCGAACGCAAAGGCGTGGAACTTTCGAGCCAAATACGCGCCGCGGAATTGGAAACGCGGTTCCCCGGACTGCTGGCGTCGATTCTCAAAGCGTATAAGAAAGAGGCGTCACGCGCTCCGCGCCGCGACATCGGGAGTAGGTCGGGGACTGAGCATGGGGTTCTCTTGGCGAAGAGGCCGTGATTGTGCTGCGACTGGCCGGGTTGCGGGTAGCCTAAAGAACCGCGTTACTTGGTAGATCCGCCAGTTTCATCCGTTGACGCTCCTGGCGAGGATGAGGACTATGTATAGCTGATCGCCCCTGCTTCCAGCCCGACATTTCGGAAAAGCACCCTTCGCCGGACCGCAGCGAACTGGCCGATGCGCTCCTCCAAGGCGGGGGACTGGGGTCGCCGACAGGTGCACCGCGGCCCTGAAGCTGTAGCAGTAGTTGCGCACATCAGTGTCCCTGGCGGCGGCGGCCGACCATCAACTTGGCGCCGATCGGCGAGCCGTATCACGGCGAAGTTCGCAAAAATGTCGTTCGCGCAGCCAATGGGATAACACTGTGGCGGCGCCGAGCAACGGCACAGCGCTTCGCGTGGACTTCGCTAATGTCTCGAATCGTCGAGATCAAAAAACTTGACGTATATATCGCTAATCGGCAATATAGCCATATGGCGATTAATGAACTAGACCCTCTTAGCTTGGCCTTCGGAGCCCTCGCGGATCCCACCCGACGCGCGATTCTCGCCCGCCTGGCGTCGGGAGACGCGGACGTATCGGAGCTCATGAAGCCGTTTGATCTGAGCCAACCGACAATCTCCAAGCACCTTCATGTGCTCGAGCGCGCGGGCCTCGTTATGCGCGGCCGGGATGCGCAGCGGCGCCCACGCACGCTCGTCGCGGTTCCGCTCAAGGATATTGCCGACTGGATGGAGCCCTTTCGCCGCTTCTGGGAGCAGAAATTTGGCGGGTTGGATGAGTACCTGAAAGAGATGCAAAAAAAGAAGACGCAAGAGAAGAAGACGCAAAAGAAGGGGAACCACCGTGGACGAACGAAGCGATCAGGAGACCAGCGATGAAGAATGCCCGAACGTTTGAAGTCACTACGCCCACCGACCGCGAGATTTTGCTCACGCGAATCTTCGATGCGCCGCGCGCCGCCGTCTTTGAAGCTTGGACCAAAGCCGAGCACGTCAAGCATTGGTGGGACCCGAGCGGCGTCCCTCTCTCCGCGTGCGAAATCGACCTGCGGCCGAACGGAGCATTCCGATGGGTCAATAGCGCCCACGGTGGGGAACACTCGTTTACAGGCACCTACCGCGAAATCACGGCTCCCGAACGGCTCGTGTTCACCGTGAAGATGTTGCCGTCGCGCCCCGACCCGCTCGCAACTCTCCTCTTCAGCGAGGACGGGAGCAAGACGAAGCTCACGATGAGGATTGAGTGCAGCTCCATCGAGGATCGCGATGCGTTGCTCCAGATGCGTATTGATGTCGGCACAGGTCGAACCCTGGAAAACCTTGCCGCGTATCTAGACCGCGTCGATCTTTCAGACCGTGGTTCGATTTAAGGACGGCACGCCACTACCGAGGCATCGACAACAAATCTCACTCGCGGCCTGCTTCGATGAGAGCCTTGATGTTGATTTTCGCCCGTACCGGGTTGCTCTTTTTGAAGGCGAGAAATTTATCGATGGCCACCGCCGGGTCTTTGGCCGTCTGGCCCTCGCTCGGAATGAGATCCGCGATGGCCTTGCCCCGTTTCGTGATGGTAAAGCGTTTTCCCGCTTGGACTTGGCGCAGTAATTCCGGAAGTTTCGTTTTTGCCTCGTAGGCGCCGATTTCAATCTTCATGAGTCACATTCTCCTGTTCATCTGGGATTAGACTAGTCTAATGCAACTGAGGAATATGCTGCTGCGGGCTGGGCGCGGGCCGCATGAGCGAGACTGCGTGCATTGCTGGTTAAGAGTCTTAACACCTGGTCAAAAAGTAGAAACGGTGGCAGCGAGGCTATAAGCTGTATCCGTCCTAACGTTTGCGCTTCTGGCTCCCGCGCAGCTGGCAGCGCGGCGTTCGCGAGGAGGCCCCCGTGACGTTCCGCTCGCTGATAGTTCTGACCGCGTTCTCGCTCGCGCTCGAAGGCTGCGATCACGCCAGTTCCCCACCACCGCCGCCCAACCCGCCTCCGACGCCACAGGCGCAATCGCCCGACAGCCAACACGCTCCGATGGCGCATCTCCCGAGTACCACGGCCGACTGGGCGAGGGGAGCGTTGCAATTTGATGGTCTCGGCGATGCTCATCGGACGGTCACGACTTCATTCCCGGAAGCGCAGAAATATTTCGATCAGGGAATGAGCCTGATGTGGGGATTCAACCACGACGAAGCGACTCGCTCATTCGCCAAGGCCGCCGAACTCGATCCTCGCTGCGCATCATGCTATTGGGGCGTATCGTTGACGGTCGGGCCCAACTACAACTTGCCATTTTTGGGGAAGGATCGTGCCAAGGTTGCCTTCGAGGCGCTGCATCTTGCCGAGGCCAATGCGGCCTCAGCCTCCCCAGTCGAGAAGGCTCTGATTGCCGCGCTGGCGAAGCGTTACCCGTCTGCGCAACCACTGGATTCCACAAGCGCAGCTCCGGTGCTCAATGCTTACGCAGCTGCCATGAAGGATGTTGCGGCACGTTTTCCTAAAGATCTCGACGTGCAGACGTTGTACGCCGAATCATTGATGAACCTCCACGCCTGGAAACTGTGGGCTCCCGACGGTCGCCCGGCTCCGGGTACGCCCGAGATTGTCGCGACGCTCGAGGCCGTACTCGCGCGAAATCCTCAACATCTCGGCGCCAATCATTATTACGTCCATGCCATCGAGGCATCCCCAGATCCTGAGAAGGCGATTGCGGCGGCCGATCGCCTGAAGAACATCGCTCCGGCGGCGGGTCATCTCGTGCATATGCCCGCCCACATATTGCAACGGATCGGTCGGTACGAAGATGCCGCTGAGGCGAACCGCCGAGCCGCGACAGCGGATCACGCATACATCGAACGCACGCACCCGCTTGACTACTACCCGGTGATGTACACCGCCCACAACTATCAATTCCTGGCGTACTCGACGGCGATGGAGGGCCGCAGGGCAGAGACCATTTCGGCCGTCAACGGCTCGCGCAAAGCCGTGTCTGACCAGATGCTCCTGGAAATGCCGGGTACGGACTGGTACGTGGCCGAGATCTATACGGCGAGGGTTCGATTTGGCCTCTGGGATGAGTTGCTCGCTCTCCCCACGCCGTCAGCAGAGCTGCAAGGCCTCACCTGCGGCTACTTCTTTGGTCGCGCCGCCGCACAGGCGGCGACGGGTCACGTCGATGAGGCTCGAACGACACTCGGCGACCTCAAGCAGCTTGCGGCGAACGTCGCTCCGGACGCCGCCGCTGGCCAGAACTCGCTCAAGGATGTCCTTGCGATTGCGATCCCGATCGTCCAGGCCAAAATCGCAGAGGCGGAGAATCGCGCCAACGACGAGATCGAATTCCTGCGACAAGCCGTAGCGGCGGAGGACCGATTGGCGTACGACGAGCCGAAGGACTGGTTCTTCCCGACGCGCCACCTCCTGGGCGCAGCGCTCTTGCGGCAGGGAAACGCTCGCGAAGCCGAGGGCGTCTTCCGAGACGACCTCAAACAAAATCCGGGCAATGGTTGGTCGCTCTTTGGCCTCAACGCCGCGCTGAACGCGCTCGGTAGAACCTCGGACGCAGTTGCAGTTGAGAAACAGTTCAGGTCGGCGTGGAAACGCTCCGACGTCGCGTTGACCGCATCCGCACTCTAGTCATCATTCGCTAATTAGGTCAGCTGCGTGGCAGCACGCACGGCTGACAACGTCACCTCTTTTTCCATCCAAGCAATACCACGCTCATTCCACCTATCAGGACGATCGGCAGAAGACCGGTCAGGACCTGCGAGGAACTCCTGCCGCCGGTGATGAGCCAAGCGGCAAACAACGGCCCGATCAGGGACCCGACTCTGCCGATCGCAATCGCAGCACCGAGTGCGGTGCCGCGTATCGAACTCGGGTAAACAGCGCTCGCAACGGAAAATAGGATGACTTGTTGAGCGAGGACCGTGCCGCCCAGTACTGCCGTCATTGCGACCAACGCAGGTGGAAGTCCGTCGACGTACGCCATTCCAATCAGGACCGCAGGCAAAACGGCGACACTGACGGCAATTGCGGCACGTCTCCCTCTGGAGTCGAGAAGTGCGCCCACGAACAGCGCGACGATCGATCCACCCGCGTTAAAAGCGGCTTGCGCGAGACCCGCAAAGCCCTTTGTCAGCCCTTTGCCGATCAGCAGCAACGGCAACCAATTCAACAACAAATGCAGAGTCAGCACGATCAGCAAAAAGCCGAGCCAGACCAGCAACGTGGTCGGTGCGCGTCCATTACCGAACATTGCGTGAAGCAGATGGCGGCGCGCCTGCGACTGTTCACCCGGATTCAACGGAAGAGGCCGCATCGGTGCAAGAAAGGCGGCCAAGAGGGGCGCAACCACCAACGGGGCAATGCCGCCGAGAAGAAAAATCACACGCCAAGCCTC
>Ga0137412_10002136_pt1 | contig 15571 bp, 11 predicted proteins | sample CZODoug2_1_16fun_FD_122160 | JGI IMG/M metagenome (GOLD analysis project Ga0137412, IMG submission 122160) | Vadose zone soil fungal communities from Angelo Coast Range Reserve, California, USA - CZODoug2_1_16fungal (Hybrid Assembly) | ecosystem: Environmental > Terrestrial > Soil > Vadose zone...
TTAGGCGAGAACAATGCGACATTCCCAGACTTGTCCCACGAACTCAGGTAATCGTTGTCACCCGTCCTGGTCATCTCGATGGCATCAGCGACGGTGGCGGGGCGGCTGGCACCGGCTCTGATGCCGCGTCCGGAGTTTGCGTTCTCTTGCGCCAGCGCAACATCCGCGGCGAGCAAGAGAACGCAAAAAGTCAGACAAGAGCCAATATGACGGAGTGAGCGATCCTTCATTTCTTAGGACCTTGAGATCAGAAATTCAGCTTCAGTGCAAATTGGACGGTCCTGGGACCGCCAAACTGATAGATGGGGCTGAAACTCCCGCCGCCTTGATTGGTTCCACCCAGAAAGCTTCCATCCAGGCTGTCTGCAAGCATCTGATGGGATATGCCAAATCCAGTGCTGAATGGACTAAGATCGGGAAGAGGGGGCCCGAAATTCGGATGATTAAGAATGTTGAATATTTCCGCGCGAAACTGCAGCTCGGCCCGCTCGTGAATGGGAAACTCGCGGTGAACCGCAAAGTCCCACTGCCAGGCTCCGAATCCCCTCAGGGCGTTTCGAGATAGATTTCCCTGCTGAGCTAACGCACATGGAGAATCCACTGCCGGATCACAACCGGTTGGAGTGGTGGGAGGATTCGTGAAGGCTTTCGGGTTGAACGCTTTGCCGCCCGGGTATTGCGATCCGTAGAGATAAAACGGCTGTCCCGGAACCACGTCCGGACGAACTATTGCGTTGAATTGAGTGGGTAAGGTGAATCCGAAAAGCGTATTAAACACGTCCACGGGCGGAGCGGACCGAACCTGGAAAATGTTCTGAAGCGACCATTTACCCAGTACCGCTTCCGTAACCCTATTCTTCTTCCACACGGGAATCTGGTACGACACCGCCGCACTCGCCGCGTGTCGTATGTCGAAATCCGACGGACCACGGTTGCTGGCACCAGGAGAGGCGTTCCCCGGAACACCAATCGCGGAACCAGCCGAAGCGGAGTCAATCGAGTGTGCCCAGGTGTATGAAACAAGAGACTGCAGTCCGTGAGACAACCGCCTCTGAAACTGGAGTTGCAGTGCGTTATAGTCGGAAGTAGCGGTATTGTCCACCAAGTAGGCCTGGCCTAGATTGGGCGACCCCGTGGATGCTACAAAGGTGCCTTGCAACAGCCTTCTTCCTGCCGCTCCCGTGTACGTCGCCGAAAGGGACTGCTGCTTTCCTAAGGCTTGCTCCAAAGCGAAGTTCCACTCCAGGGTATAGGGGAGATCGAGGTGTGGGTTCGCCCCGGCGGCGTTTGGAAGCTGGTCTGGATTTGCAGCTGAGATGGAAGGTGGGAGGTTGTTCCAGGATGCCATCGGATCCGAACTGAAAGGAAACGGAACCTGACCCGCAAACTTCGTCGCCAGAAAAGGATACAGCGATTCTCCAATGATGTTACCTACTTCAGAAGAAGCCATATTATAGAAAACTCCGAATCCTGCTCGAAGTACCGTCCTCCAATTTTCGCTGTCGTGCAAGTCGTAGGCAATTCCGATGCGTGGAGCAACGTTGCCATACGTCGTGCTGTAGGGCTGCGTACCTGGGGGTGCCAAGCCGAGATTGGACAGATTCTTGAGGTCGTATCCGGTGAGGGCGAGAATGCTGGGGCCTTCCAGGGAAGAAGGTGGAGGATCTATATCCCAGCGAAGACCATACGTTAGCGTAAATCTCGGACGGAGATGCCAGGTGTCCTGGACATACAAACCCAAATTCTGGAAGAGGAAAGTGGCGCCTTGCTTCGCTCGTATGAAACCAAAAGCAGCATTCCCGGATTGGGCATCTGCAACGGTAGAGAAAAAGGCCTCCTGATCGTACTTGAAGGGTGAGAAAATCGGCGACAGGCGGCGATAATCGACGCCGAACTTCAAACTGTGCGAGCCTCGCAGTAGGTATACGTTGTCCACTATGTTGAACTGCCGCTGGATCAGCTCTTGCCCGTCTCCGGCCTGAAGAGTTAAGCCTTGCTGGCCCAATTGGAACACCTGGAATTCAAAACTGGCATTTTGTGCGGTGTACGGGCTTGGGAACGGAAGAGAAGTTAGAGGAACGGCGCCAAGGAAATTGTCCATGGTGGAGTTGCTCGAAGCGTGATTCCTGCTGTAATTAAAGTGGAAATCGCTGCCCATCTGGGGCGAAATACTCCACACTGCCCCGATGGTCGCGGTCTGTGTCGTGAACTTCGTCTCAGAAAGGACGTTCGGAGAAGTTCCGTTGATGCCGCGGTTTATAATATTGGATGGGGCATAGTTGTACCGGCCAAACAGCGAAAGATGATCGTTGAGCTTGTGGTCCAAGCGCAGGCTGGTGGCATCCAGGCTTGATCTGTCGGAAAAACTCGTATTCAGAATTGCGGTTCCGTCTCCGTTGTCGGCTCCGTTGGGAAGTGGAAAGGCATTCAGGAAAGGTTGCATGCTTGGGGCGGCCATCGCTCGTACATTCCCAGACGTCGCGCAACTGGCATCGCAGGGGACCGTTGTTAACAACGTCCTCGGAAGCCGCAGACGATTCCCTTCATAGGAAAAGAAGAAGAAAGTGCGGTCTTTCCGGAGAGGACCGCCCAATGTGCCCCCGAAATTATTTTGCCGCTCCTGCGCCTTGGGAAGCTGCGGCGATACGGAATTGTTGAACCAATTGTTGGAGTCCAACGCGTCATTCCGCAAATACTCGAAGAGCGTGCCGTGCAACTGGTTGGTGCCAGAGCGCGTAACAATTGCTATTTGGCCTCCGGGCTGGCGGCCGAATTCCGGTGCGTATGTGGATGTTTGGATTCGAAACTCCTGCATCGCGTCGATAGACACCAGGCTATTGGTTCCTCCTTGAGCGCTAAGACCGCCCAGGGTCCCGGCCAGACCGCCTTGCAAACCGCTCCCCCCAGAGACTCCGATGTTGGCGCTGACCCCGTCCACCGTCCAGTAATTGGCGTCAGCTCGCTGCCCGTTGATGCTGAATTGGCCCGGATCGTTGGCATTGCTTGGAACAACGACAACCCCGGGGGTAAGCTGGATCAAGCTCTGGAAACTCCTGCCATTCATCGGCAGGTTTTCGGCAAATTCCCTGTCTATAACCGTACTCACCGTAGCCGATTCCGTATTGATCAGCGGCGCGCCGCCTTCCACCCTCACTGTCTCATTCATGTTCCCAACCTGCATCGTATAGTTCATCGAAACGGTATCGGCTACGTGTAGCGTTACCCGGGGCCTCGAGATGACTTTGAAGCCCTTCTTGTACACTGTAAATTCATAATTCCCAGGGCTCAGATTTGGCAGGCTGTAAATTCCATCTTCGTTCGTCCGAACCACTGTTTCCACGCCCGTATCGACATTCCTGGCTGTAACTGTCGCTTCGATGATCACAGCGGCGTTTGGATCAAACACCCTCCCGGACACCGTCGCAAGAGTTCCCTGCGCGGCAACCCGCCCGGAGACTCCAGTTATGGACGCAATTGCACACAAGACCAGACACACGAATTTTGCGCTTGTCATGAAGCGACGTACCTCGCTTTTCGGTTTACAGATACCCCTGTGCTTCTTATACATATCCGCGGCGGGCGCCGGCTGTACCAACGCTGACTGGCTACTTTTCCGGGAGCAGTCTGAGGCCAGCCCAGGAAGCTGGCAATCAGACGATCGACGACAATTTTTGTAGGAAAGGATGAAACAACTGATCAGTCTTCAGAGGACAGCTTACGGGCGATTGGGAGTTCCATTCAGGAAGGCGGAAAGAAGTGGTTTGCCCTTTGGTTTGATTCCCTCTTTGCGAGATCCGTCGGTTACAAAGATGTAGTCAATTCGAGAAAGCGCTTTGCCGTCGTCCACCTTCAAAACCCAGCGATTCTGGACCGGATCATCCATGTAAAACGTTCCAAGGCTGTGAGGCGATTCCTTTTCCTCTCCCTTTTGCCCCCATGCCTGGAAGACGGCGCCTCGCTTCAGGCCCTTTTGTTGGTCCAGGTCAAAAGCATAGAAAATAAGCGATTTCCCATCGGTGTAGAAAACCCGGCCAAATGGCCGTTCAAATTCACCTTCGCTGGTCACGTCGTAGACATCGATGATTCGCAAGCTGCGCGAACCCAGGAGTTCCCTGATGTCGTGGTCTGTGGCGAGCAGCCTCTGCTGGCGTTCCAGGTATCGGACACGCGAGAGAGCTTCTTGTGAAAGCTGGTCGTTGCGCGCCGTAAATTGAGCCACTTCGGCTTTCGATCGCTTGACGTCAGCGGTAAGGCTCCCGATTTTTTCCGACAGCGCTTCTTTTTCTGCTTCCAAGCTCGCTTTCGAAGCTTGCAAGACATCCATCGAACTTTGCAGGAGCCGCGTGCGGCTCCACAGTTCCGCGTAATCATCCGCTTGCCGCTGGCGAGCCGCATCTGCCATCGAGAGGCTCTGGCGCAGAGTATTATTTTCCGCCTTTAGCTTTTCGAGCTCGTTCTTCTCGCTTGGTCGAATATTCGGCAGAACCTCGCTCGGGCTAACCGTACGCGTCGCTAATTGTTGGTGAAGATCCCCGATGTCCTTCTGCAGCACCGCCATCCTGGCCTCTGTGAACTTGGAGTGCTGCTCCGCCAGCCAGTAGCGAGACATACTTACACCCAAGCCCAACAAAAGAACTGCCGCAACCGCCCAGCCTGTCCTCTGTAACGCAGGCCGGACCGTCCGCTCTTCGATTTTGATGTTATTTCTGTCGCGCATCCTGGCCGGCAGGTTCTCTGGGACTGGAGACCGGGCTATTTCTGGAAGCTTGGCCAGCAATTTCTCCTTGGCGTCCATAAGCTCCGCATCGCCTTTTCCTGCCGAGCGAACCGTTTTTGGCCTTGAGACGAAAGTATCTGCCTCCCCGTATGTTTGCGTTACGATTTGCCTGTACTGCTCAATGGCTTGTCTGCAGGTAAGACACGAGTCCGCGTGCTCGGCAAGCGAACGCTCCTCTTCGGGAGTAGTCTGGTTCGCCGCGGCCAGCGCGCAAAGCCGGTCAAAGTGTTCGTGCCAAGCTTCCACTGAAGTCACCGAGCAGCCTTTTCTCTCGAATTGGCAGCCTCAAATTCTATATAGCCCGCCAGGAGGCGATTTTGCACCAATTCATTGCGAAGTTTCTGGAGTCCCCGATATAGGTGATGCCGCGTGTTGCCCAGGGTTTGACCGATTTCTTCAGCAACCGCGCTTAAGTCCTGCCCCTCGAAGAAATGCAGTTCCATCGTCCGCCGTTGTTTCTCGGTCAGGGTGCCCAAGACCTTTTCCAGGCACTTCCGAAAATCCAGCGAGTGTATCAACTGGTCCGGTCTAAAGTCCCCTTCCACATTGGCTGCTGCACCCTCCGCGTCCACTGCCTGCCATTCCCTTGCCTTTAATGCTCGCAGCCTCTTCAAACTCCGATGATAGGCCAGACAGCAAATCCAGGTCTTTGTTGCCCCTCGGGAACGGTCAAAACTGTACGCATTCTTGAATACGTCCAGGAACGCCTCTTGAACAACTTCGGCCACGTCATCCGAATTCCTCAGCACTCCTCGCGCAACGCCCCGCACCGTGACGTAGAAGCGCTCAAATAATTCTCCAAAGGCCTCGTGATCCCCCTTTTGGACGAGCGCCATCAAATCCTCGTCCGAAGGAACGGGTTTTGGCTCCTCAGAAGCCGCTTTGGCCTCAAACGTCTTCTTCCAGGAATCGCGCAGCGTCAGGGATAGAGAGGACGAACTCATGCCGCCCTCGGTACGTCCAGAGATGTGCGTTGGATAGTCCTCTCAAGGACGCGCGAGCGTGTGACACGGGACACAGCGCCGCACCCGCAGGACAAGCGAAAACCCAAATCGCGTCGCGCAGCTTTGGATGGAATGTTGTCTGTAGGCAAGCAGAAATGTAGGACTTCAGCCAGACGGTATGGCCTCACCCGTAACCTCCCTCTGTTCCGGCAATATCTGGTCGAGGTGGCGCTTGGACAGAGGGACGAGCGAAATTCCGCTCAGGACTGAGGGCTGGAGTAAGAGTCTGCATTGGTTAGGAAATCTTTGGCTAGTTAACGCGCACGTCCGTGGCTTGTCAAGCTGAATTCCAGGATGACAGCCACAAATGGCAGATCGTTGTTCTGAGGCGCCGGTTTTTTCCACCCTGCGCGGTGGTCCTCCTTTGGCGTCCAACAATCTGCGGACTCGACGAGCAAGTTTTCCCAAAAACGCCTAAGGAGGTAGCAGTACAGGGCGTTTCGCCAACTAATTGAATTTCCAAGATTAAAGTGGTGCGCCCGGCGTGATTCGAACACGCGACCTCTTGCTTCGGAGGCAAGCGCTCTATCCAGCTGAGCTACGGGCGCACAAAAAAGGGACAAACAACTTCAATAGTTTATCCTGTCCTTCTCTTCGCCGCTAGGGTGGTTCTTGGGCCGCTCCGGCTGCGCGGCGGAAGGGTGATGCGTGCTCTTATATTGAGCGGGGCCACTTGAAAGTGGCCGCTACTGGCTTTGGTGATCGCCGACGGCCCGCCCATAAATCCGTTCGGGGTGCAAAAAGCCCGCCTCGGAAGGCGTGCCCTACAAGATCTTCTTCAAAGCAACGGCACAGCTTTTAACCTTTGGAGCGGTTTTTTATGTCACGGGCGAGTTTTTCGATCTCTTCGGCTTTGCGCACGAGGTTCAGACTCAGCACCTTGCTCGAGTCCGTCTTATCCACTTCCGCTTTCAACTCGGTCGCCAGGTCGTAAAGCTTCTCCACTTTTTTCTTGATGTCTTTCTGGTTTTCTTCCAGCATCCGCTTTTCCGCGGAGGGTGTCAGCGGATTTTCGGGGATCGAGTCCGGCGTGGTTTTTTGATCCTGCGGGAGCTTGGGGTTTTGCCCCTGCGGCAGTTCGCGCCTAAATTGGGCGGCCAATCCAGCCGTCAGCAAGCCGCCCAGGAATGTTCGTCTGTTCTTCACTGCAACTCCCCCTCGCCGCTTGCGTGGTGCCCTGGGACGCTGCACCGCGCCTCCACCAATGTTATACTCGCCCCTCAACCAATCTTATGTCTAGTCTGCTCTCTTATTTTCCGGATGCCAGCGTGGCCGTCTTCTTTCGTCTCGTCGCCATACTCATCGTGGCGCTGGTGGTCAACCGGCTGCTGCGCCTGATTACCAACCTTTTGATCAAGCCCGCCGCCTCCGAGGCCCGCGCGGCGAAGGCGCGCGAGCAGCAGACGCGAACGGTGGCGTTGGTTCTCTACAGTGCGGGAAGCAAAATCGTCTGGGGCGTGGCGCTGCTGACCGCGGCCTCGGAGTTTAGGATTGATGTACTGCCCGCGGCTACGCTCGCGGGCCTGGCCAGCCTGGCGCTCGGCTTCGGCGCGCAAAATCTGGTGCGGGACGTCATCACCGGCCTCTACATCATTCTGGAAGATCAATTCGTCGTCGGCGACACCATCCAGGTGGGCGACACGATCGGACGCGTCGAACACGTCACTCTGCGCCGCACGGTGGTTCGCGACGCGCGCGGGGCACTCGTGACGCTTTCGAACGGCGACATCCGAACCGTGGCGAACCTCAGCCGCGACTGGTCGCAAGCCTTCGTGGACGTTGCCCTCTCTCCCCAGCTCTCCCAGGAAAAAGCTTTGCAGGCGCTGGAAGCCGCGGCCGCCGAGCTGCGCGGCGATGCATCCTGGTCGCAAGCGATTGTGGACGGCCCGCGCATCCTGGGCTTGCAGAATTTTGACCAGAACTCTTCCACGGTGCGACTCCAAGTCCGCACCGCACCGTCCCGCCAAGACGATGTAGCGCGCGAGCTGCGCCGCCGCATCCAATTAGAGTTCCAGCGCCGCGACATCCCCGTCAGCGGCGTGCAACGCGTGGAATTCACACCTGCTCCCGCTTTTCAGGGTGACGCTGTCCAGCCTCCCTTGACATGATCTTCCGCATGGATATGAAAAGGAGTGTCACGCATGTCTCAGATCAGCTATGACGAAGTAAACCTCATGCTGCGGCTCTATGACCTCCGGCGGGAACCCCGCCTGCGGGAAGCGCGGGCGTGGTTCGTGGACCATTTCCACGCCGGCACCCCCGAAGAACTGATGCAGAAATATCCGCAGGGCAGCCAGGAAAATACCTACATCCGGATGGTGATCAGCTATTGGGAAATGGTCGCCGGCATTGTGAACCGCGGCCTGATCAACGACGAGCTGTTTTTTGAGAGCAATGGAGAACTTTGGGTGGTGTGGGACCGGATGCGGACCATCGTGCCCACCTGGCGGGCAGCGTTCAAGAATCCCACCTTGTTTTCCGGAATCGAAGAAGCCTGCAAGCGGCTGGAAGCCTGGCGCGAGCGGCGCGCTCCGGGATCTTCCGTGGCCATGCGGCAGATGATGGAGCTTTCCCGAAGCAAGATGAAGTGACTCCGAGCTGTCCGCGAGATTATCCTTCGAAAATGTGGCTTACGACGTCAGCACCTGCGTTTCCGTTGTCTGTGCTTCAGCAGGTTTCCCGATACCGGAGGGCTGCGCCACTCGCACGCAGTTGCGCCCCGCGGCCTTCGCGGCATAGAGTGCCATGTCGGCCTGATGCATGAGTTCTTCCACGGTGCATTCGGTAAATTCCGTGGAGAGAGCCACCCCGATGCTGATGGTTACGGTCATGGGTTTGTTCGCCGTCTGGATCGGCCGGCCCCCGATCTTCATGCGCAGATTTTCGGCCCGCGACACCGCGCTGCCAGGATTGCACTTGTTCAGGGCAACCAGAAATTCTTCTCCTCCGTAACGCCCCACCATGTCGTACGATCGGACTGAATTGTGCAATCGCCGCGCGACTTCGCGCAGCACTTCATCCCCGACCGCGTGCCCGTACTGGTCGTTGACGCTCTTGAAATGATCGATGTCGCACATCATCAACGCCGTGCAACTGTGTTCCCTGCGTGAGCGCATGATCTCGTGCGACATCAATTCCAGGATCACGCCGCGGTTCCAGAGGGAGGTCAGCAAATCATGGGTGGCCTGGAATCTCATGCTCTCGCGGGCTTCCACCAGGTGGTCTTCCAGCTCCAAAATACGATGTCCGGAACGCAAGCGAGCTTTCAATTCGTCCACATCGAACGGCTTGGTGAGGTAATCGTCGGCGCCAGATTCCAGACCCACCACGATATCCCCCTTCGATTCCCTGGACGAAAGCAAAATGAGGTACGTATAGGCTTGCTCCTTGCGCCGCCGAATTTCCCGGCACACTTCCACTCCATCCATCTCCGGCATGACCCAATCGAGCAAGGCCAGGCGCGGCGCATCCTGCTTGACCAGTTCGGCGATCGCCTTCGCTCCATTTTCCACGGAGATCACTTCATAACCGGCGCGCTGCAAAGTCCTTTCAAGAAGTGTTCGCGAGATGGCATCATCCTCGGCAACAAGAATTCTCATGGCTTCACCCCCGCCAAGTGTGCATCCACTTCCGGCAGGATTCCCTCAAGCTCCTTCGTCAATCCTTCCAGCAATTCCTTCGATTCCTTTTGCAGGCCCTCTCGAGAAGACTCTTCAAGGGCGGCCGCCGTTTCCGCAGCCGCGCCCATGGAGAGATTTCTCAACATCCCCTTCATCGTATGCGCCGTGCGCGAAAGTCCTCCGTAATCACCGCCACCAATTGCCGTCCGGGATTTCTCCAAATTCATGCGCACGTCTTCCCGGAACATCACCAGCAGTTCACGGAGAAATTCCTGGTCGCCTCCGAGGCGCTCCATCAGTTCCTTAAGATCCCAATCTAATTGCCGCGGTTGTTCTGCCGCCTTTTCCATGGGTTGCTTTCGCATATCCCCTCCAGTCACCCGTTCAATCTCGCTTCGTAAGAATTCCGTGCGTATCGGCTTGCTGACATACCCGTCCATGCCAACTTCCTCGCACCGCCGCTGATCTTGCGCGGCGGCATGCGCCGTCATGGCCACGATGGGAGTGTGCCGCCCGGTTCCCTGCTCGTTCTCCCGAATTTTCCGGGTGGCCTGCAGTCCACCCATCACTGGCATCTGCAAATCCATCAGCACCAGGTCAAACTCGTGGTGTTGGATTTCTTCACAGGCTTCCGCGCCATTTGCCGCCAAACTGACTTCATGCCCCATCTTTTCCAGGAGTTTCTTTGCGAGTTTCTGATTCACTTCATTGTCTTCGACAACCAGGATCCGGCGGCCTGGCCCCGAAATTACATTCAGTGCCTTGTTTGCAGTTTCCGCTTCGCGTTCATCGCCTTGCAGCGCGGATCGAAGGCATTCCCACAAGACCATGCGCCTAAGGGGTTTCGTAAGGCGCTGGAAAATCTGGTAATCATTTGCCCGCGCGTCCTCCACAAACGACGGCGCTGACGACATCATCACAATGGCTGTTGCATCATGGGACGAGCAGCCGCAGATTTCCTTGGCCAATTCATAGCCGTCTTTCGCCGCGAGGTTCAGATTGATCACCGCCACCTCGTAGGGCCGGCCTTCTTCGGCCGATTTTTCGTAAAGCGCAACCGCCTCTTCCACCGATCCCGCGGTGACTGTCTCCACTGCCCAGCGGCGGGTCAGCCAGCGAATTAAGTCGCGCCCGGCCTCCCGGTCGTCGGTCACCAGAATTCGGCCGGCGGGCAATTTGTGCTGGCCCCATTCTTCCCGGTACCGCGCTTCTTCTTTCTTTGCGCGTTTCCAGTGAAGCCCAAACGAAAACGTGCTGCCCTTGCCCACTTCACTCTCAAGTTGCAGCTCTCCGCCCATCAGCGCGATGAGCCTCGCGGAGATGGAAAGCCCTAGCCCGGTTCCGCCATATTGGCGGGTCACGCTGTTGTCCGACTGTTGAAACGCCTCAAAGATCTTCGCGCGATTCTCTGGCGGAATGCCGATTCCAGTATCGGTCACACTGAATTTTGCCGAGGCGCTCTCTCCGTCTCCGTGCAGATACTCAATCCCCAGCGTCACTTCACCTTGTTCCGTGAACTTGACGGCGTTTCCCAGCAAATTGATCAGCACCTGGCGCAGACGGGTCGGGTCGCCCTCCACCCATTCGGGCAACTCGCCCCGGATGTACCACTCGAGGCCCAACCCTTTTTGCTGTGCGCGCACCGCGACAGGCTGCAGGGAGTTCTCCGCGCAGTCCAGAATCGAAAATGGAATTGTCTCCAGCTCGATCTTTCCATTCTCAATCTTGGAGAAATCGAGGACGTCGTCGATGATCTCCAGCAGCGAGACCGCGCAACCTTGCACCATCCCCAGGTACTCCCGCTGCTCGGCGCTCAGTGGCGTCTCGAGCGCCAGTTCCGTCATTCCCAGGATGCCGTTCATCGGTGTGCGGATTTCGTGGCTGACATTCGCCAGGAACTGGCTCTTCGCTTCATTGGCTGCTTCGGCCGCCTGCTTGGCCTCCAGCAATTTTGCTTCGCCCGCCCTGCGCCCGGTGATGTCTTCAAGGACCCCGACAAATCCGATTGGCGTGCCGTCGGGCCCGCGCAGCACACGCGATTGCCACTCGATCCACACAATCGTTCCATCAGGAGTGACGAACCGTGTTTGATTCTTGAGTTCCGTTCCAAGTTCTATTGCCGCCTTCCATTCTCTTTCCACGTCTGCGTGATCATCCGGATGAATTGGCTCCATCCATCCGCATCCGAGCGCGCTGTCGGGAGCGCGTCCCGTCATCTCGCCCCATCTCTGATTGGCGTAAACGATTCGCCCCTCGCGGTCGCAACGTACGATACCGATCGGCGCGGCAGAACTCAGCAGACGAAACAGCTCTTCGCTCTCGCGAATCGACTTCTCAGCCTTCAGCCGCCTGGAAATATCCATATAAATGCCCAGTTGCCCGACCGTTTTGCCTTCCATCAGAAATGGCGCCCCGAATGCTTCGACGTCGAGCAATTCGCCATTCTTTTTTCGCCTCTTGACGATTTTTCGAACCACCAGGCCAGATAGGACTTGTTTGGTATAGGAAGCGGCTTCCGCAAATGTTTCTTCCGCATTCAGAAGCTCATCGATTGACTTGCCGTGGGTATCTTTCTCCGAATATCCGAACATGTTCCGGAACGCCGGATTGCTCATGCGGATCTTTCCGTCCTGAGTTTCCGAAATAATTCCCACAGGAGCGGCTTCATTGAGCGCCCGGAACAATTCCTCGCTCTCTTTCAACATCGCTGCCGTCCGCTGGCGTTCCGCGATTTCCCTTTCCAACTCATTGGTTCGTGCCCTGACACGCACTTCCAGGGAATCGCGCGCTTCCTGAAGCTCCTGATTCCCGGCTTCAATCGCCACCAGCATGTGATTGAAGTCTCTCCCAAGCTGCCCAAGTTCCGCGCCTCCCAGATCCGGCGCGCGCAGCGCGTAGTTTTTCCGGTCCGCTACTTCTCGCGCCACGCTTGCCAACTGCTGAATCGGCCCGGTCAGCGAACCTCTCAAGAGGAAGGTCAACAAGTAGACGACCAGAAGCGCCAGCGCGAACGCGGGAATTCTCAACAGGAAAGAATCTCGTCTTGCCTCCTCAAGGTCCCCAAGTGAGGCCTCGAGATATATCGCTCCAATCTTCCGATCCTCGAGTTCAAGAGGCCGGAGGAGTACCAGACTGTTCTTGTTCCACCGGATGGTTTCCGACTGTGGATTGTTTAGGTCCGGCAGCTCGCCTTGGAATCCGGCACTTCGATAGCGCGCCACTAATTTTCCATCTGCGCCATATAGCACACACTGGCGAATATGCCGGCGCGTGTGCAGGGCCTGGAGAATCCGTGCTCCCTCCTCTTCATCCTCGAAGACCAGCGCCGCCACGCTGTTTGTGCCGATCAGGTCGGCCGCGGACCGGAGTTCCTCAACTTTCTCCTCGCGGATCCGGCGATCGTTGTAAATAAAGAGCAGCGTCATGGCCACGAACATGCCGATGCCACTGCTGGCCATTGTCAGCAGCATCAGCCGCCAGTGAAGCGAAATGTTTCTCCAGCGCAACATTTCAGATTCCCGTCGACTCCTTTTCCGTCAGCACCCTCTGCGCAAGAGCAAGCAACCGCGCGTCGATTTTCAGGCCCGCGCGTTTCGCGGCCGCCAGATTGACGGCAAATTGAATGGTGTTCCCCGCATAGGCGAACTCCAGAATCCCTCCGGCTTCGAGAAAGCCGGCATCATCACCAACGGTCAACACTTGCGCCCCCTTCGCGGACTCCAGAAGTTTTGCGCGCAGCTTCGGCTCCGGTGAACCGATAAACAGTACCTGGCAATTTTTTAAGCTGTCTTCCTTGCGGACCATTTGTATGTCGATTTTTCGCCCCTTCACTTTGATTCCACGCAACTCTTCCGAAAGGGGGAAAGCAATCTTGTAATCGGCGGCAACGCAGACCCGAAACGGCTCGTCTGAAACTCCGGCACCGGACGGCCACTCCACAAAGCTCAAGATCTTTTTCAAATAGAGTGCTTCGGCACGGTCGACATCCGAAGGCGTGCGACATTCGGTTTGCCAGGGAATCAATCCGCCGATCAACGCCAAAACAAGGATGGGCCGGGTCCACCGCGCAATTCCCGGTTCGTTGGATTGCCTCGCTCTTTGCTTCACGGGATCGCCGTCTCCTTCATTGAAGGGGTTCTTCCGCAACGTCCCAACACAAGCGGCAAGAAACCCCGGAAGAATATGTGCACGGCGCACGCCATCTTTTTTGTGGAACGGGCTGATTTTTCGTGTGGATTGAACGACTTGTGAGGTTAGAGTTCTCTAGGCTGGCACAACAGTTTCATAGCGGAACATTCCGGCGAGGGAGGATTCACTTCCGTGCATTTCTTCATCGACAATTCCCACACATCCTTCCACACACCGAGCGGACAGGCCACAAGGACACACTGCCATTGGAATTGGTTATATCCAGGCTGGGAATTAGAAATAGTGGGGAAAAAATCAGTATTTCGAACTGTTGGAGGCGCGGGTGGGAATCGAACCCACGCATAAAGGTTTTGCAGACCTCTCCCTTACCACTTGGGTACCGCGCCTCAATCCTTAATTATATCGAAAATCTTCGCCACGTGTCAGGCGAATCAGACCGCTATTACGCCATAGCTGCCCGAAAAGCATCCTTCCCGGCTCGGAAACGCTTTCGCCCGAATTCACTTTTTAACGGGTTCTTCGATCTGAGCTTCCCGCAGGAATCGCGCCGACTCTTCCGGCGGCGTCGGGTTGATGTAGAAGCCCGTGCCCCATTCGAAGCCCGCTACCTTGGTTAGCTTGGGAATGATTTCAATGTGCCAGTGGTAATGATCGTTGATCTCTTCGCCGATCGGGGAGGTGTGAATCATGAAGTTGTACGCCGGCCGGTCCAGTACCGCGTCCATACGCATCAGCGTGTCCTTCAGCATGTTGGCCAGTGCGCTGTACATGCTGCTTTGGTTGTTCTCGTAGGCCGAACTGTGGACCTTTGGCAGCAGCCACATCTCAAACGGAAATCGCGACGCATAGGGGGCAAGCGTGATGAAGTGGTCGTTTTCACCGACGACCCGTTCACCGGTGTCGCGCTCCTGCCGGATGATGTCGCAGAAAATGCAGCGTTCTTTTTCGTCGTAGTAGTGCCAGCAGTTGTCCACTTCTTCGCGCACGCGGCGGGGCACGATCGGCAGCGCGATTAACTGCGAGTGCGGGTGCTCCACCGAAGCGCCCGCGCCTTCCCCATGATTCTTGAAAATCAGCACGTAGCGGAAGCGTTTGTCGTTTTTCAGGTCCAGCATCCGGTCGCGGTAAGCCCACAACACGTCTTCGATCGATTTTTGCGGCAATTGCGCCAGCGTCGTCTGGTGTTGCGGCGTCTCGATTACCACCTCATGCGCGCCAATGCCGTTCATCTTGTCGAACAGGCCTTCGCCCTCGCGGTCCAGTTCGCCTTCAATCCCGAGTGCCGGAAAGCGGTTCGGCACCACGCGGATATTCCATCCCGGCGTGTTGGCCCCGGTTCCATTTCGCCCGTACGCCAGAATTTCCGGTGGGGTTTTCCCCTCATTCCCCGGGCAAAAGGGGCAATTCTGCGGCGCTTTGGGAAAGACGCTCTCGCGCAGAAAATCGTTGGGGCGTTTTCCGCGGTCGGTTGAAATAATCACCCACCGGCCCGTGATTGGGTCTTTGCGTAACTCCGGCAATGCATTTCCCCCAGACGGATTCTCGCAGGGCGCTCTCTGTAAGCACCCCAGCTAGTCACGTATTGTACCGCGAATGGTTCTTCGACCTGTAGCTCAGGCCTTTAGGCCTGAGGGTTTTCATTACTGGGGCACGATTTTGCCGCCGCAGTGGAAACCTCACCCCTGAAGGAGTGAGCTACGGGAACCGGTGTGGTATCAAGCCCGGGGGCTGAGGGCGTCTTTATGCAGCCGCACCACCGGCGGTTTTCCGGGCGTGTTGTCAATCGCGACGACATCGAACCGGACAGGGCATTTCTTCACATGGCGCTCCCGCAGAAAGGCGTGGGCAGTGCGCACCAGCACCTGGTGTTTCTCTTTGCCGATGCTTAATTCCGGCAGTGCCACCTTCCCTTTGGCGACCGCGCGCGTTCTAACTTCCACAAAGGCCAGCGTATCGCCGTCAAATCCCACCAGATCCAGTTCGCCCTTCTCCCGCGCCGGCTCGTAATTCTTCGCAATGAA
>Ga0137412_10002137_pt1 | contig 15566 bp, 11 predicted proteins | sample CZODoug2_1_16fun_FD_122160 | JGI IMG/M metagenome (GOLD analysis project Ga0137412, IMG submission 122160) | Vadose zone soil fungal communities from Angelo Coast Range Reserve, California, USA - CZODoug2_1_16fungal (Hybrid Assembly) | ecosystem: Environmental > Terrestrial > Soil > Vadose zone...
TCAACCTGCGTGGTTCCTTCCTTCCTAACCAAGAGCGCTACAACCTGTGAGCAGGCGGCCCGGCCATATAACACCAATTTACCTTACTTAGCTCAGATCGATGGCCTATCCAACATAGACAAATCCAATTATAACGGCCTGCATGTGACCCTTACCCAGAGGCCGTCTCATGGGCTATCGTTCTTGGTCGGATATACCTACGCCCACGCCCTCGACAACGCTTCCGCCAATTTCGGCTCCAATTTCCTGCCAATAGACAGCACGCACCCCGCTAGCATGTACGGGAATAGTGACTTCGACATTCGTCATCGCGTAACCCTTACGACTACATACGTCCTTCCCAGGAAGAAGTCGCCGGGTCAGCTCCTGGAAGGATGGCAACTCAATTCCGTCGTGACAATACAAGGTGGGTCGCCGTGGACTGCACAAGACCTAAGCAATGACTTCAGCGGGACAGGCCAGGTGAGCGAACTCGACACCTTTGGTCAATTCTGGAACATTGCTGGTCCTCCCAGTAGCTTCAACTCTGGTCCAACCTCCATTCCTTTTTTCTTGAGCGGTGCGCCGGCGTCCACAGATCCGCTGGGTCCAGCGGACCCCGCGTTTGCCATCAACAACACGGCGTGTACGCAGGCCGCCAATACACCTGCGCTGTTCAGTTCACTCCAAGCGAATGGATGTTACGTCAAGGGGAGCACAGTTCTATTTCCGCCTGCCAACGGGACCATCGGTAACGCTGGGCGGGGCATCTTCCGCGGCTCAGGCTTCAAGAACTGGGATGTCTCGGTGGTCAAGGATGAGAAATTCAAGGAACGCCTCACCGCCCAGTTCCGCGCCGAGTTCTTCAATGTGCTTAACCATCCGAATTTCTACAATCCCACGGGGCCGGCGGGCGCTGGCTTCAACGATCCAACTGCGTCAGGCACCTTCGGGTGCGGCTGTAATACGCCCGACCAAGCGTCTCCCAATCCGGTCCTTGGGACGGGCGCAAACCGTTCGATCCAGTTGGGCTTGAAACTGATCTGGTAACCGCGGCCGGCTTTTTCGCAAGCGAAGGGACCGATTCAAAATCGGTCCCTTAACTATTTTCTCCGACACGCTGCTCATTTTCGGCAAGTAGATCATCGGATATGTCGATTCATCGGTTTGCCCGTACCGAGGCAGGAACTGAAGGTGCTATGGGATTAAGGCGTACAATCGTAACATTCGCGATTGCCATGATCCTCTTTGCGCCGGCCCGTGCCTCTTGGGCGCAGGATTCATCGAAGACAACTGACGCCGACTCCGTCGCAATCAAACAAACCTTTGCCGATTTCTATGAAAGTTTCAGCCACCATGACGCGCACGCCACGGCGATGACCTTTGCCGAAGACGCGGACTTCACGAACATGCGTGGAGTTCACCGCCATGGCCGCACGGATATCGAAGCTTGGTTTGCATCCCTCTTCAAGGGCAATCTCAAAGCCTCAAACCGCACGGACACCGTGCGAAGCATTCGCTTCTTCACTCCGCAGATGGCGACCGTCGACGCCGATACCGTAATCACCGGAACGAAAGCGGCCGACGGCTCCGACGTTCCGCCCCGCAAAGGCCTGATGATCGTCACAATGACCAAGCAAAACGGCCACTGGCTGATCAGCGTCTTTCATGAAGCAGAATTCCCCGCGCCTCCCCCCGCCGCCACGAAATAAGTTACGCGTGATTCGCATTTGCCCCATTCAAAACGCGGGCGAGAATCTGTCCCGTATACGATTTCTTCACTCGGGAAACCTGCTCTGGTGTGCCTTGCGCGACGATGCGGCCTCCGCCTTCGCCGCCATTTGGACCGAGGTCCGCAACGAAGGGCTACAACAGGTCCCTAAATTCGTCTGTGGTCAGGCCTGCCTGTTCGATGATCGACGCCAGAGTTCTGCGTTTCAAGTCTTTGCTGTGGTGAGGAACCGTTACGCGCAGGTGTGTTTTCCCCGGATGTTTGAGAACATGATGACTTCCTGAGGTGTGGTGAATGAAGAAGCCTGCCCTGCCGAGCGCCCTTAGAACTTCCCTCGGCTTGACGGCGGGCAAACGCCTGCTCATGCGGGAATCGCGACGCTGATCTTTTCTTTTACGGGGTCTGAAACCAATTTCAAGTCACTCGGAATTGGCTCTCCGTCCTTACGCAGACTTTCGAGATAAGCGCGGATTGCATCTCTGGCCATTCTCCGTGCCTCTGCCAGAGTATCTCCCTCCGTGACGAGACCTGGAAGGGCCGGACAACTGACCACATAGCCTCCCTCAGCGGCCGGCTCAAAGAACACCGTGAAGCTGTACTCACCCGAAGTTTCTTGTTTCGCTGAGTTGCGCTTTTTGTGCCTCATGCATACCCCAATCCCCTAGCGAGGGTGGCGTTTTCGGCCTTGGAACTCAGCCTATCACCCTGCAAACGGATGTCAAACGAGAATGTCGGATGGTGACCGAGGGATCTCTAACCCGAACGTGCTTATCGCAAAACGCCTTCGCTATGTCCATTTGAGCCGTTCAAAACGCGGGCGAGAATCTGTCCCGTATACGATTTCTTCACTCGGGAAACTTGCTCGGGTGTGCCTTGCGCGACGATGCGGCCTCCGCCTTCGCCGCCTTCGGGTCCGAGATCGACGATCCAGTCGGCCTGTTTGATCACGTCCATGTGGTGCTCGATGATCAGGACCGTGTTGCCGAGATCGGCGAGGCGATTCAGGACGTCGAGCAATTTCTTGACGTCGTCGAAGTGCAGGCCCGTCGTGGGTTCGTCGAGAATATACAGCGTGCGGCCGGTCTGGCGGCGCGAGAGTTCCTTCGCGAGCTTGATGCGCTGCGCCTCGCCGCCGGAAAGCGTCGTCGACGATTGGCCGAGCTGGATGTAGCCGAGGCCAACGTCCACCAGCGTTTCGAGTTTCTGCCGAATCTGCGGAATGTTTTCGAGAATTTTCAGCGCGTCGGCGATCTGCATGTCGAGCAGATCGGAAATCGAGTGGCCTTTGTAGCGCACGGCCAGAGTTTCCGCATTGTACCGGCGCCCCCGGCAGACTTCGCACGTCACGTACACATCGGGAAGAAAATTCATTTCGATGCGCCGAAGCCCGTCGCCTTGGCACGCTTCGCAGCGCCCGCCTTTCACGTTGAAACTGAACCGGCCGGGACGGTAGCCGCGCTCGCGCGATTCGGGCAGCATGGCGAACAGCTCCCGGATGGGAGCGAAGACGCCGGTGTACGTGGCCGGGTTCGATCGCGGCGTGCGTCCGATGGGCGCCTGGTCGATTTCGATCACCTTGTCGATCTGCGCGGCGCCTTCGATTTCGCGGAATGCTCCAGGGCGCTCCATCGACCGGTAGAGCGACTGCGCCAACGCGCGGTAGAGAATATCGTTCACCAGCGTCGATTTTCCCGAGCCGGAAACGCCCGTGATGACGGTAAGCAATCCGAGCGGCAATTCGAAATCCACATGTTTGAGATTGTTGGCCTCACACCCAAACACGCGGATCATCTTGCCATTCGGCGAGCGGCGCTTTGCAGGGACGGCAATTTCCAGATCGCCGTTCAAGTAGCGGCCGGTGAGCGAATTGGCATTGCGCGCGATTTCTTCCGGGCGGCCCGTCGCGACCAAGTGGCCGCCGGCATCGCCTGCTCCCGGACCCAGGTCCACGACGTAGTCGGCGCGGCGAATCGTCTCCTCGTCGTGCTCGACGACGAGCACGGTGTTGCCCAGATCGCGTAGATTTTCGAGGGAGGAAATCAGACGTCCGTTATCGCGCGCGTGCAGGCCAATGGAAGGTTCGTCGAGGACGTAGAGCACGCCGCGCAGGCGCGAGCCGATCTGCGTCGCGAGCCGGATGCGTTGAGCCTCGCCACCCGAAAGCGTGGCCGAGGATCGATCGAGACTCAGATAGCCAAGGCCGACGGCGAGAAGAAAATCTAGACGCGTGGCGATCTCGGCCAGAGCGCGCCCCGCGATGTCAGTCTGCCGCTGCGTCAAACCTTTGCGGATTTGGTCCACGGCGGGCCGTGCGTCGGAGATTGCGAGCCCCGTGAATTCGGAGATGGAGCGGCCGCCCACTTTCACGGCCAAGCTTTCCGGACGCAGACGCCGTTCGCCACAGACCGCGCACGGCGCGGGCGACATGTATTGTGTGATCCACTCGCGGTAGTTGTCCGAGTTCGACTCTTCGAGACTGTGTTCGAGAAAACCGGTCACGCCTTGAAAGTGCAGGCCCGGGATTCCCTTCGTATTGCGGGAGGGCTTCCTGCTGCCCCCCCGGCCGTTTTCCTTCAACGAAAGATTCGAAGGGGGATTGCCATACAGAATCAAGTTCTGCACCTGGCTCGGGAACTTTTCGAAGGGTGTCGAGAGGTCGAAGCCATGCGCCAGCGCGCCCAGCTCCAGGCTGCGCTTCAGAAACACGGAGCCTGAGCCGGGGCCGAGTCCTCCCTCGAATAGAGGGCGTGACCAATCCACAATGATTTTGGCCGGATCGAAGTCGTACTTCGAGCCGAGGCCATTGCACGCCGGGCAAGCGCCGTATGGCGAATTGAAACTGAATGAGCGCGGCTCGAGCTGCGGGACGGAAATGCCGCAATCGCTGCAGGCCATCTTCTCGGAATAGACTTGCTCGGTGCCGCCGACGACCACGACGGTCACTAGCCCCTTCGCCAGTTTCAGCGCGGTGGCGATGGATTGCTCGAGCCGCCCCGCGATGCCCGGCTTCACCAACAGCCGGTCCACAACGACGTCGATATTGTGATTCTTGCGCTTATCGAGGCGCGGCGGATCGTCGAGCGGGCGCAAATCGCCATCGATCCGGGCGCGAACGAAGCCGTCGCGCGCGAACTTCTCCAGTTCCAACCTGTACTCGCCCTTGCGCCCGCGCACCACGGGCGCGAGGATCATGATGCGGTCGCCGGGCTTCGCCAGCTCGCCGTGCAGGATGGCGCGCACGATCTGGTCGGTGGATTGGCGCGAAATCGGCCGGCCGCAGTTCGGGCAGTGCGGCGTGCCGATCGAGCTGTAGACCACGCGCAGGTAGTCGTATATTTCAGTGATGGTGCCGACGGTCGAGCGCGGCGAGCGCGTCGTGGTTTTCTGTTCGATGGCAATCGCGGGCGAGAGGCCCTCGATCGAATCCACTTCCGGGCGCTCCATTTGATCCAGGAATTGCCGCGCGTAGGCGGAAAGCGATTCGACGTACCGGCGCTGTCCCTCGGCGTAGATGGTGTCAAAAGCGAGCGAAGATTTGCCCGAACCGGAAAGCCCTGTGATGACGGTCAGCGCGTTGCGCGGGATTTCGAGGTTGATGTTCTTCAGGTTGTGCTGGCGCGCGCCGCGAATGACAATCTTGGTCAGGCCCATGTTCTGATGGCCGCCCCCACAGCCGGCTCGGCACCCTACGCGTAAAATACGCCCATCATAACTTTACAACGTTAGCAAGACGTGCAGGACGCGTCAAGACGGGTTCGAAGCCTGCTTCTTAGTGAAAGTCGCGTGGGCTATAGCGCGGGAATCGCCGGACGAAGAATTTGAACGACGAAAATCGTCGCGTGGACCAGTACTACTAGGACACAATGCGTGCAAACCAAAATGGGACTTTATAATTTTTCTTACGGGCCCGTTTGTACGGGAATCTTCTACAGTTTTATACTGAGGCGGCAAAGCTTGGCGCGGAATTGAAATGGAAAAGCTCATTGGTTCAACGAAGCGCTGCTGCATCTGTTGCACAATTTGTAGCGCGGCGTTCTGCCGCCCGGAAAATTTTCCCCCGAATGTGGCTTTTTTACCGGGGACGCGACAAGAATTTTGCGTGTTTTCAATACGTTACGTTTGGCCTAAGGCGTGCGACAAGAGAGCCCGAAGGGGGAAGACGAGCCGAGGATCCCTTTAGGGGATTGAGGGCTGGGCCGGCACGATCTTCCCCCCGACTGCTTCCGCCACCTACCCCAAAACCACACCCAATGGACCTACCCATCGGCGGAAGTATGTGTAAGCCCCGTTCCAATCCGCCGCAGAAATGCTTCTAATGCAGCACAGTGGAGCCGCAACCAAAGTCAGAACTCTCTTTGGGGGCGCTTTTGTAGCGGCGGCCTTTAGGCCGACATCGTAGATGCAAGCACATACCCGCCTGAAGGCGGGCACTACAAAGATCAAACCCGAGCCCCGCGAGGAGAATTGAGATTCTGCGCGCGGCGCGACGAATTTGAGGATCAGGAATACAGAGACCACAGGGGACTCGGATTACAAATCGTCATCGGCGAGGCGGCGGCTGTGACCGTTGGATTCGAGCCAGTGGTAGAGGTGGACCTGATACAGGTAGGAGGCGACGATTTCTTCACCCAATTCGTGCGTTTCGACGCAAAGAAATGGCACTCGAAGTCCTGCAAGCGCTGCAATTAAAGACTGCGTGATTTGATTCGGGTTCGCGGGGCTGTGTTCGTAGCGTGATTTCACTTGGCTCATCGCAGCGGTGACGATCAGCAGACGGTCCGGAAACAAGCTCATTCGCCTCAGGCGCTCAATGAAAACCGGACGTTCCACGCTGAAGGAACGCACGAGATCGTTCAGGTCCTTACGCTCGACGACGCAGACCTCTTCGAGGCCGCTGACGCTGTAGTCACCCAGCGCAAGCGGTTTTTTCTCTACACCATCAAACCATCCCTGAAACCGCGCAAACGAAAATGGATTCTGTTCACGCGTATCGACAATGACGACGGGCCGCGGCGTCCGAAGCTGCGTGCCGCCGCGCTCGGCCACGACCGGCAGTGCGGGATGCGCCACGGGCAGCGCGGTCATTTGCCATTCGAGCGGAGAAGAAATCAACGTGCGGCGGCGTCGCATGATAGAGGCTTCAAAGAATAGCACGCGCCTGCGCGATGCGGACCACCAGCAGAGGATGCACCCGGCGTTATTCCCTCGCTACCATCGCAATTCAAGAACCGATTCGACGTGTGCCGGGCCGCCAGGGTAACCCTTGGAATAACTGCGCTCGAACCGCTCGGCTGGAGGCAACCGGCTGTATACTCTTGGCGACCGGAAGGCCAGGAAGGGAATTCCTGCTTTAGCACGTCTTCAACATTACCTTAGGGAGGGACCCTATGAAGCGCAACGTTTTGGCCGGCTTCGTATTGGCCGGGATCGTTTTGTTATGCGTGATTCCGCCCTCATCCCGGCCTGTCTTCGGACAGGCGGCGTCGGCGGAGGCCCTTCACATTGGAGAGGGCGGTCTGCCCCAATTCCAGAAGGATCTCGGCTTCCCGAAGGTCCCGTCAAAGTGGAGGATGGGATTTGGGTCCGATGTCGCAGTCGACGCTCAGGATCACATTTGGGTCCTTAGCCGCCCACACAGTCTGGCGCATCCTCGGTCCACGCCGCTCGACCTGGTATCCATTCCGGCACCACCCGTCATGGAGTTCGACAACGAAGGCAACTTTATCCAGGCCTGGGGCGGAGAAAGCGGACCTGGATACCAATGGCCTTCGAACGAACATAGCATCACCGTGGATTACAAGAACTTCGTGTGGATCTTGGGGAATGCAGACGGGAAACGAAACAACCCCGCGAGTCTTCCGAATGACAATCAAGTTCTCAAGTTCACGAGGGAAGGCAAATTTGTGATGGCCATCGGCAAGAGTGGCCAGACCGGCAGCAATGCTACCGAAGTCCTCAGAGGAGCGACGAGCGTCCGTGTCTACGCCAAGACTAACGAAGTGTTCGTCAGCGACGGATATGGGAACAGCCGTGTAATGGTGTATGACGCGGACACGGGGAAGTTCAAACGCATGTGGGGCGCGTACGGCAACAAGCCGCTCGATATGGACCAGCGTCCGCCAGTCGAACCATCCAAGCCGAACGAATTGTGCCCCATGGTATGCGGGATATGGTCGACGTATCAGCAATTTTCATTGCCGCACGACATCAAGTTTTCGAGCGATGGGCTCGCCTACGTGGCCGACCGCGGGAACAAGCGGGTCCAGGTGTTCACGCCCGAGGGCAGATTCGTCGCAGAGCAGTTCATCGGCGTCGACAGCAAGTTTCCCCTGCAGGCGAGGTCTGTTGCCTTCTCACCAGATCCAGCCCAGCGATTTCTGTACGTCTCAGGGTCCCCGGACATCTACATACTAAATCGTAGGACGCTCGAGGTTCTTGGCTCATTCAATATCGGTTCGCCGCAAGGGGACCCTCCAGGCCACCTGATCAATGTCGATCATGAAGGGAACGTCTACGCGGTCCAGGCAGAGCTGAGTGGAGCTGACGGACATAGCGGAGGCGCGGGCGCCTATAAGTTCACGTTCAAGGGGTTTTCGCCAAAGGTTTCATGCCCTCCTTGTGAATCCACTAAGCGTACTGAGGAATCGAAATAGTGACGGTTTTTGTAAAGGCCGTTCGGTAGCATGTCCTTCGGAACGGGCACATTTCAACCTTGTTGCATTTTTGCGCCTACGAGCATCCAATGAAAAGTAGGGGACCACGAGTCACAAGCCACCAGTCACGTCCCCACGGGGCACACGATGAGAGAAGCTATCATAGCTAGTTCCGTCCGTACGCCGGTCGGAAAAGCGTTCAAGGGCACGCTGCGCGCGACGCGGCCCGACGATCTTGCCGCCGTCGCGATGCAGGAAGCGATTCGCCGCGTGCCAGGGCTCGACCCGAATGAAATTGAGGACATCATCCTGGGCTGCGCGATGCCGGAGGCCGAAGCGGGGATGAACGTGGCGCGCAACGCGGCGCTGCGTGCGGGTCTTCCCGTTGAAATTTCGGCAATCACGATCAACCGGTTTTGCTCTTCGGGTTTGCAGTCGATTGCCATGGCGGCGGAGCGGATCGTGGCCGGATATGGCAACGTCATTCTCGCCGGCGGCACCGAATCCATGACCATGATTCCCATGGGCGGCAATAAAGTTTCTCCGAATCCCTGGCTGATGGACCACAACCCGGACGCCTACCTCAGCATGGGCCTGACAGCGGAAAACGTGGCGCGCAAGTATGGCATCACCCGCGAGCAAGCGGACGAATTCTCACTGGCGAGCCACAAGAAGGCGCTCGCCGCGATTGCCGCCGGAAAATTCAAGGACGAAATCGTGCCCGTGGAAGTGAAAACGACAGTGGTCGCGAACGGCGCAAATGGCCACGCCGCAAAGGCAAAAACAACCACGACAATATTTGAAATGGACGAAGGCCCGCGTGCGGACACGTCGCTTGAGGCATTGGCGAAGCTCAAACCCGCGTTCCACGCGCGCGGCACGACGACGGCCGGAAACAGCTCCCAGATGAGCGATGGCGCGGCCGCGGCGATCGTCATGAGCGCCGAGCGCGCCTGCGAGCTAGGCGTCAAGCCGACGGCTCGCTTTCTCGGATTCGCAACCGCCGGGGTGCCACCCGAGGTCATGGGGATCGGTCCGGCATTCGCGATTCCGAAGGCGCTGAAGCTGGCGGGTTTGAAGCTCGAGCAGATCGACGTGATCGAGCTCAACGAAGCGTTTGCCGTGCAATCTCTTGCGGTGATCAAAACGCTGGGAATCGATCCCGCGCGGGTCAATCCCAACGGCGGGGCCATCGCCCTCGGACACCCTCTCGGCTGCACCGGCGCGAAGCTCACCGCGTCCATTCTGCGCGAACTGGAGCGCCGCAATGCGCGCTACGGCATGGTTACGATGTGCATCGGCGGGGGCATGGGCGCCGCGGGAATCTTCGAGCGCACGGCGTAGAATCCACGGTCAAACAAAAAAATTCAACACAGAGGTCACAAAGAACCACAGAGAAATCTACCTTCCCCATTCCGTCGTCTATTCCACTCCTTCTCAAGCAAGCGCTCAGTGCTCTCTGTGGCTTTTCTCTGTGTGCTCTGTGTTAAATTCCGAAGATTGCAAGATGCCGCGGCGTGATTTACCGGAACAGTTGGTAAGCTCCGTAGCCAAACCCGGCTCCCAGCAGCGAACCCACAACAACATCACTGACGAAGTGCATTCCAAGAACCACACGAGAAGCAGCGATGCTCACGGCCAAGATGAGTAGGCCAGCTTGCAACTCTGGATAGAAAATGCACAAGGGTATCGCGATGGCGAACGCGCTCATGGCGTGGCCAGAGGGGAAGGAAAACTGGTCCGGGGGAAGGACGTTAGACCAGCAGTGCGCTTCGAGGTGGCACGGGCGCTTACGATGACTGGCCTTTTTCATGGCGCGGAACAGCACAATGGTGGCAAGTTCCGCTGAGGCGCTGGCGGCGAAGGCGATAAATCGCAGATCGCCTCCGAACAACAACAAGGTGATACCCACCGTATACCAGATCCAGCCGTCCCCCAAGCGGCTTGACCAGACCATCCAAACGCGCAGCCATCGCGGCGCGCGCCAGCGGTTGACTCGCCGCATGACTCGATGATCGCGGGCTTCAATGAACTGCCAAACCATTCTTCTGGCCGTCATGAGCATACCTCCTACGCCAGTTGTTTCTGACGTTCCGGTACCGGCCGCCGCATACCCATGGACACCGGATTTATCTTACCACCCCAGCGCCGGACAAAATCAAGGTCCACAAAATAGTTGATGCCGACTCCTGCGGGGACCAAAGCAAGCAAAGGAGTTAGCAAGATCGTCCAGCGGTCCTCCCTCATCATCTCGAAACAAAGCAGATAAATGTCGCGGGTCAATTTCCAGAAGCAGCCGGATTCGCCGCCCAGTTGGCCGTAGCCCGCTCGAAGGCCAGCGAAGAATTCGTCCTTGTTCCGAGCGCCTGGAACCTCAGTATACGTGGTACCCACAGACGCCAGGGCATGCGCGTCGCTCCCGGCGACCTGGACTTTCCGCTTGCGGCGTGCAAATACGGAGGCATGCCGGTTGGCACTGGGGAGCATCTGGCCATTGCGCCCCTCAATTCCCGGAAAGTACCCCGCAAACCATTTGAAGTCATCTTGGTCGCGCCGTCCGGTCACAGAAGAGAATACGTGGTTCACGGTGAAAAATAACCGCTGCTCGGACAGGTAGGCGATCAAGCGTATCAGGTCAGTCCGGCGGCGGTTAATCTCGGAATGCTGCCGCTCGTTAATGTCATAGACGCCCACATGGACCTGCGTCCCGCTGGGCATTGTGCAAGTGACTTCCTCGCTGATAAAGAAATCCGGGTGCTGTCGCAACTCCTCGGCGCCGCCGATGGAGTCGTGGTCGGTCAGCGTGACCAGGTTCATGCCGCGCTTTCGTAGCGTTGCATAGACGTCAGCCGGCAGGCTGTAGCTTTCCAGAAAAAAATGGCGCAAGATGGCCACGGGCACAGTGCCAGAATGCGCGGAGTGAACGTGTAGGTCGCATTTCATGGTGCGAAAATTGTCCCAAAATATGTTTAATGATTTGTTACAAACCATTGAACAAATCGTAAGAATTGTCTGTTACTCATACAGCACAAATAACTTAGCTTGTATGGGGGATTAACATAGATGGCAGACGGAATGCCCGGCCCGCGGTCCGGCAAACGCCGAATCTCACTGGTTTTCTTTGACGCCGGCGGAGGGCACCGGAATGCCGCCACTGCCCTGAAGGTTGAAATCGAACGCCAGGGCCTTCCTTTCGAAGTCTCGCTTGTAAACCTTCAAGAAGTACTCGACCCCCTGGACATTCTTCGGAAGCTCACCGGCCATCGAATTCAGGACCTCTATAACAAGATGCTCCGGAACGGCTGGACGCTTGGCAGCCCTCAGCTTTTGCGCGTCTTGCAGCTTGCCGTGCGTCTGTATCACGAACCGTCGGTTCAGGTGCTCAAGAGCTTCTGGCTTGAGACCGGCCCGGACATGGTGGTATCGCTGGTTCCCCATTTCAACCGCGCACTTCGAGAGAGCTTCGATAAGTCTTTTCCGGGGAGGCCGTTCGTTACCGTCCTCACGGACCTGGCGGATTATCCCGCGCATTTCTGGATCGAGCGCCAGCAGCAGTACCTGGTTTGCGGGACCGAACGGGCCGTCGAACAAGCCCGGGGAATGGGACATTCCGATCAAGCCATCTTCAAGACATCGGGGATGATCCTGCACCCGCGGTTCTATGAGCCTGAACCACTGGACCGCGTCGAAGAGCGAAAAAAGCTGGGCCTCGATCCTCATCTTCCCACGGGGATTGTCCTCTTTGGGGGGTATGGCACGTCGAAGATGCAGAAGATTTTGCGTCACATTGACAGCTCTCCCCTCGAAGTGCAGCTTATTTTGATCTGTGGCCGGAATGAAAAGCTAACGCAAGCTTTGCGTGCCATGAAAACTAGAATTCCCATTCACGTAGAAGGATTTACGACAAACATTCCGTACTACATGGCGTTGTCCGACTTCTTCATCGGGAAACCGGGCCCGGGAAGCATCAGCGAGGCGCTATCCAAGCGGCTGCCCGTAATTATCGATTGCAACGCCTGGACTCTGCCGCAGGAGCGCTACAACGCCGTGTGGGTTCGCGAAAAAAACCTGGGAATGGTCGTGCAAAATCACCGACAAGTTGCTTCCGCGGTGGCGGAGCTTTTGCAGCCGGGGGAGCTCCCGCGCATCCGGGAGCGCGCCGCCGGAATGCGGAACCGGGCAGTGTACGAAATTCCCGAAATCTTTGAAAAGATCCTGAACAACGGTTCTGGGCTCAAGTAGGCAGGAAACGGGGTCCTACTTCGGAACTTTATTTCTTGGGCAGCAGATTATTGCTCTGCACGTTGTTCAGATTCTTGGATAGCGCCCTCTGCGCGTCGAAGGGCAACAAGTAGCCCGACCGCACAAGATTTTCTACCGCGTTGTGCAGCAAGGATGAGAAGGTCTCCATGTTTCCGTAGCGCTCTTCGATTGACAATCGCGGATCTCCGCTTGCAAGCCGGTCCGCTTTGGTTTTCGGGAACGGAATGTATTGGCCGGAGCCTTCACAACCATCGTCGTTTTGCGGCGCAGCGCGGAGCGCCCAGCCCGTGTATGTCGCCAGCGGAACCTGGACCTCCGGCAAACGAATTCCCGAGACGTCATTGCCATCCGCATCTGTCCTGGGCACAAAGCTCGGGTAAATCGGGCCGTTTGCGGGATTGTCCTGGTAGGGTTGCGTGAATACAGGCGGGTTATTCGCCGGAATTCCCGTGATGTAGAACTTCGGCCCGTAGTTCAGCAAATACCGCGTCGTTTTGAACCCCGTGTAGGAGACGCCCGGTATGTGGGGGAATCCGGTTGAGGTCTGATCGGGCTTTACCAGTGTCCCATCTGAAAGCTTCGGAGTCTGACTCGGAGGTGGAGGCGTTCCGGCTGTGACCCACTTATCCATTGCAGTGAACAAGGCTCGCTGTACTGCTTGTGAATCCAGAGGATTCAGAAACTGCTGGCAGTTGCCCTTCGACGCGCCGTTCCCGGTCCCATGCTGCATACTGGACATGAAATAAATCCGTGTGAAAGGTGAGTCCGGCAAATCTTCCTTGCCGGTCGGATCAGTCGTCATTAGCGACGCAGCCTTGACCCAATACTCGTTCGCAGAAAAAATCTCCATGGCAAATGGGCAGGTATGCGTCAGGGTACACCTTTCGTAGCGGCTGTCCGTCTTGCCGGTGATTGGGTCCGTCGTCGTTACGTTTGCGAAGGGAAAGCGGCCTTCGACATACAAGTGATCCTGCCGGTTGCGCTCGGTTCGTCCAGGCTGCGACCAGCGGTAATTTATGCTGATGCCGTCGCCGGCAGCGATCCACTGCATCATGCCGTCAAAGACTTGTTTCCCATTTTCACCCTGATTGAAGCCCAGATAACGGAAGTCGTTCAGGAAACGGCCGGGTTGGGAGGAGACTTCGGTGTAAATCCGGGTGATATCGCCCGCGAGCGGATTGGCGGTGGCGAAGTCGTCCTTGGTTTCGTAGCGGAGCCATGCGTTCCAGTCGCGAACCGCAGCAAAACCGATACCGTTGACCGTGGGATCTTTCGCCGTGTAACTAAATTCATAAATATCGTTTGCCACAAACGGCGTTCCCGCAGGCAGCAGCTCAATGGCGGTCCCGTCGGCATTGTATTGCCATCCGGAGGCGGGGACTTTTTCGGGTTTATCGTTCAAGTGAACGCGGTGCGTCAGGGTTGCTTTCGATTTATCAAGTGTCGCGGCCGGATAGGTGAGCGCGTAGGAAGCTTCTGTATTAACTATATACTCATAAGAAGGACCAGTTATTGAAGAGCCATCGGGATTCCTGGCGACCGGCAGCGTGATGGTCGTATTGAAACCGGCTGCACTCGCTCCCGCCGAGGTGTCCCAGCCACTGAATGATATCGAATAGCCCTGCGGCATCAGGAATGAGTTCGCCAGAAGCGATACATCTTTTACAGAACCTGGATCGTCGCCACCGACTCCACGATTGAGCGCGCCGATCGTTTTCCTACCGCGGTTGGGCGGCTCGTACAACATTTTGTGATTGCCCTTATTGAGGTCAACCGGCTTCAGAATGTAAAAGTCGAAAGAATACTCAACTTTGCCCTCGGCGTTTCTTGGCGCAAGTTGCAGATCGACGATGACTGCATTTTTCGGATCATTTGGATCGAGCTCGCCAAATGCCTTCCCAACGATCTTTTCGTACTGCCCAACACCCGGCCAGGAATAGCCGCCAAAAGTGGGCGTTTCCTTCGCGGTTATTTGAATCTTCTTCACACGCGCATGGGCGGGCAGGGCCGCATACATCCCACACGCCGCTACTATGAAACATGCGGAAGTGATGCGCATGAACACGCGAATACGCGCTTCTAGCTTAGCCTTCATAGAATTGGACGAAGTTACCACGGACTTCGCGGAGACGTCAATTGAGAGCCAATTATGGTGACGTCGATGCGTCTGGCGCCGTTCCAACTTTTCATGACAAGAGAAATACCCTGTCAAACTAGCGAAGAAGGCGTGGGGCGGCGAAATAGATTTTTGGTCGAACTAGTTGGAGCGGCACTAGGTGCATGAAAAATCGCGAGATGCTGAGAGGTGCCCGATCGCTGTGTCAAGGTAGCGCTCTAACCAACCGAGATATGGGCCTTCAACATAGCTTAAATTCCGGCACAGATGAAAAGAACAATCGCGATTTCACTGGCTCAGAACAGGAACTTGAGCGCGATGCCCGGACGTTTAGTCTGTTCCGGAAGGAACCCGCGTCGCAGTTTCGGCGATTGGAAACGGTGCGAGGCAAGCCGGGAGAAATGCTCACCAAAATTCTCTGGTGCGTCTAAAGAATAGAAACGCGGACCTGGCGTCGAAGAGCCGGGCGTTTGGATGATTGCAAATGCAAATTCAAGAGGGAGAAGACATGAAACCGTGGAGATTTTGGGGTAGGCCGAAGACAATGGCGCTGGCGATGATCATTCTGGTCGGTGCTGCGGGATTTGGAGTGGCTCGCGCCAGCCAAGCGTTGTTTTCGGGCAATACACATGCTTCGATGAAATTGGCCGATCCAAGTGAAGGACCGAGTAAGACGGGGTTTGCGCCCATCGTGAAGTCAGTCTTGCCGGACGTCGTAAATATATCCACATCCAAAGTTGTACGCGCGCAGGCGGAACTTCCTGAAGAGATGTTCAACGAACCTTTTTTCCGGCAATTCTTTGGTCCCGGGTTTGATAACCGG
>Ga0137412_10002138_pt1 | contig 15563 bp, 14 predicted proteins | sample CZODoug2_1_16fun_FD_122160 | JGI IMG/M metagenome (GOLD analysis project Ga0137412, IMG submission 122160) | Vadose zone soil fungal communities from Angelo Coast Range Reserve, California, USA - CZODoug2_1_16fungal (Hybrid Assembly) | ecosystem: Environmental > Terrestrial > Soil > Vadose zone...
CCGTGCTGCATCGCGACGTTGTGAATCAATTCCTGAATCAATACCGTTTTGCCGACGCCCGCGCCACCGAACAAGCCGATTTTTCCACCCTTCAAGAACGGCTGAATCAAGTCCACAACCTTGATGCCCGTCTCGAACATTTCCAGCGACGTGGACTGCTGGTCCAGCGCCGGCGACGGCCTGTGAATCGAATACCTCGTTTCGCTGTTGAGCGGTCCCAACTGATCCACCGGTTTGCCAAGCACGTTCATCACGCGCCCGAGAGTTGCGCGTCCCACCGGCACGGTGATCGGCTCGCCCAGGTCCACAGCCTTCATCCCGCGCACCATTCCTTCGGTCGGCTCCATGGCCACCGTGCGGACGCGTCCTTCGCCCAGGTGCTGCTGCACTTCCGCGGTCACGTCCAGCGGCTCTTTCAAATTGAATCCTTCGCTGGTGATGCGCACGGCGTTATAAATCGCCGGCAAATGCCCCTGTTCAAACTGAATGTCGAGCACCGGCCCGATGACCTGGATCACTCGTCCAACTTGTTGCTCCGCCATTATTTCTCCTACGCGGTGTAAGATGCGCCGCTGACAATCTCAATAATTTCTTTCGTAATCGCCGCTTGCCGCACTTTGTTCATGTGCAGCGTAAGGCCTTCGATCACTTCGCCGGCGTTCTTTGTTGCCGCTTCCATCGCGGTCATGCGGGCCGCATGCTCCGCCGCGCACGATTCCAACATAGTGCGCAAAACCTGCGTCTCGACATAGCGGGGCAGCAACCGGGCAAGCAACTGTTGCTCCGGCTGCTCGTAGATGTAATCGATCTGAGAGGACTCGTCCTCTGCTTGCGTTTCTTCGCCTGCCGAAATCTTTTCCACGGGAAGCAGTTTTTCCACCGTCAGCTCGGCGGAAATCACGTTCTTAAACTCACTGAACACCATGTACACGGCGTCCACTTTTTCTTCCGCGTACAAATCCGTAACCAGTTTCGAAATCTCGCGCGCGATGCCGTAGTCCACTTTCGCCAGCACGTTGACGTATTCGCCCGCGAACGTAAATCCTGCACGTCGCATCGCATCGCGGCCCTTTTTGCCGATCGGGATCAGCGTGAACTTTTTCCCGGGCTTGCTGCGGTAAAACTCCGCCGCTTTTTTCAGAATGTTGGTGTTGAACGCTCCCGCCAGCCCGCGCTCTCCGGAAAGCACCAGCACCAGGATCCGCTCTTCCGGCCGTTTGGCCAGCAGCGGATGCTCCGGCGATTCAATCCGCGCCATCGTCGAACGCAGCACGCGCACCAGTTCCTTGGCGTAAGGACGTGCCGCCAGCGCCGCCTCCTGCGCCCGCCGCAACCTGGCCGCGGCCACGAACTTCATCGCGCGCGTAATCTGCTGCGTGTTTTTCACCGAGCGGATGCGTCGCCGGAAATCGAGTAGTGTGGGCATGGTCTCTGCTTACGTCTGGCTCCTACTGCGCGGCCGCTGCCTTCGCAGCCGTGAAGCGCTCCTTGAATCCATCGAGCGCGGTCTTGATCGTCGCCTTGATGCCGTCGTCGAGCGCCTTCTTCGTCGCAATATCCTTCAGCACGCCCGCGTAATTCGCTTCTGCGAACTGCACGAACTCTTTCTCAAACCGCCGCACGTCGCCGACAGCAACGTTATCCAGCCCGCCGCTCGTCGCCACATATAGCACCAACACCTGCTTTTCGACCGACAGCGGCACGAACTGATCCTGCTTCAGCACTTCCGTCAGGCGTTGCCCGCGCTGCAACTGCGCTTGCGTCACTTTGTCCAACTGGTCCGCGCCGAACTGCGCAAATGCCGCCAGTTCGCGGAACTGCGCCATGTCCAGACGCAAGCTGCCCGCCACCTGGCGCATGGCCTTGATCTGCGCGTTGCCGCCCACGCGGCTGACCGAAATTCCCACGTTGATCGCGGGGCGGATGCCGGCGTTAAACAAATCCGACTCCAGGTAAATCTGCCCGTCGGTAATGGAAATCACGTTGGTCGGAATGTAAGCCGAAACGTCGCCCGCCTGCGTTTCAATCACCGGCAGCGAAGTCAGCGAACCCGCGCCCAGCTTGTCGTTCAGCTTGGCCGCGCGTTCGAGCAAGCGCGAGTGAAGATAAAACACGTCGCCAGGGAACGCCTCGCGTCCGGGAGGCCGCCGCAGCAACAGCGAAATTTCGCGGTACGCCTGCGCGTGCTTCGAAAGGTCGTCGTAAAAAGTTACCGCGTGGCGCTTGTTGTCGCGGAAGTATTCGCCCATCGCGCAAGCCGCGTACGGCGCGATGTATTGCAGCGAAGCCGGCTCCGCCGCCGAAGACGCCACGATGATCGTGTACTCCATCGCCCCCGCGTCGGTCAGCGCCTTGATCACCTGCGCGATCGTCGAGCGTTTCTGCCCGATCGCGCAATAGATGCAGATCATGTCGTTGCCCTTCTGGTTGATGATTGTGTCCAGAATGACGGCGGTCTTCCCCGTCTGCCGGTCGCCGATGATCAGCTCGCGCTGTCCGCGCCCGATGGGAATCATCGAATCGATAGCCTTGATACCGGTCTGCAGCGGCTCGCGCACCGGCTGCCGGTCCAGAACGCCCGGCGCCAATTTTTCCAGCGGATTCCGCACTTTCGACGTGATGGGCCCCTTGTCATCCAGCGGTAGTCCCAGCGGATTCACCACCCGTCCGATCAACTCCGGGCCCACGGGCACGGACATAATCGTGTTCGTGCGCTTCACTACGTCGCCTTCCTTCAACTCCGATGACTCGCCCAGCAACACCGCGCCGACCTCTTCTTCCTCCAGGTTCAGCGCCAATCCAAAAACATTGTGCGGGAACGCCAGCATCTCGCCGGCCATCACCTTTTCGAGGCCATGAATGCGCGCGATTCCGTCGCCGACGCTGATGATCGCGCCGACCTCGTCCACGGAAACCGTCTGCTCGTAATTCGCGATCTGCTCGCGAAGTATCTTGCTGATTTCGTCTGCTTTGATATTTGCCATGCCTGCTCCGTTCCCGAATGCCTATTCCGCGGCCAGCCGTGCCCGCATCTGGTTCAGCCGGTTTCGCACCGAGCCGTCATAAATCGTGTCGCCGATGCGGACCACCGCGCCGCCCAGCAATGCCGGATCAAGCGAATATTTCGCTTGAATCTTTCTTCCTGTCAGGCGCTCCAGCGTCTCCTGCAATTGTTTTTTCTGGGGAGCGGTCAGCTCGGCCGCCGAAGTCACTTCCGCTTCCGCCACGCCCTGCCGCTGGCGGATCACGTCTTCGAATGTCTGCAAAATCTCGGGCAACAGGTGTGTCCGCTGGTTGTCCACAACGACAAAGAGAAAATTCCGCACGATGCGGCTCGCGCCCAGGCGCGCCGCCAGCTTCTCAATCACTCCGTGCTTCTCCGTCCGCTCCACCGCCGGGCTGCTCAAAACATTCCGCAACTCACCCGACTCCGCATACGCCGCGCCAAAATCTTCCAGTTGCTTCTTCACCGGTTCTGCCGCGCCCTGTTCCAGTGCGATATCCGCCAGTGCCGTCGCATATTGCAGGCTCGCCGACCTCAATTCGGCCTCCCCTGTAGGCTCTGCACAAAGCTGCTGATCGTCGCGTCCTGGACCGCCGGCGTCATCTGCTTGGCCACCAGCGATTCCGCTCCATCCACCGCCAGCTTCGCCGCTAGTTCTTTCAACTCCACGCGAGCCGCGCGCTCGGCCGCTTCAATTTCCGCTTTGGCCGCCGTCCGAATTTTCTCCACATCCAAAATCGTCACTCCGCGCAACCGTTCCACTTCCGCCGCCGCATCGCGCTGGGCCTGAACGCGGAACTCCGCAATCTCGCGCTCCAGGTTGCTCATTTTCGTAACCGCTTCCTGCAGCTTGCGTTCTGCCTCAACTTTTGCAGCCGTCGCCTTGGTGATTGCGGAGCTGATGTTGTCCGCATTCCGGCGAAACACCGGCGGCAGCAATTTGCCAAAGACCCAGTAAACGAGCCCGGCCAGGATTACAAAGTGGATCCACTTGAAAACCATCTCGGTGGAATGTTCCGCGCGGTTTCCGCCTTCCTCCGCCGCGAATGCAGCCGCTGCTGAAAACAGGCCGAGCGCGCACACAACAAGGCTGTAATAAACGTTGCGCACTTGCTTCATCGGGCCTCTCTCGTGGGGGTACCAGGGGAAGGGGGTGCCTGCAGGACGCGGCGCGCGATTTCCGCCGCAAGTTGTCCCGTAAGGGTTTCGATCTCTCGTTTTGCCCCGGCAAACTCTCCCGCCACGCGCTCTTTCGCCGCATTCACTTCCGCGTCCGCCTTGCTTCGCGCATCCTTCAGAGTCGCTGCGCGCTCTTCCATCAGCTTCCTGCGGTCGGCTTCCTGCTCCGCGTACACCTTCGCCCGGGCCTGCCTCAGCGCTTCTTCGTATTGCCGCACTTTTTCGGCAGCCGCGGCCTGCGCCGCTTCCGCCGCTTTCTGAGCCCCAATCGTCCGCGCGTCGCGCTCTGCCATCACTTTCAGCAATGGCTGGAAGAAAATCGACCGCATGATGACGTAAAAAAGCAGGACGATGACCGCTACGGGCACAGCCCGGAGGAACAGTTCGCCTAGTTGGTGAACCAAATCGGACATGAAATTGTTTCGCCTAAAATTTCAGGAAGGCAGCCTCGCCGACTCCCCGACCCGGTAGGAGCATACGGTTGGCCTTGCGCTGCCTTACGGAACAATAATTTATATCATTCACAGCGACTTTCCGTCAACGAATCGCCCCACTCTCGGGAGCCTGAAAATCACGTTCCTCGCTATAATTCTGAAGTACTTCTAATGCGCGTCCCATCGGCCATTTTGGCGCGGGAGTCTCCATGACCAAGACTTGGCAAACCAAACTCATCCACTCCGACGCGAAAATTCCCACCGGCTACAAATCCCTCGCCACGCCCACTTACCGCGGGTCCACGACCGTCTTCCCCTCCGCGGCAAGCGTCAAAGACACCTGGGACCAGCACAAAGTCGGCTACACCTACGGCCTATACGGCACGCCCACCGCCCTTGAACTCGCCGCCCGCATCTGTGAACTCGAATCCGGCAAGCACACCATCCTCGCTCCCGGGGGACAGGCCGCCATCTCGCTCATCAATTTCGCGCTGCTCCAGGCCGGCGACCACATCCTCGTCCCCGCCAGCGTCTACTATCCGAACCGCAAGCTCACCACGCAGCTCCTCTCGCGCTTCGGCGTCATCGGCACGTTCTACGATCCTCTCATCGGCGCGGGAATCTCCGCCCTTATCCAGGAAAATACCCGCCTCATCTGGACCGAATCTCCCGGCTCAATCACCATGGAGGTTCAGGACATCTCAGCCATCGTCGCCGCCGCCCACAAGCGCAACGTCAAAGTAGTCATCGACAACACCTGGTCCGCCGGCGTGCTCTTCGACGCCTTCGCTCATGGCGTCGACGTCACCATGCAAGCCGTCACCAAATACATCGGCGGCCACAGCGACCTGCTGCTCGGCTCGGTCACCGTCCGCGACGACGCCATCTACCAGCGCCTCGGCGTCACGCAGCAGATGCTTGGTTTTGCGGTGTCACCCGACGATTGCAGCCTCGCTCTCCGCGGCTTGCAAACGCTAGCCGTGCGCCTCTCCGCCATCGAAAACTCCGCACTCGCCGTAGCCAAATGGCTTGCCGATCGCCCCGAAGTCGAACTCGTCCTGCATCCCGCGCTATCAGCTTGCCCGGGCCACGAATTCTGGAAGCGCGACTTCCTCGGCTCCTCCGGCGTTTTTTCACTGGTATTCAAGCCCGGCCCCAAGCAAGAGCAGGTCTTCGCCTTCGTGGACGCCCTGAAGCTTTTCAAAGTAGGTTACAGCTGGGCAGGAGTAACAAGTCTCGTCGTCGCCTACAACATCGGCCGCATTCCCGGCCGGCCTCCCTACGATCACCGCATCGTCCGCCTCAACATCGGCCTCGAGTCCACCACCGACCTAATCGCCGACCTCGAGCAAGCCCTCCCAAAACTCCGCGTCTGACGCTTTTTTGGAGTGCGGCAGCTCTGCTGCCGCTTTTGACCCCTAAAATGTAGCCGCCTATTTTCTATATATAGTAATTAGTTTACCTTAGTAAATACTATTGCAACGTAAATGCGGTGCGGAGCCACCGCACTCCCAATGCCTACCGCTCCCACTGACAATCTTGCGCTAAAGGACTGGCCACACAGTCCCCCGCATCGACTATCTGAGGCGGGTACTTTTATCGTCACGGCAGGAACCTATCAAAAGCAATCATTTTTCAATACTCCCCATCGATTGACTCGGCTCACAAATTTATTGCTTCAGTTGGTGGAGAAGCATGGATGGCAATTACATGCTTGGGCTGTTTTCCCGAATCATTACCATTTTGTTGGTGAGTGTGATGAAGCAAACAGATTGCGGCAACTTGTGCGAGAGCTGCATTCACGGAGCGCGAAGGATATCAATCGCGAAGAGGGTACTGATGCGAGAAAGGTTTGGTTTTCGTATTGGGAGTCGAAAATTACGTTTCACCGGTCATATTTGGCGCGGTTGAACTACGTGCATCAGAACGCGGTGCGACATCGATTGGTGGCGAGGGCCAGCGCATACACTTGGTGTTCGGCTGGGTGGTTTGAACGGAAGGCAGACCGGGCGTTTTTTCGGACGGTTAATTCATTTCCCGTGGATCGAGTGCTCGTACCTGATGAGTTTGAAGTGACGCTGAAAACGTGAAAGCGGTGGCAGAGCCACCGCACTCCAAAAAAGACTTCTTCTTGCTGCTCCTCCCCTACTCCTCCCGCGCCACCGCATCATAAACAAACCGGAACCTCGACGGATTCTTATCCTTCCCAATCACCATCTCCACCTCTTCCCACAACTGCAACCCGTCCGGCGAAACCTCGTAAGTCCTGGTCAGCGACCCCTTCTTCGGCAGCGGCGAAGAACTCACCAGTTTGTCGCCGTCCCATTTGGCTTCCACCACGTCCATTCCCACTCCCGCCGGTGCGTCCGGTTTGTGCCCATCAGTATAAAAAATCGTCTTTCGTCCCTGGTCGCCGAACATTTCCACGATCGGATCCTTCTCGGTCTTCCTCGCCAGCTTCAGCCGGATCGAAGGATCGATCAGTTCTGCGTACCGCTGGCGGTCTTCCGAAGTGTCCTTTTGCGGTCCGCCGTTCCCTCGCTGTCCACCGCCCATGCCGGGGCCGCCCATGCCACCGCCCGGAAAGCCGATGTGGGGCCCGCTGTTTCCTCCGTGGCCCTGGTTCGGATCGTTCACCTTGCGCTGGTTGGATCTGGCCTTCGGGTCATCGCTTTCGTCGCGATTCAGTTTCCACGCCCCCAAAATGTTCGTCCGGGGAACAATCTTCACCGGCGGCGGAGGCGGCGGCTCATTTGCCGACCTTTGCGAAGCCACCGGCGCAATGGGCCCCGGAGGCGCCTGGGCAACAGCCACTCCTGTGAGCAACAAACCGACTCCGCCGAAAATCAGTAATTTGCGTGCTTGCCTCATAGCCTTCTTCCCTGAAGGGGACCCGCGTCGCGGAATCCCACTGGATTCATTCCCTCAGACGCTCGCCAAAGTTCCCGGGTTGCGTCCGGCTTCGTTCCCGTTCGTTTCCCCGATCTGATTCAAAGACCATCTTACTCCCTGCCAGTGTAGAATTCGCTTTCCCCTGGTCGGAGGGAACCGTGCTCCGAGCCTTTCTCTCGCTACTCGCTTTTCTCGCCGCGCTCATCGTTGGACTTGCGCCCTCAGCCGCGAATCCCTCCGCTAATCTGACCGGTGTTGTGTATTCCGAAGCTACTAATCAGCGCATCTCTCACGCTTCCGTCTGGCTGTGCGACGACGGCGGAAACCGCTTGGTGGAATCCGTAACCACCGATAACGGCGAGTTCGCGTTTCCGGGCCTGCGCGCCGGCCCGTACATCCTGAAAATCACGGCCCCTGGATTTGTTCCGCTCGAAATGAATGTAGACGTGAATTTCGGCACCGAACACGGCATCTCCGTCTTCCTCAAGCCCGCGGGAAAATCCCTGAAAGAGCGGCCGTCCGGCCCATTGATTTCCGCGCATGAACTCTCCATGCCCGCCGCCGCAAGAAAGCTCGTGGACTCCGGCAAGAAAAAACTTTACGCCGGCAACAACGCCGAAGGCGCTCTGCGTGATTTCGAAGCCGCAATTGCAAAGGCTCCCGATTACTACGAGGCCTACTATCAGATGGGAATGGCCTGCCTCGCGCTGCAAAAACCCGCCGACGCCGAAAAAAATCTGCAAACCTCCGTCGCCCTCAGCAATCAAACCTATCCTGACGCTGTCCTCGCCCTGGCCATTCTCCTGCTCGGACGCCACGATTCCGCGAATGGCGAACCGCTCCTGCGCCGCGGACTCGAACTCAATCCCAACTCCTGGGCCGGCTACTACGAATTGGGAAAACTCGAGCTATATCGAATGCATCTGGAACCCGCTCTGGACGCGGCTGAAAAGGCGGAATCACTGGCCCCGCGGCAACCCAAGGTTTACCGGCTGCTTTCCCTGATCCATCTCCGCCAGAAAAATTACCAAGCCGCCCTCGCCGATCTCGACGCCTACATACGCCTCGATCCCGACAGCCCCGAGGGCCACACCGCAAAACAGATACGCGCCGACACAGAACGCCAACTCGAAGCTTCCCATCCCTGACTTCTTGCGGTGCAAGATAACTTCTCAAACAAGCAGGCGATCAAGGTCTCGAGCCCGATCCAGCAGCACCAACGCTCCTAGCTCTCGAAATTTCTTCGCGCGTTCCCGGAAATCGTGCGAATTCTTCGGCAGAATCGCCATGAACGGCACGCCCGCCGCCTTGGCCGACAATGCATCATCGACGTTGTCTCCAAGATACAATGCCGATTTCGGATCTCGCTCTCCCAAAATCGCCAGCAGGCCATCCGGATGCGGCTTTTTCCGCGCATCGTCCATCGTCACCACCTTGCGGAAATGTTTTGCCGCGGGCCACCGCTCGAACGAATACGCAAATTCCGGCCGCGTTCTCCCCGTAAATAAATTCAGCTCCCGCCGCTTCGCCCACTTTTCCACCAGCTTCGGCGTCACCAGCCATTTTTCCTTGGCCACATTTCCCGGCTTCCCGTTGCTCCCCCAATAAAACGGTTGAAACGCCTCGCGCGCCTCTTCATACGTCGTCGGCACGCCGCTTGCCGTCGCCCACTGCGAAACCATCATCCAGTCGTCGTTATTCCCCGGCTGGCGTTTCCATTTGTGCAGTTCCGCCCAGGCCGCTTTCTTTCCCGTCAGCTTTTCCACCGTCTGCAGCGCCGACCGCCAAAAAGTTTCCTTCACGTCAATCAACACGCCATCCACGTCAAAAATCAGAATCTCCGGATCCACTTTTCGCACCGCGCGTTTCGCCACGTCCCTCATCCTTTCCAGTTCCCCTTTAGTGTACCCGCTCCGCCGCAATGCTTGCGTCTGCGGTTGACGCTGCATTCCCAGTCAGGCTCAATTTTTTCGTCGTTTAAAGCTGAAAGAAACTTGTCATCCTGAGCCTATCCGATAAGGATAGGCGAAGGACCTCAACGTAAAATTCGTGCAAGGTTTAACAGGCGTCCTTGTCGGATGCACTCAGGATGAAAATATGAAAGCGCGACTCGGGGCGCCGGCGTAGGCTGGCGCTGAGGGGATGGAGGAAGGAAAGGAGCCGCGCATGGAAGAATATATCGCGTTTGACAGCCACAAGCGTTATACGTGGGTGGAGCACCAGGAAGCCAACACCGGAAAGACGCGGGCGTATCGTTTGGAGCACGGAGCGGGAGCGATTGGTCAAGCGTTGGCGGGCTGCGCTCCGGGCACAGCGGTAGCGATCGAAGCAACCGCGAACTGGTACTGGATCATCGACGAGATCGAGCAGGCGGGTTGCGTGGCGCGGCTGGTGCATCCGCGCAAAGCGAAGTTGATGATGGGGCTGATCAACAAGACCGACAAGCTGGACGCGCACGGATTCAACACTCTGCAGCGGAACGGAACGCTGCCGACGGTGTGGATCCCGCCCGGCGGGTTGCGGGAACTGCGGGAACTGACGCGCACACGGCTGGTGTTGGTGGCGCAGCGCACGCGCTGGAAGAATCGCATCACGGCGACGCTGGCGAAGTGGGGTTTGCCACCGAGCGCGTACAGCGACCCCTACGGAAAAAAAGCGCGGGTGGAATTGGAGCAGCAGTTGGAGCGTTTGCCGGAGCAGACGTGCTGGGCGACGCGGCAGATGCTGGCGCAACTGGACAGCCTGAGCGAACAGGCGCAGCAGTTCGAGAAGCGCTTGGAAGAGTTGGTGGAAGTGACTCCGATGATGCAGTGGCTGATGACCCTGCCGGGAGTGGGAGTGATTCTGGGTGCAACAATCGCGCTGGAGATTGGGGAGATCGAGCGATTTGCGAACGCCGAGCGGTTGGCGAGTTACAGCGGGACCACGCCGCGGGTGCATTCCAGCGGAGACCGCACGCGGCACGGGCGAACGCGACCGGATGTGAATCGCTATTTGAAATGGGCTTTTGCAGAAGCGGCGAATTCGGTCGCCGTAAATCACCGGCGTAATCCAGAACGGCACGTCAGCCGGCTGTACACGCGGTTGCGGGCCAGCAAAGGACACGCGCGAGCTGTGGGAGCGGTGGCACGCCACCTGGCGGAGGCGGCGTTTCATGTGCTGCAGCGGAAAGAGGTCTATCGAGATCCGAGCCTCAACCCGAGGCCGGAAATGGGGGTGTAAGCGCGAAAATGTCATGCTCCCGCTTCGCGGCGGGACCGCAGGATGAATGCGACACACCTCCGGAACATGTTCATGCCCCACAGAGGGCGTAGAGATGACTGGAAAACGAACGGCTAGCCGGAAGTGCCTAGTGAGCGTCGCGCTTTCAGAGATGACATGCTTGCGGTGGGGTGACGGTGGATAGGGCGAAAGCAAGAAGCACGGAATACGTAGCATCCTCACACCTTTCTTAATGCAATCCATTGAATCTTTGCGTTTGCCTCCTCCCAAGCACGCGCCTACATTTCACCCAGCGCATCGGTTATCCCGAGGCGCAGTCCCTGGGTCCTTACTTTCGTACAAAGGAGCGCCCCGATGACGTTTCGCCGAATCTTTCCGTATTTCATGACCATTCTGGCGAAGCATTCTTTGCCGCACATGGCCAGTCCTGCGTCCCCGCAGGATCTCAAGTGCCTGCACTAACAAAATCCCTCCCTCAATCCCCCTCGTTTTCTTGCCGCTCCCTGAACCGCCTTGCTACACTTCCTGCGTCGCGCTTTTGCCTGACGAAGGAATCTTTCATGCCCTCTTTTCCCGGTGTCGATTTCATCGACTTTGATTCCCAGCTCAACGACGAAGAAAAACTTGTCCGCCAGACCGCTCGCCAGTTCGTCGACAACGAAATCATCCCCATCATCGAAAAGCACAGCCGCGAAGGAACTTTTCCCAAGCACCTGATCCCGCAGCTCGGCGAACTCGGCTTCTTCGGCGCCAATCTTCACGGTTACGGTTGCGCCGGAATGTCCAACGTCGCCTACGGCCTGATGACCCAGGAACTCGAGCGCGGCGATTCCGGCCTGCGCAGCTTCGTTTCCGTGCAGGGCGCGCTGGTGATGTATCCGATCCATTCCTTCGGCAGCGACGCGCAAAAAGACAAATGGCTGCCGCGCCTGCAATCCGGGAACGCTGTCGGCTGCTTTGGCCTCACCGAGCCGCAATTCGGCTCGAATCCCAGCGGCATGCTCACTCGCGCGGTGAAAAAGGGCAACCAGTACATCCTGAACGGCGAAAAAATGTGGATCACCAGCGGCTCGCTAGCCGACGTCGCCGTCGTCTGGGCCAAAACGGAAGACGATAAAATCCGAGGCTTCCTGGTCGAAAAAGGCACGCCCGGCTTCAAGGCCTGGGACGTCCACGGCAAATGGTCGCTGCGCGCTTCGGTCACTTCCGGCCTCTCCTTCAGTGATTGCGCCATTCCCGAAGAAAATCTTCTCCCCGGCGTCACCGGTTTGCGCGGCCCGCTCAGTTGCCTCAACCAGGCGCGCTACGGCATCGGCTGGGGCGCTCTCGGCGCGGCCATGGCCTGCTACGACACCGCGCTGCAATACGCCAAAACGCGTAAACAATTCGCCAACAAGCCCATCGCCTCTCACCAGCTCGTCCAGGAAAAACTCGCCTGGATGATCACCGAAATCGTCAAGGGACAGTTGCTGGCGCTTCACGTCGGCCGCCTGAAAGACAAGGGCAAGGCCGACGCCTCGCACATCTCCATGCTGAAAATGAACAACGTCGGTATCGCCCTCGAAACCGCGCGCAAATCACGCGACATTCTCGGCGCCAACGGCATCGTCGACGATTACTGCATCATGCGCCACATGAACAACCTCGAAAGCGTTTACACTTACGAAGGCACCAACGACATTCACAAACTCATTATCGGAGAAAAAATCACCGGCATTTCCGCCTTTGTGTGATCCCATGAAAAACTACGCCAAATTTTTCGCTCTCTATCTTTTCGCGATTTTCGCGTTCGCTCCATTCACCTTCTCGCAAACGCCGCAGCCGGCAAAGGCTCCCCCAAACTCCAAGCCCCACGTCCGCACCATCACCGCCTTCATCAATCTGGATCGCTCACAGTACCAGCTGCAGTTCGCCGAAACTGCCAAGTTCCTCGGCTACGCGAAAACCGTCTTTGAATCTCGCGGCTACACCGTCGAAACCCTCCGCATCGTCACGCAACCCTTCCCCGAATACACCAAGGGCCTTTCCACCGACGACGCCGTCCGCTTCTTCAAAAATCTCGACGGCCTCGCCGACCAGTATCACGTGCGCCTTGCCATCGGCTCCGCCTACCTCGCCGGCACTGACGGCGACGCCCAGGCCGATCTCCTCGCGGCCGTCCTGCAAAACACAAAATTCATTTTCGGCAGCCTCGCGGTTACCAACGACTCCGGCATCAACTGGCCCGCCGTCAACGCCGCCGCCCGCATCATCAAAAAGCTTTCCGAAACCACCGCCCACAGCGAAGGCAATTTCCATTTCGCCGCCAACGCCAGCGTTCCGCCCTACTCTCCCTTTTTCCCCGGCGCCTATCACACCGGCAGCGGCCGCCAGTTTGCCATCGGCCTCGCCTCCGCCGGCCTCGTCAACACCGCCGCCCAAAGCGCTCCGGACCTCTCCGCCACCCGCCGCCAGATTATTGACGCCTTCTTCAACGCCGCATTCGATGCTGAAGACGCCGCGCAGCGCATCGATCGTGAACAGGGCTGGATCTACCTGGGTCTCGATCTCTCTCCTGCCTCCTCGCAGGGCGTTTCCATCGGTGCGGCCATCGAAACCATCTCCAAACAGCCGCTCGGCTCCAGCGGCACCATGACCGCCGTCGGCGTCATCACTTCCGCGCTAAAAGAAATCGGCGCGCGCCGCACTGGCTATTCCGGCGTGATGCTCCCCGTCCTCGAAGACCCGACTCTCGCCGAGCGCTGGAATCAGGGCCGCCTCTCTCTCGATCAACTCCTCAGTTACTCCGCCGTCTGCGCCACCGGTCTCGATACCATTCCTCTTCCCGGCGACACCACTGTCGAAGAACTCGCGCGCATCATCGGCGACGTCGCCACGCTTTCCGTCAAATGGAACAAGCCGCTCTCCGCCCGCCTGCTCCCCGTTAAGGAAAAACACGCCGGCGAGATGACCGAGTTTACGGATCCGTATCTCATCAATGCTCTTATCCGTCCACTTCCGGGCAAAGAACAAGTACAATGAGCCCATTATCGGTGTGTGATTGCCCTGTACGGATGTCGGGTTCGCTCCATCGCTTCCAGCACTCCTATCGACCCTAAGCCGCACTTTGCCCTAAGATTAGCGTCCGCGGAGGGCGCCAATATGGAAGAACAGCTTAGCCTTGAATTCCTGCGCGTAGTCGAAAATGCCGCCATCGCCGCCGCCCGCACCATGGGTTTCGGCGATCGCCACAAAGCCGACGAAGTCGCCGTCGAAGCCATGCGCAAGACCATGGATCAGCTCGAAATGGACGGCACCATCGTCATCGGCGAAGGCGAACGCGACGAAGCACCCATGCTCTACATCGGCGAAAAAGTTGGCCTCGCCCAGCACGCGCCCAAGTCCCTTTTCCCTTCGGTGGATATTGCGGTTGACCCTCTCGAAGGCACGAATCTTTGCGCCACCGGCGCGCCGAATGCCATCGCCGTGCTCGCCGCCAGTGAAAAAGGCGGCCTGCTCCACGCTCCGGATCTCTACATGGAAAAAATGATTGTCGGCCCCTCCTGCAAGGGCGCTGTTGACCTCGATGCTCCGGTCGCAGACAACCTCAAGTCCGTCGCTAAGCGCCTCGACCGCGGCGTCGAAGATCTCGTCGTCATGGTCCTCGACCGCCCGCGCCACGAAAAAATGATCGAAGAAATTCGCAGGGTAGGCGCTCGCATTCGGCTCATCGGTGACGGGGACTTGTCCGCCGGCATTTCCGCCGCTGTTATCGGCACCGGCGTCCACATGGTGATGGGCACTGGCGGCGCTCCCGAAGGCGTGCTCACCGCTGCAGCCCTGCGATGTCTCAACGGCCAGATTCTCGCGCGCCTTGTCATCAGCAAGCCGCAGGACGCGGAGCGCCTTGCAAAAATGGGCGTCAAGGACACCAAACGCATTTACGACACCGAGGATCTCGCCCCCGGCAAGAAAATCATCTTCGCCTGCTGTGGTGTCACCGACGGCAACCTGCTGAAGGGCGTGCGCTTCTTCGGCGAGGGCATTCGCACGTCTTCCATGATTCTGACGCTCGACGAACGCCAGGTCCGCTTCGTCGATTCCGTGCGCCTCGAAAAGCGCCCCGACCTCAAGGTCCGCTTCAACTAGTTTTTTGGAGTGCGGGAGCAACGCTCCCGCTTTTACGATTTAATGTCCGCTAACCAAACGAAAATTTCTGCAATGGGTTTTAGGTGAGGTCCTTCGGACATCCTTATCGGATGTCCTCGGGATGACTTTTCGTGGGGGCACGTGCGGAAGCGATATTTTGTTCGTGAATTTGAATCCGTAAAAGCGGGAGCTCGGCGCCCCCTACTGCTCCTTCGGAACCGCCAGCACCACGCCCCCATCCACCGCCACCGTCGGCGTAAACACCGTCGCGCTCTTCCCATCCGCCAGCGCAATCTGCTTGGCCACTCCGCTGATCGCCGGCCCCGCGGGTTTCGTTCCGTTCGCGGGAGCATCCCCCGGCACCATCGAAATCCGCGTCGTCTTCGGTGTGCAATTCGCCGCACCCAGGCAAGTGTCGCGCACAAACACCTGCCGCAACCCGCTGTTTGGAGCAGTCTGCACATTCGCCGCAGCCCCGCCCGCAATCTTCGGCGTATGGGTCGGAGTGATAGCAACGAACGCCACAAATCTCCCCGTCGAACTGATCGAAGGCAAAATGCTCTCTGTCCCGTTCAACGCGCCTTGCGAATCCGTCGAAATCAGCGTCGTCGTGGTCTTGCAGGAATTATCCGCGCCGATGCACGTATCGTGTAGGTAGACCTGCCGCCCCGCCGGTGCGCCTTCCACCAAATTCGTCGCCGCTG
>Ga0137412_10002139_pt1 | contig 15561 bp, 13 predicted proteins | sample CZODoug2_1_16fun_FD_122160 | JGI IMG/M metagenome (GOLD analysis project Ga0137412, IMG submission 122160) | Vadose zone soil fungal communities from Angelo Coast Range Reserve, California, USA - CZODoug2_1_16fungal (Hybrid Assembly) | ecosystem: Environmental > Terrestrial > Soil > Vadose zone...
GTACTCCCCGGTCCGAACGTAGATCCCGAAAGCGTGCTTGGCCTGATGGTCAGTGAACAGGTAACTATCGCTTGCGGTGTCCCCACCGTCTGGATCGCCGTCCTCGAAGCGCTTGAAAAAAACCCTGGCCGCTGGAAATTTGATGCACCCATCCGCGTGGTCTGTGGAGGCACCGCGCCGCCTCTTGAGCTCATCCGCCGCCTCGACCGTTTCGGCATGCAGATCAAGCATCTCTGGGGTATGACCGAGACCACTCCCATCGGCACTTCCGGCGGACTCCGGCCGCACATGCGCGACTGGCCCGAAGACAAAAAGTATGAAGTCCGCGCCAAACAGGGCTGGCCGGCTCCGTTTGTCGAGATCCGCCTGATGCGCCCGGAAGGTGAAGCCCCTTGGGATGGCGTGACCTCTGGCGAGATCGAAATCCGCGGCCCGTGGGTCGCCGCCAGCTATCATGATTCTCTGGATCAGGCCCATCGCTGGACCGCCGACGGCTGGTTCCGCACCGGTGACGTCGCCACCATGGACGAGGAAGGCTACGTCAAAATCGTGGACCGCGCCAAAGACCTCGTAAAGTCCGGCGGCGAATGGATCAGTTCCGTAGATTTAGAAAACACGCTGATGGGTCATCCCGCGGTTAAAGAAGCTTGCGTAGTAGGCATCCCGCATCCGAAATGGCAAGAACGCCCGCTCGCCGCCGTTGTTCTGAGAGACGGCGCCCGCGCCACACCGGAAGAGTTGCGCGCGTTTCTCGCAAAATCCTTCGCCAAGTGGCAACTCCCCGACGCCTTCGTCTTCCTCGACGCCATCCCCCGCACCTCCGTCGGCAAATTCAAAAAACTCGCCCTCCGCGAGCAATTCGCCAACTGGAACTGGGAGCACCAGTAGCATAGGCTTCAGCCTGTGCTCTTGAGCCAACAAAGAACGCCTTGCTCGCGGCAGTCCAACCGTCGACTCCGTGCAAATCTAGCATGTGTTTATGGCGAACACACGGAGCGCGACTCTGAGCATCCGGCTGAAACCCGAAATCAAACGGCGGCTGACCAAGCTGGCGGCGACATCTGGTCGAAGTTCGAACTTCCTCATCTCCGATGCCGTCGAGTCCTACGTCGCTGACCAGGAAAAAATGCTTGCGGAAATTCGCCAGGCGGATGGCCAGGTAAAGTCAGGGCACTACATCAAGCACCAAGATATGAAAGCGTGGCTGCTCTCCTGGGGCACGAATCGTGAGCTCCCGCCTCCGAAATGCGTATGCGGTAAGAATCACGATGACGAGGGGCCGTGCCACTAGCGATCCTCTGGTCTCCCTTGGCGAGAGCACGGCACCAGAAAATTCGCGCCTATGTGGCCCTGGACAAGCCTGATGCCGCGGATCGCCTGGCCACGCGGATCGTCGCCGTCGTCGAAACTCTGAGGAATCACCCGTATCTGGGCCGCGCCGGCGTGCAACCCGGAATTCGCGAGTTAGTCATCGGTGGTTCGCTTTATACCGTTCTCTATCGTGTGCGCGGCACGCGGATCAGGATGGTCACCATCTGGCAGGCAGCTCAAACCAAGTGAGCAGTTCCGCGCGCAAATCTAAAAACCGCCGGGTGCCTCGGGTAGCGGTTTTGCGCCTGGTCCTCGAACCGCCTACTTGGTTAGAGAACCACAACTCACTCCCTCTTATCCTCGGTTGCGCTAACTCCTTTGCTATCAGATGGTTAACCAACCCACCGATTAAACTCTGTCGTCACATATCGTTACAACAACATAGGGGGTGAATTGTTGACTAGGAATCTCAATTGCCCTCTTGGCGTCGTCCGTCCACTGTGCTCTCCTATAGTTGACACCATGAGACGGGCCCTTCATCCCCGCTTTGTTCTTTTTCCCATTACTTCGCTACTACTTTGCTTCTTTCCTTCCTTCTCCGCCGCCCAGGAACAGCAACCCGCCATCCGCTTCGTGCGCCACCCCGATCCCGCCCCCGACTTCAAGCTCATCGGCCTCGACGGCAAGCCCGTCACACTCGCCGACTCGCACGGCAAAGTCATCCTTCTGAATTTCTGGGCCACCTGGTGCGGACCGTGCCGGGCAGAGCTTTACGATCTCATCGATCTCCAGGCCAAGTACAAAGACCGCTTCCAGATTCTCAGCCTGATTGTCGACGATGACGATTCGGCCACCATCCAAGCAGTCGTGGAAAAATACGGTATCAACTATCCGGTGGCGCTCGCCCCAAATGAAATCCGCATGCAATACGGCGGCATCGCCGCTCTTCCCACTTCGTTCGTGCTCGACCCGGAAGGCCGCATCGTTCAGAAACACGAAGGCCTTCGCGATCCACGTCTCTACGAAACCGAGATCCGCGCGCTTCTCGGCCTGCCCATCGGCAACGTCAGAGTGGAAACTTTCGACGACACCGGCCAGATCTTCATCAAGAACGCCGTTCGCGCCACCGAGCTCCCCGGCGTCGATCTTTCCAAACTCACGCCCGAGCAAAAAATCGTCGCGCTCCACAAATTCAACGCCGAAGGTTGCAATTGCGGCTGCCAGTACACCCTAGCCCAGTGCCGCATCTATGACCGGAACTGCCAAAGCAGCAGCGCCGCCACCGAGAAAATCATCGCCGCCCTCGCGCATTCCGCGCCCGCCAAGTCCGAGCCCGGCGCTCCTCCGCCACCGCCTGCCCTTTCGGCATCCCCTCCCACTTCGGAGAAGCCTCTTGAATAGGCAGCCGCTCATATTCTTTCGGACGCCCACTGCCGCTAGCTCTCGCCATCTGAGGCGAACCGAAGACGTGCGCTGAAGGATCTCAACGTTCTCAGGCGGCAGGATTGCCAATGGTGTTGGACGCGCACGATCAAACAGCACACTGGCCCGTTCGGCTCCCGGCCTGATATTCTTTTCCCAATCGATGCCCACTCTCGCGAGGATTTTTTTTGCTCTTGGTCTCGTCCTTTCCTTCACGGGATTGTTCTCACCACCGATCGCGCTCACTCTGGGAATTCTCTTCGGTCTCAGCTTCCCGCATCCGTTCATCAACGAAAGCCGAGGAATTGCGCGAACTCTCCTGCAAAGTTCCCTCGTGGCCCTCGGCTTTGGCATGAATCTGCACGAAGTTCTGAAGGCGGGCCGCAGCGGATTTATCTACACCGCGCTGGGGATTTCCTTTGCGCTGCTGGTGGGTCTGGCGCTCGGCAAGCTCTTGCAGGTCCGCGGTAATTCGTCAATTCTGATCACCGCGGGCACGGCGATTTGCGGCGGCAGCGCCATCGCCGCGATTGGTCCCATTCTTCAAGCCAATGAAGAGGAAATGGCGGTATCCCTCGGCACGATTTTTATTTTGAATTCGATCGCCCTGCTGATTTTTCCGCCCCTCGGGAACACCCTTCATCTTTCGCAACCGCAATTCGGACTGTGGGCCGCGCTGGCGATCCACGACACGAGCTCCGTCGTCGGCGCCGCCACGAAATACGGCCCGCAAGCATTGCTAATAGGCACCACTGTAAAACTCGCCCGCGCGCTCTGGATCGTTCCGCTCGCGCTAGCGACTGCAGCGATCGAGCGCAACCGCTCCCAGAACATTCCGGCCAGTGGTGACAGCCGTCCGCGCATCCCATTTCCCTGGTTCACCGGGTTTTTTGTTCTCGCCGCAATCCTTAATACCTACCTTCCTGCGTTCGAACGTCTCGCTCACTGGCTGTTCACTCTCGGGCGACTCGGCCTCACGGCAACGCTGTTCCTCATTGGCAGCGGGATTTCGCGGGCCACACTGAAAGAGGTCGGCTGGCGCCCGCTCCTTCTCGGCGTGCTGCTGTGGTTGGGAGTGGGATTCACTTCGCTGTACTTCATTCAAACGGGGTTTATAGCTTTTTAATTCGAAGGAGTTCCGAGAAGCGATGGAGATGGTCGTTTGCCGGGGCAAACGAGGCCCCGGCGGATGGCTTGCCGAAGGCCAATTGGGGTATTACACTCGCGCGGCCTATTGGGCAAGTCATTCGAATGGAGGCAAATCATGAATCGTCGCGTCAGTTTCCTCGTGATGGTTTTGGCTGTGGCAGGAATTCTTACGGTACATAGCGCGGTTTCGCAGGTCACGATACAACCCACCAGGAAGGCGATCAATCTTCCGGATAAACCCACACAGCTACCGTTCAGCGACGCGATCCTGTCGGGGAACACCCTCTATCTGGCGGGGCGGCTCGGCTTGGATCCGAAGACAGGAAAAGCGCCGGAGCAGATTGAGGACGAGATCAAGAACTTGCTGGACGGGGAGAAGGCGGTGCTGGCGCAGGCAGGTATGAGCATGGACGACCTGGTGTACGTGCAGATTGCCTGCACGGACCTCTCGCTGTTCGAGAAATTCAATCCCATTTACAAGAGTTACTTCACGACCAAGGACTTGCCGGCGCGGGAATTCATCGGAGCGGGATCGCTCCTGCGGGGCGGGCATTTCGAATTGCAGGCGATTGCCGTGAAACGCTAACTGCGGTGGAAACCCCTGGCGGTTGCGAGGATTTTTTGATTTTCCCGAAACTTGTTTTTTCGACGGCGCGTTTTTCTGCGGCGGCGCTTTCCTCGCAGCCAAGGTTTCCGGTTTGGCAGCAGCCGTAGCAGCGCGTGACGCCATCGCGGCCCCATCCCCGCCGAAATTCAGCGTCACCTCAAGGGTAAAGCAAACCTGCTTGGTGGCAATCCGCGACGCACCGAAGAAATAGTGCGTGGATGGGCTGCGGACAAGGACTGCCGATCGGTTTGCGGGTCGATTCGTACGTGCGAAGGGAAAAGGGCGCTCCGCCAGAGTCGGGAAGACAGTGGTCACAAGAAGGAAATAGCCTATATATGGTCACAACAACATAGACCATATTTGACATAACGCCAATATATGGTCTTTTCTCTGGACCATTCAATCCACCAGATTCTGCATAAGTCTCTATTTTTCTGCTACTTCCACATTAACAATTCTTTGCATCGGATGGTGACAATCATGCATCTACAAATGACAAACAGGACGGAATCAATGCTAAGAATTACAACGGAAAAGAAGCGTGGAAAGATATTCCTGGGCGTCGAGGGCCGGCTGGCGGGGCCGTGGGTGGCGGCACTGGAGCAGTGCTGGCGGGAGTTGCACGCGGCCTCGCCGCGCGAGAAGTTCCACGTAAATCTGTGCGGCGTGAGCTTCATCGATGCTGCCGGAAAAGTGCTGCTGATGGAAATTCATCGGCAGGGCGGCCAGTTGATCGCGGAAGGCTGCCTGAACCAGGCCATCGTGCAGGAAATCGTGGCACGCGAGAAGCCAGGTGCGAGCAACGGCGCGAAGGCACGTCCCAAGCGCTCGCACATTATTTTTTACGCGGCATTCTTCACTTTGATGCTGGGGCCCACGGTGACACGTGCGCAAGGCACAAGCAAGCTGAGTGCGTTGCCTGGAAATGCACCGACGCAGGTGCTGCGACTGACGCTGGATCAAGCGGTGGGGCTGGCGCTGAAACAAAACACCACGGCGCAGATCGCGATTTTGCAGGCAGCGCAAAGCGAACAAGACAAGAACATTGCGCGAGCCGATCTGTTGCCGCAAGCGAAGGCGCAGATCTCGGACGAAGCGCAGAAAGTAAACCTGCTGGCCCAGTTTGGAGGCCGAACACCGTTTCCCGGATTTCCCAAGACGCTTGGACCATATCAAGTATTTTCCGCGGGTCCGAGCTTCGGCGCTCCGGTCTTTGACCTGACGCTGTGGCGGAGATATCAGGCAGCACAGAATACGGTGAACTCCAGCAAGGCGAGCAGCCTCTCGACACGAGAGCAAGTGATTCTGCTGGTGGTTTCGCAGTACATCGGGACGCTGCGCGGCATGGCGAATGTTCAGGCGTCGCAATCGCGAGTGGATCTGGCGCAGGCGTTGTATGACCAGGCGGCGGACTTGCAGAAAGAGGGAGTTGGAACGGGAATCGATACGCTGCGAGCCAACGTAGAGCTACAAAACGAAAAGCAGCGATTGATTCAGGCCCAGACGGACCGTGAGACATCCCTGTTTGCCCTGAGCCGGCTATTGAACCTGGATCCGCGGCAGCAGATCGAGCTGGGGGATTCGCTGAGTTTCTTCGATACGCCGCAGCCCGAGGTCCAGCCGAGCATCGAACTCGCGCTGGCGGAGCGCCAGGAGTGGAAGGCGCTGGAATCGCAGATCAAAGCTGCGGAGTATCAGAAGAAAGCGTCGCAGGATTCGCGGCTGCCATCGCTGCGGTTCGACGGGATTTTCGCATACGTGGGAACTTCGGGAAACACGACGCTGCCAACGTACACATACCAAGGGAGCGTGAATTTGCCGCTCTTTACCGGCGGAAGGATTCACGCAGAAATTGTTCGCGCGGACATCGAGATCAAAAAGATGGATCAACAGAAAGATGATCTGCGGAATCAGATCGCGCTGGATGTGAAGACGGCACTGCTAAATCTGCAATCGGCGCGGAATGAAGTGCAAGTGGCGAACCTGGGCGTGCAGCTTTCGAAGGAAGAAGTGGATCAGGCGCGGGACCGCTTCAAAGCGGGAGTGGCGAACAACATCGAAGTGATTCAGGCGCAGGATTCGCTGGCTCGCGCGAACGACAACCAGATTGCGGGGCTGTATCGCTTTAACCAGGCGCGGGCAGACCTGGCGCGGTCGATCGGGCAAATGGAAAAGGTTTACGCAAAGTAAGCGTGGGGGAACGATGAGCATCGAGATCGAGGTTGGATTAGAAAATGCGACAAAAGTTCCGCGGATCACGGAAGAGTTGGCGATGGAGGAAACCCCGAAAGGGTTAGCGAACCCCCAGGTGCGGCGGCTGCTCATCGCGGGCGGGGCGGTCGTGCTGGCGGCGGTCTTTGGATTGTTCCTGTATTACCACAACCGCGAGACGACGGACGATGCGCAGGTGGACGGGCATATCACGCCGATGGCGTCGAAGGTGTACGGGCGCGTGGCGCAAGTGCTGGTGGAGGACAACCAGCCGGTGAGGAGGGGGCAAGTGCTGGTAAAGATCGATGCGCGCGACTACCAGGCGGCGTTGGATCAAGCGAAGGCGTCGCTGGCGCTGGCCGAGAGCGAAGCGCGTTCCGCGGGAGTGGACGTGCCGCGCACGCGGGAAAACGTGGCGAGCGGAAATTCGAGCGCCGATGCGCAGTTCATGGGCGCGCAGGCGGACCTGGCAAGCGCACAGGCAACTTATGAACAGGCACAGACAGCCGATTTGGCTTGGGCGCAGGCTAACGTGGACAAAAGCCGGGCGAATGCAGAGCTGGCCAAGGCCGATCTGGCGCGTTACCTGCCGCTGATGGAGAAGGGTGAAATATCGAAGCAGCAGTATGACGCGGCGAAGGCCAATGCGGATGCGACCGCGAGCGCGCTACAAGCGGACCTGCAAAAACAGGCGCAAGCGCAGCGCAGCGTGGAAGTAGCAAAGGCGCAACTGGACGCGGCGAAGGCGAGAGTTGAGCTGGCGCTGGCGGGAGTGGCCTCGGCGCACGCGGACGTCAAGCAGGTAAGCATGAGAGCTGCAGATGCGCAGGCGAAGCTCGCCAAGGTGGAACAGGCACGGGCAGCGCTGGAAGCAGCGGAATTGAACTTGAGCTATACGGAGATCACCGCGCCGGTGGATGGAGTGGCGACGCACAAGCAGGTCGAGACAGGACAGATCGTGCAGGCCGGGCAAGGGTTGCTGGTGGTGGTGCCGCTCGAGAACGTGTGGGTGACGGCGAACTTCAAAGAGACGCAACTAAGGAACATGAAGGCCGGGCAGAAAGCAGAAGTCAAGGTGGATACCTACGGGAAAACATTCAGCGGGCGGGTGGATTCCATTGCGGGGGCGACAGGGTCCGTGCTGAGCCTGCTGCCGCCGGAAAACGCGACGGGAAATTACGTGAAGGTCGTGCAGCGGATACCCGTGAAGATCGTGCTGGACCCGATTTCCTCTGAGAAGGCGGTTCTGAGGCCGGGAATGAATGTGGACGCAACGGTGATTACGAATTAAAGGGGAATAAGGATAGGGATTGGCACGGTAATACGTAGTAACAGCGGGGCCAGAGATGGGGCGCGATGCGAGACAGGATTCTAGCCAGGCTGCGAATGCCGGACGGGACGATCAACCCCTGGGTGATCGCCATTACGGTGACGCTGGCGACGTTCATGGAGGTGCTGGACACTTCCATCGCGAACGTGGCGCTGCCCCACATCGCGGGAAATTTGTCCGCGGGGCAGGACGAATCCACCTGGGTGTTGACGTCGTATCTGGTTTCGAACGCGATCGTGCTGCCGCTGTCGGGATGGTTTTCCGGGCTGATCGGACGGAAAAAGTTTTACATGTCGTGCGTGGCGATTTTTACGGTGAGTTCGTTTTTGTGCGGGCTGGCCCCGAGCCTGGGTGTGCTGGTGATATTCCGGATTTTGCAGGGCGTGGGCGGCGGGGGATTGCAACCGAGCGAGCAAGCGATTCTGAACGACACGTTTCCGCTGGAGAAGCGTGGCATGGCGTTTGCAGTGTACGGGTTGGCGGTCGTCGTGGCTCCAACAATTGGGCCCTGGCTGGGCGGTTGGATTACGGACAATTTTTCGTGGAGATGGATTTTTTACATCAATGTGCCGGTGGGAATGGTTTCGCTGCTGCTGACAAACTTTTTGGTAAGCGACCCGCCGTACATGAAGAAAGCGAGTGTGAAAGCGGGATTCCGAATCGATTACATCGGGATCGGATTGATCAGCCTGGGCTTGGGAAGCATGCAGATTATTCTGGACAAGGGGCAGCGCGAGGACTGGCTGTCGTCGAATTTCATCCGGGTGTTTTTCGCGCTCATGATTTTTGGGCTGATCGCGGGAATTCTGTGGGAGTTGCGGGAGAAAGAGCCGGTGGTGGACTTGAGGATGTTGAAGGACCGCAATTTTGCGATCGCCACGACCGCGATGTTTTTCCTGGGATTTGTGCTGTATTCGAGCACGGTGCTGATTCCGCAGCTATTGCAGCAGTTGTTGGGATACACGGCGCAACTGGCGGGAATGGCGCTGTCGCCGGGCGGGGCGGTGATCATGTGCATGATGCCGGTCGTGGGAATCCTGGTGTCGAAGGTGGACACGCGGATTCTAATCACATTCGGGTGCATGGTGTCGGCGTCGGCGTTGTTTGTGATGGCGGGGTGGGACCTCGGGCTGGACTACGGGCACGCGGTGCGGGCGCGCATGCTGCAAAGTTTCGGGCTGGCGTTTCTGTTCATTCCCATAAACGTCTCGGCGTTTGCGTACGTGCCGAAGGAAAAAAGCAACATGGGCACGGGGATTATTAATTTGGCGAGGAACATCGGGGCGAGCGTGGGAATTGCGACGGTGACGACGATGCTGGACCGACGCGCGCAGTTTCATCAGTCGCGGCTGATGGAGCACGTCAACGATTTCAGCGCGGCGTATCACAACACGCTGAACGGGACACAGGCGAAACTGATCGCGGCGGGTTCGACAGCGGCGCACGCCAGCGCGCAGGCACATGGAATGATTTACAACACGGTCGAGAGGCAGGCGGTGATGCTGGCGTTTATCGATAATTTCAAGATGCTCGGCGTGGTGTTTTTCGCGGTGATTCCGATTTTGGTGCTGATGAGGAAGCCGAGAGTGCCGGCGGGTGGGGTGCCGGTTCACTAAGGAAAAAGTTTTTGCGCCCAAGGGTTGCGCAAGAATTTTGATTCGAATGGGGGGCTACGATGGCAACGCAAGCGGCAGTGGGAATACAACTGAACGAAGAGAACCTGATCCGCGCCGGACAGCGAGGCGACCAGCAGGCAGTGGAAGCCCTATTCCGCCGTTACCAGCGGCCGTTGTTTCAGACGGCTCTGCGGGTGCTGGGGAATACGGAAGACGCGGAAGACGCGCTGCAGGACGGGCTGCTCTCGGCGTATCGCAATCTAAAGCGGTTCGAGGGGCGGTCGCAGTTTTCGACGTGGCTGACGCGCATCGTGATCAACGCGGCGCTGATGAGGCGGCGGAGCGCGAAGGCGCGTCCGGCGATTTCGCTGGACGAAACGCCGCGCGAGGACGAGCTGCCCGCTTCGGAGCGCTTCGCGGATGACGGACCGAATCCGGAGCAGGTTTTTGCGGGAACCGAGCTGCGGGAGATGATCAGCGAGAATCTCGACGAACTCTCGCCCCTCTTACGGACTGCGTTTGTGCTGCGCGAAGTGCAGGGCTATTCGACGGGCGAAGCAGCCAAGAAGCTGGGAGTCACGGAGAATACCCTGAAGGCGCGGTTGTGGCGCGCGCGGCACCAGATGGCCGAGCGGCTGGGACGGCGCCTGCGACGGATGAAGGATGGCATCACGGGCGGCATGGGTGATGCGGAGTGCAGCTACTGTTGAGTGATGAAGTAAAGGAAGTATAAGAAGTTAAGGAAGTAAGGGAAAAGAAGGCCGGCGGAATCTTTGGCCTTTTTCTTCTTGACGTGGATTCTATTTCGCGACGGGGTAGAGGCCGAGAATGCGGCGAAAGCTTGTGGTGCGGCGGACTTCCTCGAGGGCCGAATGGAGTTGGGCGGGCGAGTCGGCTACGAGATCAAGGAAGAACTGATAGATCCAGGGCGTGCCATGAATCGGGCGGCTTTCGATTTTCATCAGATTGATGCCGTGACGGGCAAACGGCTCGAGCGCGGCAAGGAGCGCGCCGGGTTTGTGCGCAAGACGGAGTGCGATGGACATTTTTAGAAACGTCCCGGATGTAAATTGTTCCATCCGTCTTACCTTGAGTTCGATCATCAAGTCCGCTACGGCGGGGGAAGATGCGATAGCGGAGTCCGCTGATTCGTCGGAGCCCTCGCGCACCACGGGAATGAGAAGAACAAAACGGGTAAAGTTTTCGGCGTTGTCCTGGATGGATTCGGCAAGGATCACCCCTCCGTAGTAGACTGCAGCTTGGCGGCCAGCGATGCCCGCGGCGGATTTGTCGCCGCGAGAGATGACGTCGCGAACGCTGCCGGCGGTGTCCTCGGCAGGGACGCGCTTCAGATGTTCATGGGCGAGAAAGAATTTTTCGCACTGGGCGAGAGCCATGGGATGCGAAGCGACGGAACGAATGTCGTCGAGGGAAGCTCCCGGGCAGCCGATGAGGTGATGTTCGATGGGCAAAATTGTTTCCGCGACAATGCCGAGATTGCTTTCGAGCAGGAGATCGTAGACGCGGACTACAGACCCTGCGAGGGAGTTTTCCACGGGAGCCAGAAGGGCGTCGGCGGCGCCTTCGGCAATGGCCGTGAAGGCGGCCTCAAACGTCGCGCGGGGCACGGTGGTAATAGCGCCGCCGAGAAGCTGGATGGCGGCGGCTTCGCTGAAAGCGCCGGGTTCGCCTTGAAAAGCCACGCGTATGGTCTGGCGGTCGGATGTGTTCATAGGCAGGCGCTATCTTGCAATAAGGGGCGCAAAACAAAAAGCAAAGATTCGCTCCGGGCAGGAAAAACTTTGCCGGAACGCATCGCGTGCAGCGATGCTACATTCTCATACGAGGCGAATCGGCCGCCGAAATGGCTGTTGCGTTCTCCCGAAGTAGAAATCTGACCTTTCGGCAGGCGCGCCTCTCGCGTAGCATCCGCCGACTTCGCAGTGCACTGGAGTTCCTCCCAGCGGTATAATTCCGTTTCCAGAAGAGAGGCTCCCCCATGAACAGACCCGAATCGAGCGAGTATGCGGAATACTACGCGAATTACATATCGAAAGTTCCGGGGTCTGATGTCCTGGGCGTTCTGGAATCCCAGCGATTACAGATGCTGCAGTTGTTTACAGGGCGAAGCGAGCGGGACGGAAGCTTCCGGTATGCGCCCGGAAAATGGACGGTAAAGGAAGTTCTCGGGCACATCACGGATACCGAGCGCATTTTTGCTTACCGGGCGTTGCGGTTTGCGCGCGCCGATCAAACGCCGCTTCCCGGATTCGAGCAGGATGACTACGTGCGGAGTGGTGCGTTTGGCGAGCGGACGCTCGCAGGCCTTGCCGAGGAGTTTGGAGCCGTGCGCAGCGCGAGTATCGGCCTGTTTCGTTCGTTCAAGGAAGATGTCTGGCCGCGCCGCGGCTTGGCCAATCAGAAGGAAGTGACCGTGCGCGCGCTGGCTTTTATCACCGCGGGCCACCAGATGCACCACCGCATCATCCTGGAAGAGCGCTACTTTCCGTCCATTCCGCGCGCCTGAATCGACAATTGAGTCTACCGCCGGATGCAGGAATGATCGACGTAGAAACGTTGGTACGCCAAATTATTCCGTAAATTATCCTGGCGCTCGGCCCCGGCAGCCGGATCGAAAGAGTGGCACACCGCGGGAACCGCGGAATCAGATGTGCGGCCATGGCTTGGGAGCGGAAGCGCAGGTGTTCGCTATATCTTCGCCCCGCTGGCGCTCATCCAACTAAGAAGGCGAGCACCAAGCATGCCGCAGAAGCAATACGGGACCAAAGGTTGCGAGGGGGGCGAGCGGCTGTTAAAATTCGTTGTTTGCCGGGACGCAGCCGTCTGCGCTGTAAGCGCGGGCGGCTTTTTCTCCGTTTGGGAAGGCGTTCGCAAAGCGAACCGCCGGCGACCCGTCTTACCGGCCTGACCCCCTCGAGCTTTTTTTCGAGTGTGATCGCGGTGAGGAGAAGCTCGACTCACCGGTTCTGGCCCCTGCGGAAGGGAGACTACGAGTGGCAAAGTACGATGTAGCGATTATCGGAAGTGGTCCGGGCGGGTACGTGGCGGCGATCAGGGCGGGCGAACTTGGCCTGAAAGCGGTTGTGGTGGAGAAGGACCCGTACCTGGGCGGGACCTGCTTACACGTCGGGTGCATCCCCACCAAGGTGCTGCTGCATCACGCCGAGGTCTACGATCAGTTCAAGAACGGGGCGGAGCTGGGATTCGAGGTCAGCGGGCTGAAAATCAACTGGGCAAACGTCCTTTCGCGAAAAGACAAAATCGTCAAGAAGCATTCGAAAGGCATCGAATTTCTCTTCAAGAAGAACAAGGTGGAGTGGGTGCAGGGCTGGGGAAAGTACGAAGGCCCAGGGCGCGTGAGCGTCGAGAAGGACGGGAAGAAAATCGAGATCGAAGCGGCAAACATCCTGATAGTGAGCGGGTCCGAGGCAAAATCGCTTCCAGGCATTGAACCCGACCACAAGATGATTCTCACGAACCGCTCGATTCTTCAGCTTCCGGAGATTCCGAAGACTTTGATTGTGGTTGGCGCGGGCGCCGTGGGCGTGGAGTTTGCGTCCATCTATAATTCCTTCGGGACGCAAGTGACGATCCTGGAAGCGCTGCCGCGTGTTGTGCCGGTCGAGGACGAAGAAATCTCCGCGGAGCTGACCAAGGCCTTTCAGAAAAAAGGCATCCAGGTTTTCACCGGCTGCGCAGTGGAGTCGGTGAAGAAGGATGCCAAGGGCGTCACCGTGGCATTCATGGACAAGGACGGGAAGGCGCAGACGCTGCAGGCGGAGAAACTCTTGCTGGCCGTGGGCCGCAAGCCGATGACAGAGAATTGCGGCCTGGAGAAATCGAAGGCCAAGCTAGAGCGCGGATTCGTCGATGTGGGCGATAACATGGAGACGGCCGAGAAGGGGCTGTATGCCATCGGAGACATCGTTGCGGGGTTGCCGCAACTGGCGCACGCGGCGATGATGGAAGGGATTATCGCGGTAACGCACATCGCAGGGAAGCCGGCTCATCAGATCGTGAAGACCAGGATCCCGAACGCGACGTACTGCGAGCCGCAGATCGGCTCGATTGGACTGACGGAAAAGCAGGCGCGCGATGTCGGCTACCACGTAAAGATTGGGAAGTTCCCCTTTGTGGGGAACAGCAAGGCGACGATTCTGGGGAGTCACGGCGGTTTCGTCAAAGTGGTTTCCGACGAAACATACGGCGAGGTGCTGGGAATTCATATCATCGGGCCGCTGGCGACGGAACTTCTGGCGGAGGCGGCGACGGTGTTGAACCTCGAAGGCACCGTCGACGACATGATGAACATGATGCACGCGCATCCCACAGTGTGGGAAGCCATGGGCGATGCTTTTGCGAGCGTGCGGGGATTGCAGATAAACGTTTGAGCTCTTGCCTGTAGGGGCGCAGCATGCTGCGCCCCTACAAAGGAAATCGAACCGTGCTGAAAAATTGCCTCACTATCGATTTGGGACTGATTGGCTACGCGGAAGCTTACGCGTTGCAGAAGCGTATTGTTGCGGCGCGCAAGGCAGAAGTCATAGAAGATGTGCTCCTCCTCTGCGAGCATCCGCACGTGATCACGCAGGGGCGGAGCGGCAAATGGGAGCACCTGCTGGCTTCCTCGCATGTGTTGCGGCAGAAAGGCGTGGAGTATTACGAGACCAGCCGCGGCGGGGACATCACCTATCACGGACCAGGGCAGATTGTCGCGTATCCCATTCTGAATCTCGGGGCGATTCGGCGCGACGTTGTTTGGTATGTGCGGATGTTGGAAGAGGCGATGATCCAGGCGACCGCGGAGTTTGGCATTACCGCGGAGCGCGTTGCAGGGAAGACGGGAATTTGGGTCAAGAGCGGTGAAACCGAGGAAAAGCTGGGAGCCATCGGCGTGCGCATCAGCCGGTGGGTGACTTCACATGGGTTTGCGTACAACGTTTCGACGGATTTGCGTTACTTCGATTTGATCGTGCCGTGCGGGATAGCGAACCGTAAGGCGACGTCGCTGGAAAAATTGCTGGGACGCAGCTTGGACTCGCAAGAAGTTGAACGGAGGCTCGCAATGCGTTTTGGAGAGGTGTTCGGGCGGGAGATGAAGAAAGCGGCGCGAGAAGAGTTGCTCGAGAAACTGGAGCATGTGGAGCAGCAGGCTGCGGTTTCGGCGTAGGACTTGGAGCGGGGAATGAAGAAGGAATTGTCGCGGCAGCAGTATCTGGATCTGTACTACTACATGCGGCTGAACCGCGCCGTCGAAGACATGATGGTGAAGCTCTTCCGGCAGAACAAGATTGTCGGAGGGCTTTACTCCAGTCTGGGCCAGGAAGCGATTTCCGTGGGAACGGCGTACGCGCTGGAAAAGAGGGACTGGCTGGCGCCGATGATCCGCAACATCGGGGCGCTATTAGTGAAGGGCGTGCGGCCGCGCGACGTTTTCATGCAGCACATGGCGAAGTACGATTCGCCGACCAAGGGCAAGGATGGCACCAGCCACTTCGGGGATCTGGACAATCTGCACATCGTTTCGCCGATTTCGATGCTGGGCGATTTGATTCCGGTGATGACCGGCGTGGCCATGGCGGGAAGATATCTCGGCCAAAAGATCGTGGCCATGACGTGGATTGGGGACGGCGGCAGCTCCACCGGCGTATTTCACGAAGGGCTGAATTTTGCGGCCGTGCAGAAAGCGCCGTTTGTTTTGATTCTCGAGAATAATCTGTGGGCGTATTCCACACCTGTTCGCAAGCAGGTGCCACTCGAGAATCTCGCGGACCGTGCGAAGGCGTATGGCATCGAGAGCTACATTGTCGACGGCAATGACGTGGTCGCGATGTATTCCACGGCGAAGGAAGCGGTGGAGCGGGCGCGGGCGGGGGAAGGACCGATTCTGATCG
>Ga0137412_10002140_pt1 | contig 15560 bp, 13 predicted proteins | sample CZODoug2_1_16fun_FD_122160 | JGI IMG/M metagenome (GOLD analysis project Ga0137412, IMG submission 122160) | Vadose zone soil fungal communities from Angelo Coast Range Reserve, California, USA - CZODoug2_1_16fungal (Hybrid Assembly) | ecosystem: Environmental > Terrestrial > Soil > Vadose zone...
CCGCGTTGGGCGGCAATGGATAGCTGTTGCCATCCGGGTAGCCGGCGGCGCGGGCGCTCACCCCCGGGGTGACCAGTGCGAGCAGAGCAGTGATCGTCGCCAGGATCAGGCCCCGACGGAACATCCGGTTCGTCCGCATGTCGGACAGCTTCTTACCGCGAGTAAGCAACGTCAATACCTGCGGCCGAAAAAATCCGACCTTGGGTAGGAATCAGCCGCGGGCGGCGTCCCGGGCGGCGTCGCGGGCGAGCTTGGCGTCGCGGCGCTCGGAGAACCGCGAGGCCGCCCCGTCCAGTTCCTCCAGCATCGCGTCCAGTTCCAGCCGGGCCTTCTCGCCCTCGGCGCCGAACTCGCGCTCCCAGACGTTCCAGAAGCGCAGCACCGGCATCAGCACGGCGTCGCGGTGCTGGCGAATGTCGTAGATGCCGGCCATGGCGATCTCCAGCGCCTTGCGCTGGAAGCCCGGCAGGTCGTAACCGGGCATCTGGAACTTCCGCACCACCTCGGTGATCGCCCGCATGGTCCGATCCGGGGCGATCTCCAGCGAGGCCTCCAGCAGCCGCCGGTAGAAGACCATGTGCAGGTTCTCGTCGGTGGCGATGCGGGAGAACAGCGCGTCTCCGATCGGGTCACCGGTTGCCTTGCCGACATTGCGGTGCGACACCCGGGTCGCCAACTCCTGGAAGGAGACGTAAGCGATCGAGGCGATGGCGTCACCGGGGTTGTCGTTGCTGAAGCCCTGCGCCATGTGGACCATGCGCTCGCGCTCCAGCGCGACCGGGTCGCAGGCCCGGGTCACCAGCAGGTAATCCCGGATGGCCTGGCCGTGTCGGCCCTCCTCCGCGGTCCACCGATGCACCCACTCACCCCAGGCGCGGTCGCGGCCGAACAGCACCGCGATCTCGAAGTGATAGCTGGGCAGGTTGTCCTCGGTGAGCAGGTTGACGGCCAGCGCGGTGGCCACCGCGGGCGACACCGACGACTGCTCGCGCGTCCACGCCTCCCCGCCGAGCGGACCGTCATAGGTGCGGCCCAGGCTCCACGGGACGTACTCGTGCGGCATCCACTCCTTGGCGTGCTGCAGATGCCGGTTGAGTTCGGCCTCCACGACCGACTCGAGCTCAAGCAGGATCTCGGCTTGGCTGAGCGATTCAGCGGCAGTCGTCACAACGCTCCTTGCAGCGGCTCGAGTGCGGATCTTGAGGTTACGGAACCGTAGGTAGTTCTGGCACCAGGTTACGCAACCGTAGGTAGTGCTGTCACCAAGAACCGGGTGAAGCCGATCACCTCGGTGTGTCGCAGCCCCGTAAAAGGCCATGGACCACGGCCATTTTGATGCGCCCCGTGGGCGCTCGAACACACAGAGCGACAGATCTGACGCAACGTCTTATGTCGGCTCAAAGCCTCGGATATGACTGCTTTCCGGGCCGGCGCAAATACCCCGAAACACGGGAGGATTTCCCTATGCCCGCGAGGAATAACCACCATGCCGCCGCCACGTCGGTGCTGGCTGTCAACAGCCCGGCCCCGTCCGAGCGCCGGGTCAGTCGCAGCTCCGCGATGCTGCTCGGACTGGCCGTTATCGGCGCGTCGGCCACGGTGAGTTTCGGCGTCTGGATGGCCAGTTACGCCCAGCACATCTCCCACTGACAGCAACATTCCCAGTAGTTGGCACCCGCACCGTCTGCATCAGACGGGTCACAGCAGGTCGAGTGAGCTGATCAGCCACTTGCCGCCGTGCTTCTCCAGGCTCATCTTCATCCGGCTGCGGTCCACCCGTGGGTCCTTGCTGTTGGTGTTGGTGACCGTCTGGTCGACGAACAGCAGCAACGTGGCGTGGTGGGCGTCCGAGGACAGCACCGCGGTCTCCAGGACTTTGCCGGTGGCGGTGGCCTGGAAGCGCGCGATCAGGTCACGCAGGGTCTGGCTCGCCTCGGTGTACTGCGCACGGAACGAGCCGGTGGAGTTGGTCAACACCTTGTTGAAGTCGGCGTCCAGGTGGGCGTGGTCGTAGGTGGTGAGGTCGACGGCGTAGGCCTGCGCAGTGGCCATCGCGGAGTGGCGAGCCGAGTCCAACTGGTGGTGGTGGCGCACCTTCAGCCCCATCCACCCCGCCAGCAGCAGGGCGAGCACCAACGCCACCGTGAGCACGGGCACGGCACCCGGCCGCCGGAGGCCACCCACTCGGGCGCGTCCGCGCCGGCGTCCGGGCGAGGGGGCGGCTGCGGTGGTCTCCGGCCGCAGCTCGGACTCGGTCACGTGCACCTGCTCCATCTGCGGGTCACCGCGTCGGGGTGGACATCGTGCGGGTTCCCCGCACCCGGGGAACACTGTGCGCGCCATTGTGGCCTGTCGCTCAGGACTGCAGCATCGCCAGCAACAGGGCGATCACCGAGGCCGCGCTGCCGGACGCGCGCAGTGGCTGCAGCCGCAGCCGGCTGCCGTCGGGCAACAGCACAAACCCATCGGCAGGGTCGTACCCGCCGAAGCTGATCGGTAGCTGATCGCGGATCGGTGGCGTGGCGCCCGGCCCGGACGGCTCCGGGCGCGGGGCGTTCTGCGCACCGCGGGCGCCCACGCCGGGCGTGGTGTCCTTGCAGTAGCGGTTGAGATCCGGCGGCACCCGGGTGGGGTCGATCGGGGTGCGCCGCGGTCCGCCGTAGTTGCAGGTCGGGTTGCCGGTCAGGTGCAACTCGGTGCGGAAGTTGCCGTTCTGCGCAGTGGTCTTCAGCGCGGCGGTGGCCTGCGGGAAGGCGATCAACAGCGCGTTGAGCGCGGGCAGCCGGGCGGCGATCAGCGAACCGGGCGTGACCAGGTTGCCCAACAACGCGGCGATCGGCGTGGACAACGTGGTGATGAAGTCGTTGAGGCTGCCGATCCCCGCCGGGCCGGTGTCCAGCACCGTGCTCAGCGTCGGGTTGGTCGCCTTGAGCGCCTTGGTCAGCGTGCGCAGTGACGCGTTGAACGACTCGAACTGACCGGACAGCTCGTTGGCGGTGTCCAGGTCGGTCTTGCCGTTGCGCAGCAGGTTGACGGCCGTGGGCAGGCTCTGCTGCATGGACGCCAGCAGCTTGTCGGAGTTCTCCACCAGCGTGGCCAGTTCCGGGCCGGTGCCGACGAAGGCGTCGGCCAACTCGTTGACCACCGTGCGCAGGTCCGCGGTGCCGACCTGGTCGAGCAGTTCGGCGGCGTCGTGCACCACCACCGCGACGGAAATCGGCACAGTGGTGCGCGCCGCGGGGATGACCGCGCCCTCGGCCAGGTACGGCGGGTTCGCGGTACGCGGGAGCAGGTCGACGAACTGCTCCCCGGCCGGGGACAGCTCCGCGACCGCGGCATCGGTGTCCACCGGGATCTTCGTGCCGCGGTCGATGCTCAGGTTCGCGCGGACCCCGCCCGGCGTCAGGTGCACGTCGGTCACCCGCCCGACGATCTTGCCCCGGTAGGCCACCTCGGAGCGCGGGTACAGCCCGCCCGAGGAGTTCAGGTCCAGGTGCACGGTGAACGGCCGCTTGCCGACCTGCAGGCGCAGCACGTCGAAGGCCACGTGGTACAGGCCAAGGGCCAGCACCAGCAGCACCGCGACGTTGGCCAGCAGCGTGCCGCGCCGGCGCAGCAGGACGATCATCGGCGTCCCTGCCACATCTGACGCAGGCTCAGGTCCGGCCCGGTCGAGTATGAAGCACCGAACCCGAGCGAGTTGTTGTCGAACAGCACGTCGCCGGTCAGGTAGTCAGCCGGCACGGCCTCGTCCAGGAACTTGCCGAACCTGATCAGCTGCGCCAGCGTCGGGCCGACCTGCTTCTCGATGGAGATCAATGCGTCGAGGACCGGCTCGGCCGACTTCAGCGTGGCGACCAGGTCCTTGCGAGTGGCCCGGACCACCTTGTCGCCCGCCTTGCCCAGCGCGGCCACCCGGACCAGCAGGTCGGTGAACTTGTCGGTCTGGTCGGCCAGCAGCTTGGCCGCGGGCACCGTGTCGGCCAACGCCGCCCGGATCGTCTCCCGGCGCTTGACCAGCGTCGCGGACAGCGAGTCCAACGCGCCCAGCGCGCGGTCGATGTCCGCGGTGCGGGCGTTGAGCGCGCCCAACGCGTCGTTCAACGAACGCAGCAGGCTCGGGGTGTCCCCGGCGTTGCCGGAGATGACCTTGTTCAGCTCCACCACGATGGTGCGCAACTGGGCCAGCCCGCCACCGGTCAGCAGCACCGAGGCAGCGGCCAGCATGTCCTCCACGCTGGCCGCGGTGGACGTCGACGTCGGGTGAATGACGTCCCCGGCCTGCAGCGTGCGGGTGCCGTGGCCGGGGTCGATGGCGATGAATCCCTCGCCCAGCGGCGTGGTCAACCGCAGTTCGGCGGTGGCCTGGTCGGTGAGCGTCACCTTGACGGGCAGCCGCACCTGGACCCGGGCTACGAAGTTGGTGGTGCTGATGTGGGCGACCCGACCGACATCAACGCCGTCCACCCGCACGTGCGCGCCGTCCGGCAGGTTCAGCGCATCGGCGAACTCCACGGCGATCTGGTAACTCGGTCCGGACACCGAGCCGCCGGGGCGCGGCATGTCGGTCAGCGCCGGCCCACACGCGGTCAGCGTCAGCATCATGGTGAGCGCCACGGCAAGTTCCTTCGCGGCCCTCATCGGGCACCCCGCGGACCGAACGCGTCGGAAATGGACCCGATCGGCTTGCCCGCGTTCGGGCACAGGAACGGACCGAAGCTGTCGCAGAACTGCTGCGCGATCACCGGGTTGAGGATGTTCGACGCCGCCGAGGCGTTTCCCACCATGCGCTGGTTCTTCGGGCTCACCGCCATGGCCAGGTTCTGGAAGGTCAGCGGCAGCACATCCAGCGCCTCGGTGAGCTGCTGGCGGTGCGCGTTGAGCACCGAGAGCACCGCGGTCAGGTCCTCCAGCGTGCCCTTCGCCGCGCTCTGGTTCTTCTTCACGAACGCGGCGACCTCGGTGACCGCGGTGGACAGCGCGTTCAGGGTCTTGTTCAGCTGGTCGCCGTTGCCCGCCAGCACCGCGGTGGCATCGGTGACGTTCTTGCTGAACGCACGCACGGTGGCGTCGTTGCGGGCGAACGCGCCGGCCAGGCCGTCCAGGCTGCGGACCAGCCCGCTGATGTCGTCCCGGTTGTCGGCCAGGGTGCCGATCGCGGCGGAAAGGCCCTCGATGCTCTGGTGGATCTTCAGGCCGTTGCCCTTGAGGTTGCTCGCGGCCACGCCCAGCGCGTCCCGGATCGCGCCGACGGTCCTCTGGTCGGAGGTGAAGCTGGTGGCCAGCTTGTCCAGGGCCCGGATGATCCGGTCGAACTCCACCGGGGTCCGGGTGCGGGCCAACGGGATCACCGCACCGTCGGCCATCCGCGGGCCGGCCTTCCAGACCGGGCTGAGTTCCACGTAGCGGTCTGCGATCACACTCGGCGGAATGATCAGCGCGCCGGCATCAGCGGGGATCGGCTGGCTCTTCGTCACCGACATCCGCACCAGCACGCTGGTGCCCTGCGGGGTGACCTTGGTGACCCGGCCCACCGGCACCCCGAGCACGTCCACGGTGTTGCCCGGGTACACGCCGACCGACTCGGTGAACACCGCGCTGAGCGTGATGTGGTCACCACCGACGAAGGGCACACACCCGGCGCACAACAGGCCGGCCAGCACCGCCACGCCGGCGGTGCTTCTCTGCAAGATCTGACGCATGATCAGCCACCTGGTTTCGGTGGCTGGCACTTGCCCTGCGGCTGGCACAGCATCGAGTCGGGGAAGACCGCGTTCGGACCGTTCACGTCCATATAAGGGCCGTTGCCGACGATGTTGGCGAAGTAGCGCGCCGCCGGGCCGAGCAGGATCGCGATTTGATCCAGGGCGTCTTTGTTCGCGCGCAGCGTGCCGAGCACCACGCCCAGGTGCGCCAACAGCGGGGTGATCTTCGCCTGGTTGTCCCGCACCAGCCCGGTGAGCTGCTCGCTGATCGCCTCCGCGTCGACCAACAGCTTGCCGATGGCGTCGCGCCGCCGGGCCACTTCCCCCAGCACCAGCGAGGCCTGCGCCATGAGCTGCACCAGGGAGTCCCGGTTGGCATCCAGGTTCGCGGTGACGTTGGCAGCCTGCTGCAGCAGGGTGTTCAGCTGCGCGCGGCGGGTGATCACCACGTCGGACAGGCGCGATATGCCTTCCAGTGTCTGCCGGGTCAGCGCGGGGGTGCCACGGAAGTCGTCGGAGAGCACCTTGAGCGCGTTGCGCAGCTTGTCACCGTCGAGCTTCTCCAGCGCGGCGCCGCCCGCCTGGACGATCTCCTCGACCTCAAAGGGCACCAACGTGTGGGACACCGGGATGGTGTGGTTGGGCAGTGGTCCGCCGCCGCCGGGCACCAGGTCCAGGTAGTGGTTGCCGAGCAGGGTGGCCACCTTGACGTTGGCCCGGGTGTCCTGGCCCAGGTGGACGCTCTTGCGGACGTGCAGGGTGGCACGCACCATCGCGTCGCGGATCTTCAACGAGGTGATCTGACCGACCGGGACGCCCGCCACCCGCACCTGATCGCCGGACTTCAGGCCGCCGGCCTGGCTGAACTGCGCGTACCAGGTGCGCTTACCCAACGAGATGCTGTTGGGCACGAACAACGCGGCGAGCAGGGCGAGCACCACGCCCACCGTGATTACCCCGATGAACCGCGGGCCGCGCGCCTTGCCCCTCATGCGCACACCGCCGAATTAGCGCCGGAGTTGGCGATCTTCTGTGGCGGTTGGCCGGCCTGGTTGTAGGTCAGATTGCACAGATAGAGGTTCACCCAGGAGCCGTACTGCATGAAGCGGGCGAACGCGGCCAACGCCACCGGCAACCCGCGCACCGCGCCCGCGAAGTTGTCCTTCTGCGCGGCGTAGGTGGCCGAGACCCGCTCCAGCTTTGCCAGGTCGGTCTTGAGCTGCGGACGGATCTCGCGCAGCAATGCGGTGGTGGCCTCGGTCAGACCGGACAGTGCCTCGATCGAGCCACCGATCTTGTCTCGGTCCGCGGCAGTGGCGGTGGCCAGACGACGCAACTGCGCGATGAGGTCATCGACCTGGTTGTCCCGGCTACCCACGTCGGTGAGCACCTGCGCAAAGTTGGTGATCACCCGGCCGATCACCGCATCCCGGTCGGCCAGGTTGGTGGACAGCGCCGCGGTGGTGCGCAACAGGTTGACCAGGCTGCCGCCCTGGCCCTGTAGCACCTGTACCACGGCCACCGACAGGCGATTGATGTCATCCGGGGAGATCACCTGGAACAACGGCTGGAAACCGTTGATCACCACAGTGAGATCCAGCGCGCTTTCCGTGCTGCCCAACGGAATCGCGGTACCTGCCTTGAGCGGGGTGCCACTGCCGCTGCCCGCTTCCAGCGACAGGAACCGTTGCCCGATCAGGTTCTGGTAGCGGATGGCCACCTTGGTGTTGCTGAACACCGACTGCTCGGAGCCCACGCTGAACTTCACCTTGGCCGTGGTGCCGGACAGCGATACCGAGTCCACCCGTCCGACCCGGACCCCGGCCACCCGCACGTTGTCCCCGCTGTGCAGACCGGACGCGTCGGTGAACATCGCGGTGTAGGAGTGCGTGGAGCGGCCCAGTGAGTTGGTCAGTGTGTTGAACAGCAGCATCGCAATGAAGCTCGAGACCACCGCGAAGATCACCAGCCGGGCGAACGCCCCGCGCACCCCTGAATTCACCGCACACCGTCCGGCAGCATCACGGTCAGCCCGCGCAGCAACGAACCGGCGAGCAGCAGGCCGACGTCGCCGTAGTCCCGGCCGGCACCGCGGTCGAGCATCGCGAGGATCTGGCTGAGCGCGATGCGGTCACTGACACTGCCCACTGCGCCGATGCCGCCGTAGGTGACGGCCAGCACGTCCGGTGGCGCCGCGGCGGAGGTGGGCGGGCCCGCCAGCGGCGAGACACAGTTCGGACCGTTCAGGCCCGGGTAGCGCGGACAATCCGCGGGCCCGTAGGAGCGCAGCGGGTCGGGCACGATCTGGGCGTCCAGGCCGATCTTGCCGCCGGGGTGGATGGCCAGCCCGCCGAGGAACTCACCGAGGTTGACGAAGCCCTCGCCGAAGCCCTTCGGGTGCTTGCCGAGCGCCCCGACAATGCCCGCGCTCTGATGGCTGACCCGGATCAGGTCATCGCTGTTGGTCGACAGCAGGTCCTTGGCGTTGCGGGCCAACCCCAGGCCGCCGGAGAGCAGTTCGATGAACTGGGCCTGCCGAGCGACCAGGGTGCGCAGCAGCACCAGCAGGTCATCGACGGAGTCCAGCAACGTCGGGGTCTGCTTGGCGAACACGTCGAGCAGGGCCGCCGCACCGGTGATGTCCTGCTGCAGCAAGGGCAACTGCGGGCGGATCGCCTTGAGGTAGGCGTCGGTGCGTCCGATCAGCCCGTTGATCTGGGTGCCCCGACCGTTCAACGCCTCCGCCAACGCGCCCAGGGTCTGAGCCAGCTTCGCCGGTTGCACGGCGGTGAGGACCCGGTACAGCTTGCCGAACACGTCCTCCAACTCGACAGTCTGTGCGGAGGTGTCCTGCGCGATCACCGCGCCGTCCCGAATCGACGGTCCACCCACCGCGGCCGGCGGCAGCAAGTCGATGAAGTCCTGGCCGAAGACGTTGGCGGGCAGCGAACGTGCGGTGACCGCGGCGGGTACCGAGTGCGCCTTGGCGGGGATGAGCCGCAGCTTGACCCGCGCGCCGGGCGTGCCCAGCTCGCGATGGATGGAGTCGACCCGGCCCACCACGACACCGAGCAGCTTCACATCGGATCCGGTCACCAGCGCGTCACCGGTGTCGGACAACTGCACGCTGACGTCCACCTTCTTGCCGATCGCGCCGGTGAACTGGGCCAGCACCAACGCGATCAGCGCGGCCACCACGCCCAGATAGATCAGCCCACGGGTCATCAACCCGGCGCGGCTCGGACCGTACAGACCCTTGTTCATCCGCTGATCCGTACGCCGGGGTCGTAACCCCAGAACGCCAGCGTCAGGAACATGTCCACCACGATGATCACGATCAGGCTGGCCCGGATCGCGCGTCCGGTGGCCCGACCCACGCCCTCCGGTCCACCGGAAGCGGTGAAGCCGTAATAGCAGTGGATCAAGGTCGTCAGCACGATGAAGATAGCCACCTTCACCGTGGACAGCACGATGTCGTAGGGGTTGAGGAACGCCAGGAAGTAGTGCTCGTAGGTACCCACCGACTGACCGAAGAACGTGGTGACCACCAGCCGGGTGGCGAAGTACGAACCGAACAGGCCGACCACGTACAGCGGCAGGATGGCCAAGCTCGAGGCCACCAACCGGGTGCTGACCAGGTAGGGCACCGGGCGTACCGCCATCACCTCCAGCGCGTCGATCTCCTCGGCGATGCGCATCGAGCCCAGCTGCGCGGTGTAACGACAACCCACCTGCGCGGCGAACGCGGTGGCCGCGATCAGCGGCGCGAACTCCCGCGTGTTGGCCAGCGCGGAGACGAAGCCCGCGAACGGGGCCAGGCCGATGATGTCCAATCCGGTGAACCCGGCGATGCCCACCGACGTGCCGACGGCCGCCGACATCAGCAGCATCACGCCCATGATCCCGCCGCCGACCAGCAGCGCCCGGCCCCAGGAGATGTCCGAGAGCAGCCGACCGATCTCCTTGCGGTAATGCTTGATCGCGAAGGGGATGTAGAAGAAGCCCCAGCCGAAGAAGGTGAGTTGCCGGCCGAGCTCGATCAAGCCGTCGATCAGCGCGCGCAACGGCGCGATGGCCCGGGGCAGCGGTTCGACGGCCACTCAGACCACCTGGGGCGGTGCGATCAACAGGTACGCCTGGGTCATCACGATGTTCGTGCTGAACAGCAACAGAAAGGTGAGCACCACCGACTGGTTCACCGCGTCGGCCACACCCTTCGGCCCGCCCTTGGCGTGCAGGCCCTTGTGCGCGGCGACGATCGCGGCGATGAAGCCGAACACCGCGGCCTTCAGCTCCGCGACGATGAAGTCGCCGGGGGTGGCGAACGCGGTCAACGACGACATGTAGGCCCCGGCCGTGCCGTGCTGCACGTAGACGTTGAACAGGAAGCCGGCGATCACCCCGGTCATCGCGACCAGCGCGCACAGCAGCACGCCGACCATGACCAGCGCGGCCACCCGGGGCACCACCAACCGACGGATCGGCGAGACGCCCATGACCCGCATCGCGTCGAGTTCCTCGCGGATGTTACGGGCGCCGAGATCGGAGCAGATCGCCGAGCCCGCGGCGCCGGCCAACAGCAGCGCGGTGACCACCGGCGCACCCTCGCGGATCACGCCCAGACCGTTGACCGCGCCGACGAACGAGGTGGCGCCGACCTGCGCGGCCAGACTGCCCACGTTGATCGCCACGATGATGCCGAACGGGATGGCCACCAGTAGCGCGGGCAGCAGGCTGACGCTGACCACGAACCAGGCCTGCATCACGAACTCACCCCAGGGGAACTGACCGCGGGCCAGATCCTTGATCAAATAGCGCAGGGTTTCTCCGGACAGCCTGGTGAGTTCGCCGACGGTGACCAGGGAACGATCGATCGGTCCCGGCAATCGCCAACCACCACCGCGCCGGGCGCGCGAGGTGGGGCGCAAGGCCTCATCGGCCATGGACGGTTCACCCCTCCGCGGTGGGTGAGCGCAGCCGGGCGGGTTCGGGACGACCGGCGGGACACGGACACCCTAGCCGGCCCGCCCACGTGCTCCGTCGGGGCGGGCGCTGCCTCGGCAACCCGGTGGGCACCGCCCTCATAGGCTGGGTCCATGGGACCCGAGGCGATACTGCGCCCGGCCGCCCGCCGGGTGGCCGGCGCAGTGCGGTTGGCGGTTGCCACGGCGGAGCTGACCCGGTCATTGCCGGTGGACACGTTCCGGGCTGCCCGGTTCGCCCTGGCCCAGCCGGGGCCGATCATGGCCGCGGCCCTGGGCACCGCGCGCAGCGGAGTGGTGCCGCCGTTGCGTCCGGACCTGACGCTGCGTCAGCTCGATGCGCTGCGCCGGGACGGTCTCGGGCTGACCGGGGCGATGGCCGCCGCCGTCGCGATGGACCAGGACGCGCTCGCGCTGATCGACGACGAGGGCGCGTACAGCCGTCGGGAACTGACCGACGACGCGCGGCGCCTGGCCGCAGCGCTGGCCGACCTGGGTATCGGGGGCGGCGACCGGGTGGGCATCGGCTGCCGCAACCACGTCGGGTTCGTGCTCGCCGTGCTCGCCCTGGCCCGACTGGGCGCGGACGCGGTGCTGCTCAACACCGGCGCCGGCCCGGAGCAGATCGCCCGGGTGCTGTCCGCGCAGCGCATCCGGCTGCTGATCGCCGACGCCGACCTGGAGTTGCCCACGCTGCCGCCCGAGGTGCGCATGATCACCGCGTGGCCGCAGACCAGCGTGGCCGGACCGACGCTGCGCAGCCTGATCGAGGGGGTCCGACGCGACCGCGACGTCCGCCGCCCGGACCGATCGAGCCGGTTGATCGTGCTGACCTCCGGCACCACCGGCACCCCGAAGGGCGCGGCCCGCCCGGAGCCGTCTGCCACCGCCGGGTTGATCGCCATCGCCGGGCTGCTCGGCCGGGTACCGCTGCGGGCCGACCAGCTGACCGCGATCCCCGCCCCGCTGTTCCACGCCTGGGGGCTTGGTGGGTTGCAGTTGTCGCTGGCCGGACGGGCACCGGTGCTGCTGTCCCGACACTTCGACGCCGAGGCCACGTACGCGGCCATCGAGGCCTGCCGGGTGCGCCAACTGTTCGTGGTACCGGTGATGCTCAACCGGATGCTTGCGCTGCCCCCGGAGATCCGCTACGCCTACGACACCTCCTCGGTCCGGCTGATCGTCAGCAGCGGGTCTGCCCTGCACCCGCGCACCGTGCACGGCGTGGAGGATCAGTTCGGGCCGGTGCTACACAACCTCTACGGGTCCACCGAAGCGTCCTGGGTGAGCATCGCGGGGCCGAAGGATCTCGCGGCAGAACCGGGCACCGCCGGTCGTCCCCCGCTGGCCACCCGGCTGCGCATCCTGGACGACACGGGTGCCTGCTGCCCGACCGGAACGGTGGGACGGATCTTCGTCGGGCACGCCATGTTGTTCAGCGGCTACCTGGAGGCCCCGGACACCGACGGCGCGCCCACCGAGGGACTGATGGCCACCGGCGACCTGGGCCACCTGGATGCCGATGGCCGGTTGTTCGTGGACGGCCGGGAGGACGATCTGGTGGTCAGCGGCGGGGAGAACGTGTTCTGCCGCGAGGTGGCCGACGTGATCGCCGCGGTGCCCGGCATCCTGGACGCCGCTGTGGTCGGGGTGCCGGACGTGGAGTTCGGAGCGCGCCTGGCTGCCTTCGTGGTGATCGCGCCGGGCTCACCGATCAGCGCCGAGGACGTGCGCACCGTGGTGCGCACCCGGCTGGCCCGGCACGCGGTCCCCCGCGAGGTCACCTTCCTCGAGGAACTGCCACGCAATGCGGCGGGCAAGGTGCTGGCCGGGGCGCTGCGCGCGAGCCTCGAATGAGACCGCCGTCGCCGAGCAACGCCGGGGGCAAGGTGCTGGTCAGTGACATGCTGCGCTCGAGCCTCGACTGAGCACGGGTTCTGCAATGACCACTGCCCCGCCGCCCCATGCCGACGTGGTGGTGGTCGGCGGCGGGCACAACGGACTGGTGGCCGCCTGCCTGTTGGCCCGGGCCGGGTTGTCGGTGGTGGTCTGCGAGGCGGCCGGGGTGCTCGGCGGGGCCGCCCGCACCGAGCGCCCGTTCTCGGCCGCGCCGGAGCTGCGCCAGTCCACCGGGGCCTATCTGCTCGGGCTGATGCCGCCGGAGTTGATCGCCACCCTCGGCCTGGACCTGCCGCTGCGCCGTCGCGACCCGCACTACGCGTTGCCCGCCCCGGTCGACTCGGCGTTGCCGTCGTTGATGTTCGGCGCCGATGGCGGGGCCAACACCGCCGCGCTGACCGCGGCCTTCTCCGCGCGCGACGCCGCCGCGGACGCAGCATTGAACGCCGAGTTGGCCGCACTGCGAGAGGACCTCGCCCCGGCCTGGCTGGCCGAACCGGGCTCCATCGAGTCGACCGCGGAGCGGTACGTGCGTCCCGCGTTGCGGGCGGTGTTCACCGACCTCTGCCACGGCTCAGTGCTGGCCTACCTGGATCGGTTCGGCTTCACCGCACAACGGCTGATCGCCATGTACGCCGTCACCGATGGGATCTCCGGACTGGCCGCCGGCCCGGACGATGCGGGCACCGGACACAACTTCCTGGCCCACAACATGGGCCGGCTGCCCGGGTCCGACGGCACCTGGATGATCGTGGCCGGCGGCATGGGCACGGTCAGCGCCGCGCTGGCCGATGTGGCCCGAGCGGCCGGGGCGTTGCTGCTGGTCGACTCGCCGGTGCAGCGGATCACCGTGGGCCAGGCCGGGGTGACCGGGGTGACCGGGGTGACAGTGAACATAGGGGCGGGCATCGATGCGGCCATCGCGGCACCGGTGGTGCTGGCCGCCTGCGACCCGTTCCGGCTGGCCGGACTGGTGAATCTCCCCACAGATCTGACGCAGCGTCTGAGCATGCTGTACCGGCCCGGCGTCACCCTGAAGCTCAACCTGGCGCTGGATCGGCCCCCGGTGTTCCCCGGCCTGGGCGGGCGGCCCACCGGCGGGGCCACGGTCCACCTGTTGCCCGGCGAGGACCGGCCGATCGACGCGGTCCGCGTCATGTGGGACGACGTGCGCGCCGGTCGGCTGCCCGAGTTCCCCACCATCGAGTGGTACCTGCACACCACGGTGGACCCGAGCCTGCGCGACGCCGCCGGGCGCCACTCCTCCGCGCTGTTTGTGCAATCCGTGCCGCACCGGCCCGCGGGCACGGACTGGGACAGCGCCATCGAGGACTACGTCGCACAGTTGCTGGCCGTGTGCGACCGGTTCGCGCCGGGCACCAGTGCCTCGGTGGTGGACACCTTCGCGCTGCCGCCACCGGGTATCGAGGCGCACTTCGGCATCACCGGCGGTCACATCCACCACGTCGACAACACCATCGCGTTCGACTCCCGGATGCCGTACGCCACCGGCATCGACGGCCTTTACGCGGGCTCGGCGGGCTGCCACCCGGCGGGTTCGGTGATCGGCGCCGCCGGGCACAACTGCGCCCGCAGAATCCTGCGCGACCTCGATCTCACGGGTCGTTCATCGTCACGTTAGCTCTGAGACCGAAACGTTAGCCAGGATCGGTGCTCCGGTTGAGTGAGGACACCGGGCGCCACCCGACTTTCGGCAAACCGGGCGACTACCCTGTGAAGAACCCAACAACGCTGCCGTACGCGCGCCGGAAGAGGTCGATCCACCCGTGTCACCGAACCCGCAGTCCGATCCGATGGCCGGTTTCGGTCCCAACGAATGGCTGGTCGACGAGATCTACCAGCAGTACCTGGCGGACCCGAACTCGGTGGACCGAGCCTGGTGGGAATTCTTCGCCGACTATCAACCCGGCACCGACGTCACGACCAGGCAGGTGAGCAGCCCCGCTCCGGAGCACAGCATGGACGCCACTATCGCGCCCGCCGCTAACGCTGCCGGGCTTAGCCCTATTCGCGTCATGGTCGTCGATGACGCTATCGTGGTTGTGGAGGCGGTAGAACACCATATCGAAGAGGGCCTCAGTCCGCGCGACGCCTCTTTCAAGGCAATGGAGCAGGTTGCGAGTCCCGTGATCGCGATTGCTCTTATTTTGGCTGCTGTATTTATTCCGACAGCATTCATTCCGGGCATTACAGGACGGCTGTATCAACAGTTTGCCGTCACCATCGCCATCTCTGTCATCTTTTCTGCCTTCAATGCCCTCACACTGAGCCCTGCGCTATGCGCTTTGCTGCTGAAGCCCAAGAAAGAGAACAAGGGACCCCTGGCGCGATTCTTTGCCTGGTTCAACCGGATCTTTGGCCGTACCACCGACGGCTATGTGCGTGGATCCGGTCTGCTGATTCGGAAGTCGGGGTTCGCGCTCATCATTCTGGCTCTGGTTGCAGTAGCTGCCGTTCTTCTTGGCAGCCGTCTGCCTTCTGCATTCTTGCCTGTTGAAGATCAGGGGTACGCATTCATTGCGATGCAGCTCCCGGAAGCCGCATCTCTGGAACGATCGGGCGATGCAGCCGCCAACGTAGAAAAAGCCGTGCTGAAGGTACCGGGAGTGGAAGGCATAACCTCCGTTATCGGGTTCAGCCTTCTCAGCCAGACGCAAAGCACCTATAACTCATTCTTCTTCGTCACGCTCAAAGATTGGGACCAGCGGATGCAACCCAACGAGCAATACACGGCCATTCAGGCTAATCTGTCCCGCGCTCTGAGCAGAATCAAAGAAGGAATCGCGTTCTCCTTCGATCCACCGTCTATTCCGGGCATCGGCACCTCGGGCGGTGTCACGATGATGCTTGAAGACCGCTCCGGCAGTGGCGATCCCGCACTCCTCACTGCGAATCTAAAGAAGTTCATGGCCGCCAGTGGCAAGCGACCTGAGATCGCAGCCATCGTTCCCAC
>Ga0137412_10002142_pt1 | contig 15557 bp, 14 predicted proteins | sample CZODoug2_1_16fun_FD_122160 | JGI IMG/M metagenome (GOLD analysis project Ga0137412, IMG submission 122160) | Vadose zone soil fungal communities from Angelo Coast Range Reserve, California, USA - CZODoug2_1_16fungal (Hybrid Assembly) | ecosystem: Environmental > Terrestrial > Soil > Vadose zone...
AGATGCGCCGAGGTGAGGATGACCGCCGCGCTGCTGGTCTCGGCGGCGAAACCCTGTGGGCTCTGGATCTCGCTGATCCGCTTGCCGAGGGTCTGGATGATCCGCCAGCCGCCCAGCGAGGTGCCGAGGGCGATGGCGATGCCGCAGGCCACGATGACCCAGAGCGGGGGGCCCGCGTCGACCGGCAGGCTGCCCACGGTGATCAAAGTCAGGGTGATCACGCCCATGGTCTTCTGGGCGTCGTTGGTGCCGTGCGCCAGCGCGACCATGGAGGCGGACACGATCTGGGAGAGCCGGAAGCCTCGGGTGATGGTGCCCTCCTCACCCCGTGTGGCGATCTTGTACGCGATGTAGGTGGCGGCCAGCGCCACGAGTCCCGCCACGATCGGCGAGAGGACAAGCGGCAGCAGCACATTGCTGACCACGCTGGCGAACTTGATCGCGCTGGTGCCCGCGGCCACCCAGGTGGCTCCGATGAGGCCACCGAACAGCGCGTGGGTGGAGCTGGACGGTAGACCGAGCAACCAGGTCGCCAGGTTCCACAGGACCGCGCCGACCAGGCCGCCGAAGATCACCACTGGGGTGATCTTCGCTTCGTCGACCAGCCCACTGGAGATAGTCTTCGCCACCGCGACGGACAGGAACGCGCCGACCAGGTTGAGCACGCCGGCCAGGATCACCGCCACCTTCGGGCGCAGCGCCCCGGTAGCGATCGAGGTGGCCATCGCGTTCGCGGTGTCGTGAAAGCCATTGGTGAAATCGAAGAACAGCGCAGTCACCACGACCGCAATGACGATGACTGACATACATACGTCCTTCAGTAACGAGGCCCGGGAACGCATCGCCGCTGCGACGCGCCACCGGACGGTAAAGTCCCAGCCCAAACGCTACGTAAACTGATCCGGATATTCCTCAGCCCGCTCTCAGCAAAGCCGGGCGTTTCGCCCGCACTCCCCCGGTGCGAGCCATCCTCGCTCCTCAGGAATGTGGCAAGACACTCGTCCGAGGGCCAGCCAGACTCAGCGCAGGTCAAACAGCCTGTGGCCGGCCCGCGGCGGCGGGCTCCCCGGCGGCGCGCGCTGAGCCGCCCGTTACCCAACTGCACCACAGACACGTCGCGAGCGCCCGAAACCTGCGCCCTGTGCAGCTCGGTAACAACGCGCCGAATGCATCCACCGCGAAACCCCGGGCCGCCGCTGAGCGTCGGTAGTCAGCGCTCACCGGGCGGACCGCGGCCAGCGATCGTAGTGTCACCTCGTCGTCCGGAGGGCGAGGGAGGAAGACCGAGGAGATGGAGAACCCGACAGAACCGCAGGGTGTGCTCACACCGCTCACCAACGCGGCGATCTTCCTGGTTCTCACCGTCGACCCGGGCGGCGAGGACGAGGTGAGGGACCTGTTGACGGATGTGGCCGGGCTGACCAGGTCGGTCGGCTTCCGCATCCCCGAGGGTGCGCTGACCTGCGTGGTGGGCATCGGCTCGGGGCTGTGGGACCGGTTGTTCGACGGACCGCGCCCGGCCGACCTGCATCCGTTCAAGAAGATGGTCGGCGCCAGGCACATCGCCGTGGCCACCCCGGGTGATCTGCTGTTCCACCTCCGCGCCCGTCGGATGGACCTGTGCTTCGAGCTGGCCGGGCAGCTGATGGACCGACTCGCCGGAAAGGTCACCCTGGCCGACGAGGTACAGGGGTTCAAGTACTTCGACGAACGCGACCTGCTGGGCTTTGTCGACGGCACCGAGAACCCCACCGGGTTGGCTGCCCAGAACGCCGTCCTGATCGGCGACGAGGACCCCGACTTCGCCGGCGGAAGCTACGTCATCGTGCAGAAATACCTGCACGACCTGCCCGCCTGGAACGCCCTGCCGGTGGAGGAACAGGAACGCGCCGTCGGCCGCACCAAACTCAGCGACATCGAGCTGGCCGACGACGTGAAACCAGCGAACTCGCACGTCGCGCTCACCACGATCGTCGACGACGGCACCGAGCGGCAGATCATCCGGGACAACATGCCCTTCGGCCGCCCCGGCGCTCAGGAGTTCGGCACCTACTTCATCGGCTACGCCCGGACTCCTGAGGTGATCGAGCGGATGCTGAACAACATGTTTCTGGGCGATCCACCGGGGAACTACGACCGGATCCTGGACTTTTCCACCGCGGTGACCGGCAGCCTGTTCTTCGTGCCCACCGCTGACTTCCTGGATGATCCGCCCGGCCCGGCTGTGGCGTCCTCGTCCGAGGAGTCCCGACCTGATCAGTCTCTGCGTATCGGCGGTTTGAAAGGGAGCCCGGCACGATGAACAACCTGCACCGCGAGCTCGCGCCCATCTCGGATTCGGCCTGGGCGGACATCGAGGCCGAGGCGCGCCGCACGTTCACCCAGTACGTCGCGGCCCGCCGAGTGGTCGACGTGGTCGGCCCGTCTGGCGACACGCTCTCCGCCGTGGGCACCGGACACCTGCGGGAGCTCGAACCGCCGGCCAAGGGGGTGCTCGCCCGCAGCCGCACCGTTCTGCCGCTGGTCGAGTTACGGGTGCCCTTCGTAGTCAGCCGGGAGGCCGTCGACGATGTCGAGCGGGGCGCCAGGGACTCCGACTGGCAGCCGGTCAAGGACGCCGCCCAGGAGATCGCGTTCGCCGAGGACCGGGCGGTGTTCGACGGGTTTCCGGCCGCCGACATCACCGGCATCCGCGCGGCCAGCAGCAACGCTCCGATCGCGCTGCCGGCCGAGGTTCGCGAGTACCCGGACGCGGTGGCGCAGGCGCTGACCGCGTTGCGGCTGGCCGGGGTGGCCGGCCCGTACCGCCTGCTGCTGTCCGCGCACGCCTACACCGAGGTGGCCGAGACCACCGACCACGGCTACCCCATCCGCGACCACATCGCCCGGGTGATCCAGGACGGGGAGATCATCTGGGCACCGGCGATCGACGGCGCATTCCTGCTCTCCGCGCGGGGCGGCGACTACGAGCTGCACCTCGGCCAGGACCTGTCCATCGGCTACCAGTCACACAACGCTCACCAGATCGAGCTGTACTTCCAGGAGTCCTTCACCTTCATCGTGCAGACCGCCGAAGCAGCTGTCCCGCTAACCGCCGGCTGACCGAAACACCACCCACGCAGACCCACTACCACCGGCACAGACCCCACAGACTCTGCACCAGCCGCGGCCGCTCTGTGCGAGCCAACTACGGCTCAGCCGTTGGTTGCCGCCGCCCGGGTGCCGGCGAGGTGCTCGGCCAGTGCACCGGCCACCCCGTCCGCATCGCCGGCCTCGAGGAGGTCGGCCAGTGCGGCGTGTTCGGCGAGGATGGCGGTGCGGCGGTCGGGTTCGCGCAGCAACGCGGCGGTGCCCATCCGCAGTTGCCGGTCACGCAGGGTCAGGTAGAAACCGGCCAACAGCACGTTGCCGGCGGCCTCGACCAGGGTGCTGTGGAACTGCCGGTCCAGCTCGGTGAACCGCTGCGCGTCCATCGGCCTGGTGGGATCGCGCTGTAGCTCCAGGACGGCGCGCATGGCCGCGCCCACTTCGCGGTGACGGCCGGCGCGGATCACCGTGTCCACCGCGTGGCGCTCGATCAACAACCGCGCGTCGAGCACGTCGTGCACCTCGGCGGTGGACACCGGCACCACCAGCGCACCCCGCTTCGGGTAGAGCCGCAGCAACCCCTCAGCCGCCAGCCGCAGAAAGGCCTCCCGTACCGGAGTGCGGGAGATGCGCACCGCCGAGGAGACCTCCCCCTCCGAGATCAGCGTCCCGCCGGCGTACCCACCGCTGACGATCTGATCCTTGACGAAGGCATAGGCCCGGTCGCCAGCACTCTCCCTCGGCTGTCCGTCCGGCCGACTCTCAGTCCGCGCTGACACGTGACCATGATAGATACCTGACCTTGCCGCCGAGCTGACAAGGATCAGGTCGCCGGGACGCCGTCCGGCTCGATCTGCACCTGGGCGTTCTGCGTGGAGTCGCCGGAGACGTAGCTGACCTTCATGCCGACCTGCTTCGCGGGCTTGCCACGCTTCTGCTGCACGACATACGTGCAGTGGGTGGTCTCGCCGTTCTTCAGCACCAGTGGCCGCTCGCAGGTGGCCGCACCCGGCAGCTGCCCGGCCTGGCTCTCCAGCATTTGAGTGATCTTGGACGCGACCTGTTCCGGGGTCATGGTGACTGGCTCCGGGCCACCGCAGGCAGAGCACCCGACCGCCAGGATCGACGCCACAGATCCCACCGTGAGAATGTGCATTCTGAAACCCCAAGGAGCCGTGCCCACCACCTCAGGCCCTTTCTTATCGATATAACATCGCGCGCCGCGCGCGGCCCTGAACTCTATCCATATGGCTAATCCGGGAATTACACGGGACGTCCGTCAGCGCGATCACGCCGGCCCGCCGCGGCTCAGTTCGGCGTCACCATGATCTTGCGGCCGACCTTGGACCGGAACATGTCGATCGCCCTCGGGTAGTCGTCCAGTGGCAGCTGATGGCTGACCATGACGTCGGCGTCGATGGCGCCACCAGCCATCACGCCCACCGCGCGGCTGAAGCTGTGCAGCACAGCCATGCTGCCGACCAGGTGGATCTCGTCGTGGTAGACCCGGAACGGCGACAGTCTGGCGATCGCGTCGCCCGGGGCCACCCCGAAGAACTGGAACGTCCCGCCCCGATCCACCCGGCTCAGCCCGTCCTCGATGGCGGCGACCACCCCGGTGCAGTCCACCACCGTGCTCCAGCCGTGCGGCCGGTCCAGCTCGTCGGCCGAGGTCGCGGTGAAGCTGGCGCCCAGCGCGGCGGCGGTGGCCAGCCGGTCGGGGTCGGTGTCGACGACGCTCACCGAGCCGGCCGTGGTGGCCATGGCCAGCTGCATCATCAGCAGGCCCATGGTGCCCGCGCCGTAGATCAAGTAGTGCTCGTCCGCCTCGCGCGGCAGCAGGTCCATGCCGTGCAGCGCGCAGGACAGCGGCTCGACCAGCGCGGCGGCGTGCATCGGCATGCCGTCGGGGATGCGGTAGCAGTTAGCCGCCGGGACAGCGGCGAACTCCGCCGAACCGCCGTTGCGGGAGATGCCGATGCCGGTGGCGCGCTCGCACAGGTTGGGCTTGCCCCTGGTGCAGAATCGGCAGACGCCGCAGAAGATCCCGGGTGCCACCGCGACCCGGTCACCCGTCCGCACCTGCGCCCCGTCCACCTCGGGCCCCACCGCCACCACGGTGCCGGCCAGCTCGTGGCCGGGGACCACCGGCAGCGTGGCGAACTCGATCTCCCGGTCGATGATGTGCAGGTCGGTGCCACAGATTCCGGCCGCACCCACCGCCACCACCACCTCGCCCCGCGCCGGGCTCGGATCCGGGCAGGTGGTGACCTCCACGGCGCCCGACTCATGGACCAGCACAGCCTTCATTTCACCGCTCCTAGGGACAGGCCTTGGACGAGTTTGTCCTGGGCGGCATAGCCGGCGATCAGCACCGGCAACGAAACGAGGCAGGACGCCGCGCACAGGTGGGCCAGGAATAGTCGCTGACCACTGAGAAATCCGATCAGATAAACCGGCGACGTGTAGGCGCGAGTGGCGGTCAGGTTGAGCGCAAAGAGGAATTCATTCCAGGCAAAGATGAACGAGATCAGCGCGGTGGCCGCGATGCCCGGATACGTCAGAGGCAGGATCACCCGGCGGATCATGGTGATCAGGCCCGCCCCGTCCAGCGCGGCCGCCTCCATCAGCTCGCGCGGGATCTCGCCGAGGAACGACCGCAGCATCCAGATGCCCAGCGGCAGGTTCGCGGCCAGGTAGAGGATCGCCAGCACCCAGACGTTGTCCAGCCCGCCGAGGCTCTTGATGATCAGGTACATGGGCAGCAGCCCGGCCACCGCCGGCATCATCTTGGTGGACAGGAAGAAGAACATCACGTCCCGCCACTTCGGCACCGGCTTGACCGACAGCGCGTACGCGGCGGGGATGGCCAGCACCAGGACCGCCACGGTGGACACCATGGCGGCGGTGAGCGAGTTGATCATCGGCCCGACCAGGTCGCCGGTCAGCAGCTCGGCGTAGTGCGCCACGGTCAACGGAGCGGTCACCGACGGCGGATTGCGGATCGCGTCGATCTCCGGATGGAAGGAGGTGAGCACCGCCCACAGCGCCGGCAGCACAAAAACCAGCGTGGCGACCCAGGCGCCGATCGTCCACAACCCTCGCCGGGTGTGGTGCAGCAGCGTCTTCGGGCCCGGCCCCCGACGCACCGCGAGCTGGCCGGCGCTCACCGGGTTTCCTCACGCAGCAGGGAGGTGATGACACGCAGCGTGAAGGTCGCCACGATGATGCTGAGGATCACCACGATCACCCCGGCGGCCGCCGCCGCGCCGTAGTCGTACTTCCGGAACACCAGGATGTAGAGCTCGTAGGGCAAGTTGACCGTCGCCGTGCCGGGCCCACCGGAGGTGATGGTGTACACCGCGTCGAACGCCTGCACCACGTTGATCACCCCGAGCAGCACGCCCAGCTCCAGGTACGGCCGCAGGTGCGGGACGGTCAGGTAGCGGAACACCTGCCAGCGGCCGGCTCCGTCAACATGGGCCGCCTCCAGCACCTCGGCGGACTGGCTCTGCAGGCCGGCGAGCAGGATGAGCATCTCGAAGGGTGCCCATTGCCAGGCGAGCGAGGCGACAATCGCCGCCATCGGCGTGTTCGACACCCAGTCCGGCTGGACGGCGGTGAATCCGAATATGTTGCCGAACCCGCTCAGTATCCCGTTGAACAACCCGTACGTCGGGTTGTAGAGCAGGTATTTCCAGATCAGCGCGGACGCCACCGGCGTGATCAGGAACGGGGTGATCAGCAGGGTGCGGGCGAGGCCCCGCCCGATGAACCGTTCGTTGAGCAGCAGGGCGAAGCCGAGCCCGACCAAGGTGGCAATGGCGACTGTGCACACCGTCATCACCACGCTGTGCCACAGCGCGCCGCGGAATTCCGCGTCCCGCAGAACCTTCAGATAGTTCTCCAGGAACGCGAATCGGTAGCTGCCTGGATCCAGCGCGTTCCACCGGGACACCGAGATCACCAGCGTGATCACGAACGGCAGCTGGGTCATCGCCAGGGTGAACACCAGCGCCGGCAGGAGCGGCCCGCGCAGCCGCCATGCCTTGGCCCGGCGGCTCGGACCAGGAGCCATCGGGGCCGGGGCCTTCTGGGTAGGCATCGGCGCGTCGGCGAGGGACGTCAAGCTTGCTCCTTCCCTCCGGTCAGGGACACCACCGTGGCTCTACTGGTGGGCCTGGGTCACCTTGTCGGCCGCCGCGCTGATCGCCGCGATGGCCGCGTCAACCGTCGTCGTACCGCCGATGACGGCCTGGAGTTGCTGTCCGGCGGTGGTGCCCAGATCAGGCCATTCCGGAATCGTGATGTACTGGATTCCGGAGTACGGCCGAGGTTGGAGACCCACCTTGTTCGGGTCGGCGTGTGCAATGGAGTCCTTCACCACGTCCAGCGAAGCCTTGTTGGCGTCGATGAACCCCTGCTCGGAATAGGTGGACTGGCGGGCGAATCCCGGGGCGTGGGACCAGCCGAGGGAGCCACCCATGTCCGTGCCATAGCCCTTACCACTGATCCAGCTGAGGAATTGCCATGCCGAGTCCTGGTTCTTCGCGGCGGCCGGGATGCCCCAACCCCACGACCACAGCCACCCGGAGTATTCGGTCTTCACAATCGGCATGTACGCATAGCCGACCTTGCCGGCGACCTTGCTCTCCTTCGGATCCTCGATGGCCGGCCCGGCGGCGGTCGAGTCGATCCACATGGCGCTGGTGCCATTGACGAAGTTGTTGAAGCAGTCACTGACGCTTAGCGTCGCCTGCCCGGTGGGGCCGTGGTTTTGCGCGGCATTCTTGTAGAACTCCATGGTCTGCCGGAATTCTGGCGAGTTGACCCCGCTGCTCCAGTCCTTGTTGAACCAGGTGCCACCGAAGGTGTTCAACATGTCGGTGAACTCGGCCATGTTCTGGCCCCAGCCGGCCAGCCCGCGCATGCACAGCCCGGAGATCTTGTTGGCCGGATCGTTGACCTTGGCCGCGATGTCTACCACCTGCTGCCAGGTCGGATGCTCCGGCATCGTCAGGCCCTTGGCCGCCAGCAGGTCCCTGCGGTACGCGGTGAAGGTGGACTCGGTGGCGAACGGCACCGCGTAGAGCTCATTGTTCGCGCTCAACGCCGCGCGAACGGCCGGGATCAGGTCGTCGACGTCGTAACCGGAGTCTTTGGCAATGTACTGGTTGAGCGGGGTGAGCCATTTGCGCTGGCTCCAGACCGGTATCTCGTACGGCCCGATGTTGACCACGTCGTATTGGCCAGCCGCATTGGCGACCTCCTGCGTGGCTTTGTCCCGCTCCTCGTTCTCCGGCAGGAAGGTGTATTTCACCGTGATACCGGTCTTCTTGGTGAAGACCTCGTCGGTGATTTTCTGTGCGTCGAGCATCTGCGGGTTGTTCACGGCCAGCACGCTGATCGTTTTCCCGCCGGCCGGCCCCCCTCCCCCGGCCGCCCCGGCGCAGGCGGCCAGTGACGAGGCGACCAGCACCGATCCGGTGACGACCGCGGCGGTTCGGGCCAGTCGGGCCAGCCGGCCCGCGAACGGTGGCATCTTTGCCTCCAGGGTTGGAATGGTCGTGCTAAACGGTCGCCGGGGCGCCCGTTGTGTAATGCGCGGCGAAATCGCGGTCGAGCGGGTACCCGTGCTCGATCCCGTCGGAGTGCGCGGGGTGGCGGTACCAAGGGGTGCCCGAGGCGCGGGTGGTCTCGTTGAGCTCCCGCATGTACGGCACGCTCTCCTCGCGCAGCGACCGGGCGATGGCCTCGGTGTCCGGGAAGAGCGGCGGCGCCTGGGACCACAACGCCCGGCCGGCCAGGTACCCGCTGGCCTGGCACCGGTACGCGTAGTCGAGCGACTGGCGGAAGTCCGGCTTGTTCATCCCGGCGGAGAGCAGCACCCACGGGGCTGGGAGGCCGTCGGTGAGGCGGTGGTAGGCGGCCAGCTGGCGCTGTCCGGCCGCGGTGTCCGGCGCCGCTACCCCCTTCAGCGGCCCCGGCGGCTCGAGCTTGTAGATGTCGGCCTTGAACTTCGGGTCCCGGAACGGTGCCACGGAATCCACCACGAGCTGCTCGCGGGAGGCCTGGTAGTCCTCGTCGCTCTGCCCGTCCAGCGGGTAGACCAGGATCTCCAGCAGCATCGGGATGTCGTGGCGCTCGCAGGCCTCGCCGGCCGCCTGGACGAAGTCCTCCTGGTGCTGACGCGCGGCGGCGTCCATGTCTGCCCGGTAGAGCGCCAGCACCTTCACCGCGTCGGCGCCCAGATTGCGGATCTTCTCCACCGACCAGCCGGGGATTGGCTCCATCCGCACGCCGCCCAGGTCACGGGACATGTAGAGGCTCTCGTAGCTGAGCATCAGCCCCTTGGCCGGATCCAGCTGGTCGACCGTGTGCAGGTACCCGTAGATCGGGTCCAGCAGCATCGCCGAGGCCTCCGACTGCAGCTCGGTGGCCAGCGCGGTGACCAGCCCGGCCACGTCCGGGTAGGGCGCCACCGGCACGCCCCTGGCCGCCGCGATCGGCTCAGCGAGCAGCTCACGCTGGTCGGTGGCGACGATCCGGCAAAAACCGTCCCGGTCGGCCAGTCGGCGCATGCCCCAGAACTTTCCGGGCGAAATCCTCACGTCCATCCCTTCGCTAGCAGCGTCTCGGTGTCGGCGCGGCTGGGCATACCCGCCCAGCCGTTGCCCCGCTCGGCCTTGAGTGCGGCGGCCGCGGTGGCGAAGGCGGCCGGGTGACGTTGTCCCTCGGCGAGGGCTAGCGCGTAGGCGCCGTGGAAGACGTCCCCGCACCCGGTGGTGTCCCTGGCGGCCAGCTTCGGCGCCGGTACATAGCTGATCCGGCCCTCGGCGATCCAGGCGCTGCCGTCCGGGCCGAGGGTGGCTCCCACGGTGGCGCACGGGAGGCGGCGCGCGGCGGTCGCCAGGGCAACCTCGACGTCGGCGGCGCCGCCGAAGTCGGCGAGTCCCTCCGCGGAGAACACCACGTGGTCGGCGAGCGCGGCGAGGTCGGCGGCACCGGCGCGGTCGGCCATCTCGAAGTCCAGGACCCGCGGAATGCCCCGCTCTCGTGCCGCCTGGAAGGCCGCCACACTCATCGGAATCGACCACTGGTCGGCCACCATGGCCGCCGCCTCGGACAGGTCCGGCAGTTGGGGTGGCGATTCGTCGACGCCGAGGCCGGACCCGCCGTGCCAGCCGAGCCAGCGCCGCCCCTCCGGATCAACCAGCACGGCGGCGATCGGGGTCTGGCCGCCGGGTACCACCGCCTTCTCGCACACCCGCACGCCGGCTTCGTCGAACATTCCGGTCAGCATCACCCCGGCGGCGTCGTCGCCGATCAGCCCGCACCACGCGGCTCGGCCACCGAGTGCCACTACCGCCACCGCCGCCGTCGCGGCCACCCCGCCACCGCTCCACCGCGAGTCCCGGGCGGCCTGCTTGCCCTCGCCGGACGGGATCGCGTCGATCTCCAGCACGTGGTCGATGGTGGCGCCGCCGACGCAGACCACCTGCGCCCGGGCCGACACCTCAGGCTCCCCCTCGGCCGGATCCGGCTCCGCTCATCGCCAAGGCACCTCGCTCGTGGTCCTCGGCCGGTGGGCGCGCAGCGCCTCCTCGTCCACCTCGACACCCCAGCCCGGCGCGCTGGACACCACCAGGTGGCCGTCCTCGAAGACCGGGGCGGTGGCGATCTCGTCCCGCCACGGGACGCCGTCGATATCGATCTCCATGATGTGCAGGTTGGGTACCGCCGCGGCGAACTGGGCACTCATTGCCGAGGCGAGGTGTCCGTAGAAGTTGTGCGGCGCTACCGGCACCGAATAGGCCTCCGCCTGGCTGGCGATCTTGACGGACTCCAGCCAGCCGTTCCACGGCACATCGATGATCGCCACATCCATCGACTGGGACTCGAAGAACGGCCGGTAACCGGCTCTCTCGTAGATCGCTTCACCGGAGCCGATCGGAGTCCGCCCCCGGCGCCGGACCAGTGCCAGCGCGGCGGGATCAGAGGTGTCGAGTTCCAGCCAGGCCGGGCGGTATTCGCGCAGTGCCGATTCGAGCCGGAGATAACCTTCGGTTTCCAGACAGAAGTTGATGTCGAAAAAGATGTCCGCGTCCTCGCCGGCTCCCTCGCGCATGGCGGCCATGGTCTTCTCCGCCTCGGCAATGATTCGGTTGTCCCAGAACCGTCCGGTGGATTGCACCGCCCGCGCATAGGGATTCGCCCGGTTCGCGACTTCTGGATCGTCCAGCGCAAGGGTATTGGTCTTGAGTGCGGCGAAGCCGCGATCACGGACGTGTTTGCCGAGCAGCTTCACATCGTCATAGGTCCGCAGCGGTTCAACGTCCAGGTGCTCCACATAGCGACCCACCCGGTAGGTACCGCAGTGCGACCAGTAGACCGGGATGCGATCGCGCACCGGGCCGCCCAGCAGCGCTGATACCGGCAGGTCAAGGGCCTTTCCCTTGATGTCCAGCAACGCATTCTCGATCGCCGCGGTGGCCTGCCGGTTCACCCCGCCCCGGGCCGGACGCAGCAGTGCACTGAGGTCGTGAGTAAGGGCTTCGATGCGGAGCGGATCTTTTCCCACCACGTAAGGCCGCAGCGCTGAGATGAGGTTGCCCAGGCCCGGGTTTCCGAAACTCTCGCTGAATTCCGACCATCCGACAATTCCTTCATCGGTGGTTATTTTCAAATAGGAAATTGTCCGCCAACCGAGGTCACAGGCGATGGGCTCAACGTTGAGTACACGCACCGGCAGGTCCAGTGTCTTGAGGGGATTTGTAGGATGTATCTTTGCCGGGGCCTTCAGTACTGTCAAGGACCAGGCACCGGAAACCGAGGCCCAGAGCATGAGCGCGCGACCGTCCCCGCCCCGTCGGGCAGTGCGTCCCAAGGCCGGGCAACCACTGAGCCGGCACGTCGGGGATGACCTACTGGAGCGGATCGGCGCGGGCGAGTTCCGCCCGGGTGACAAGCTGCCCGGCGAGGTCGAGCTGATGGCCGAATACGGAGTCGGCCGCAACACCGTGCGAGAAGCTGTCCAGGGCCTGGTGGCGCTGCGCATGCTGGACGTGCGGCCCCGCCGAGGGGCCACCGTCCTGGCCACCTCGCCGGACCGGGCGCTGCCCGCGAACATTCTCGGCGCCCTACTCCCCACCGAGGTCACCGAGGACCTCTACGAGATGCGCATGCTGCTGGAGACCGAGGCCGCCGCGCTCGCCGCCGCCCGGGCCACCCAGAGCCAGCTGCGCGAGGTGCGCCACCACCACGCCAGCTACCAGCACCAGATGCTGGCCGGCCGGGCGCCGTGGGAGGAGGACCTCAAGTTCCACGACGCCTTGGCCAAGGCCAGCGGGAACACCGTGCTGCCCCTGATGCTGGGGGCCGCGGCGGACCTGCTGGCGCGGGACCGCCAGGCCAGCGCACTGCTGTGGGAGGTGGAGTCCTCGGTCGCCTACCGCGAGCACGACGCCATCCTGCGCGCGGTCGAAGCCGGCGATCCGGAGCTGGCCCGGCGCCGGATGACCGAACACATCCGCACCGCCAGCGGCTACTACAAGAGGGTGCGCGAGCTGGAGTCGAAGGGGCCCTGAGTCCGCGCCCCGGAGAGGCCCCGGCTACCGTCGTTGACACCCGCGGCGGCTGACCCTAGCCTCGAGGACCTGGTAAATCGTTACACCATTCCCCACCGCTCGAAAGGCACAGCAGATGGATGCCCGGTCGCGAAGTCTGACCCGGCGCTCCCTGTTGATGGGCGGGGCCGCGGCCGCCGGCGTCGCCGCGCTGAGCGCCTGCGGGGCCCGGCTGGACAGTCCGTCGGATACCGGCGGGCCGCCGGAAGGGCACCTCAACCTGCTCACCCCGATCTTCCCGGGCGCGGACGGCAAGGCGCTGTTCGAACAGCAACTGCTGCCCCAGTTCACCGCCCGCTACCCCGCGGTCAGCGTGTCGGTCGACTACACCACCTACAACTACCTGAACCAGAAGATCACCACCGGGCTCACCACCGGCATCCCGGCGGACGTGATCATGCTCGGGGTGGGCTGGGTGGAACCCTTCGCGTCCCGGCAGGTGCTCTCCGAGCTGACCGTCCCGCCAACCGCCCTGACCGGCTACGCCGAGCGGGTGCTCGCCCCCTGCCGGTGGAACGGCAAGCTCTTCGCCCTGCCGGTGGTGCTGGACACCCGGTTCGGCATCGCCCGCCGCGACATCCTGGCCCAGGCCGGTTTCGATCGCCCGCCGGCCAGCATCGACGAGCTGCGCGACTACGCCATCGCGCTCACCCGGCGCGGCTCCAACGGCGCGCTCACCCGCACCGGGCTGGACGTGCAGAGCATCGACCCCCGGCAGATGTTCGAGACCGTGCTGTTCGCCTTCGGCGGCGACCTGTTCCGCGCCGGGCGGCCGGCGTTCAACGACCCCACCGGGGTGGCCGCCCTGCAATGGGTGGCCGACCTGCAGCTCAAGGACCGGGTCATCGACGCCGGCTTCTCCAACCCCAACTCCACCACCCTGCCGCTCGCCGACGGGCGGGCCGCGATGTCCATCGGGCACAACAACGCGTGGATCACCACATCCAAGCAGCGCCCGGAGGTACTCGGACAGCTGCAGCCGTTCCTGCTGAACCCGGCCAAACCCTCGGTCTTCTCCGGTGGCACCCTGGTCACCGTGTCCGCGGCCTCTCGACATCAGTCCGCCGCCCAGGCGCTGGCCGCCTTCATCGCCAGCCCCCAGGTATCCCTGCGAGGCGCCGCGCAGCGGGGCAACGTGCCGCCGCTGACCGAGCTGGAAGATACGCCCTATGTGCGTGACCACCCGCTCGTCAAGTTCGGGCTGGAGAACCTGAAGTACGGCCGGTCCGAGGGCGGCATCCCGGCCTGGCTGTCGCTGCGCGAGGAGATCCTCAACACCGTGCAGTCGGTCACCACCGGCCGCCAAGGTGCGCAAGAGGCCCTGGACCAGCTGGCCACCGTCGCCGACGCGGCGATCGCCGACTTCGGAACCAGTTGATGACGGCCTCCTCTGAGCTCTCGCCGGCGCTGCCGGTCAAGGCGCCCGCACCCGCGCCCGCGCCGACGCCTCGACGGCGCCAGGCGAGCAGCGTCCGCACCCGGGTGGCGTGGGCGATGGTTGCGCCGGCCGGGCTGCACGCGCTGTTCTGGATCGCGCTGCCGGTGCTGGCCACCTTCGCGCTGTCGGTCACCAACTACAGCGTGTTGGCGCCGCTGCGGTTCGTCGGCCTGGACAACTACATCAGGTCCTTCGGCGACCCGATCTTCCTCACCTCAATCTGGCACACCGTCGTCTACACGTTCTTCACCGTGCCGGTGGCGATGGCCGTCGCGGTGTTCTTCGCGGTGCTGCTCAACCAGCAGATCCGGGCCCGAAGCTGGTACCGGGCGGCGATCTTCCTGCCGCAGGTCACCGCGACGGTGGCGGTGGCGATGGTCTGGTACCAGATCTACGACCCCTACAGCGGGCTGGCGAACAAGCTGCTCTCGTTCCTGGGCATCACCGGCCCGGCCTGGCTGGCCGACCCCAGCTACGCGCTGCCGTCGGTGATCGTGATGGGCGTCTGGCAGGGCATCGGCATCAAGATGATCATCTACTTGGCCGCCCTGCAGAACGTCCCGGAGGAGCTCTACGAGGCCGCCGAGCTGGACGGCGCCAACGCCTGGCAGCGGTTCCGCCGGATCACCCTGCCCATGCTGCGCCCGGCCACCCTGTTTGTCGGGGTGGTGTCGATCATCAGCGCGTTCCAGGCGTTCGACCAGGTCTACGTGCTCACCAGGGGCGGCCCGGCGAACGCCACCACAATGATGACCTACGAGATCTACAAGAACGCGTTCGCCACCTTCCAGATGGGCCTGGCCTGCGCGAAATCGGTGGTGCTGTTCGTGTTCCTGTTCGCCCTGACGATGCTCAACCGCAAGCTCTCCGGCGGGGGCGAGGATGACTAGCCGGGACCGGGTGACCCCGCGCATGCGGGTCGCCACTCACGTGCTGCTGGTGGTCACCTCGCTGACGATGATTGCGCCGTTCCTGTGGATGGCGCTCACCTCGTTCAAGACCGACCGGGACATCGCCAACTTCCCGCCGACCTGGCTGCCCAGCAGCTGGCGGGTGGCCAACTACACCGACGCGCTGAGCGTGGCCCCGTTCGACGTCTACTTCCGTAACAGCCTGATCATCTCGATCGGCCACGTTGTGCTGAACCTGCTGTTCGCCTCGCTGGCCGGGTTCGCGCTGGCCCGCTACCGGTTCCGCGGCCGCGAGGTCGTGTTCCTGGGCTTCGTGGCGCTGCTGATGATCCCCACCTACACCAAGATCGTGCCGCAGTTCCTGATCGCCAAGACGATGCCGCTGTTCGGTGGCAACGACATCTTCGGCTATGGCGGCTCCGGCTGGGTGAACACCTGGTGGGGCCTGATCATCCCGGGCGCGGTGACCCCGTTCGCGGTGTTCCTGTTCCGCCA
>Ga0137412_10002144_pt1 | contig 15553 bp, 14 predicted proteins | sample CZODoug2_1_16fun_FD_122160 | JGI IMG/M metagenome (GOLD analysis project Ga0137412, IMG submission 122160) | Vadose zone soil fungal communities from Angelo Coast Range Reserve, California, USA - CZODoug2_1_16fungal (Hybrid Assembly) | ecosystem: Environmental > Terrestrial > Soil > Vadose zone...
GAGCACTGCGCGGACGGTTGCGGACGCTTTGGAACGGGCTTGAACAGCCTAGTTGGTGCCCCTGGCCGGAATCGAACCAGCACTCCTTGCGGAACTCGATTTTGAGTCGAGCGCGTCTACCAGTTCCGCCACAGGGGCATTCGCCTCTCCCGCGGCCGAAAACGGCGTAGGGGGCAGCGAAGCGGGCGGACTATAGCGGGCGGCGAAAGGGGGTCAACCCGCGCGGATGTGATTTCCCGCAGCCTCGACAGCTTTTGCCGCGGGGGATACCACGCTTAAGGCACCTCTAGCCGGGGGAGATCAAACGTGACGTCCGAGACCACCGCCATCCCGCACGCCGCGCGCGGCGACGCCAGTCCTGCTTTCACATCGGCGCTCTCGATCATGCTGGTCGCCACCGCGACCTTGGCCGGCGCCTGGTTCTTTCAACTGGTGCTGGAGATCCTGCCCTGTCCGCTCTGCCTCGAGCAGCGCTACGCCTATTACCTCTGCGTGCCGCTCGCGGCGCTGGTCGCGTTTGCCGCGGCGAAGGGCGCGCCGCGCGGCGTGTTGCTGCTAGGCCTTGCGCTGCTGGCGCTGGCGGCGCTCGGCAATGCCGGGCTCGGCACCTACCACTCAGGGGTCGAATGGGGATTCTGGAAGGGGCCGACCGATTGCACTGGGCCGGTCGGCAATCTCGGCAGCGCCGGCAATCTGTTGGAGCGGCTCGACACCGTTAAGGTCGTGCGCTGCGACGAGGTGCAATGGCGCTTTCTCGGCCTCTCGCTCGCCGGCTACAATGTGCTGATCTCGCTCCTGATGGCGCTGATCGCGGCCTGGGGCATTGCCAGAACCGTCAAGCGGGCATAGCGGCGCGCAACAAAGCGCGGACAAGTAAACGTCTAATCGTCGACGTCGTCCTGCGTCCGTCCGAACAGGTGCACGATGCCGGGCGTCGCGATGGTGACGAATACGAAGCGCGACAGATGATGCGCGCCGACGAAGATCGGGTCGATGTGCAAGGTCAAGGCCAGCGCCAGCATGGCGTCCATCGCGCCGGGCGCGAAGGCCACCACCACGTCGGAAAAACGCACCTGGGTGGTCAGCGCGATCAGGGCCACGAACACACCTGAGATCGCAATCGCGATCGCGAAGGAGCCCAGCGCCGCGTTGATATGGCCGAGCAGCACCTTCGGCCGCATCCGCGCGAAGCGGCTGCCGATCAGGGCGCCGATGCCGACGAGCGCCACGCTCCGTACCCAGGGCGGCACGCCGCCGTCGACCCATCCGGCGCCGTGCAGCACGCTGGAGGCGATCATCGCGCCGAACATCCAGCTTGCGGGAAATTTGATCAGCCGCAGCAGCAGCGCCACCGCGAGCGCGGCAACCACCAGCTCAACCAGTGCGAGTGGAGACGCGACCGAGAGCGTGATACCCGGCGAGGCGGCCGGCGCTACCCCGGTCAGCGCCAATATCAGGGGCAGGGCGGCGGTGAGAATGATGACGCGCATGGTCTGCACCACGGCGATCGCCGGCAGGTCCGCGCCGCGCTCGACGGCGAGGATGGTGATCTGCGACAGCGCGCCCGGGCTACCGGCCAGGAACGCCGAGGTGCGGTCCCAGCCATGGACGCGCTGCAGATAGAGGCTGGAGCCGAAGGTCGAGCAGAACGTCGCCAGCGCCAGCAGGAAGATGGTGATGGGATAGGCGCCGACATGCTGGATCAGTTGGCGCGAGACCACCGAGCCCAGCGAAATCCCGAGCACGACCAGCACGGCCTGGGTGACGATCGCCGGCACGGCCAGCGACCGTCCCGCGATCGCGGCGATCCCGGTCGCGACCATCGCTCCGGTGATCAGCCCGCCCGGCAGGTTCGCCCATAGCGCCACGAGCCCGCCCGCGGTGCCGATGCCGATCGCTTCGAGCGCGCTGAAGAGCTTGGCGCGGCTGGGAATGGCAAAGCCCAAGGAGGATCTGAAGGACGATATGAAGGAGGCGCTGATTTGCTTCACGCCGCCTTATGGCAAATTCAGATGCCGGTAACAAATGCGCCAACGCAGGTGCAGCAATGCGCTTCGGCGCTCTCGGACTCGGGGCTGCATGATTTCAAGCCAATCAGGCGTCGCCCGATGATGAGTTGTGCGGCGGACCGGGAGGTGAACGGCTGGATCGGCCGCCGCCCCCTCCCGCAAGGAGATAAGACCGCGAAAGCTTACTTTTTCGCCGCGTCCTTTGCCTGCTTTTTGCACTCGGAGCGGAATTTCTTGCGCTCCTTGCCGTGCAGTCCCTTTTCGTCGGCCTCTTTCGAGCATTCGAGCGACTCGGGCGTATGCGCCTTCTCGGCCTTCTCCGTCTTGGCCGCGGGCGCGGCGGGTGCCGCGGTGCCCTGGGCGAAGGCGGAGCCCATCAGCATCAGGGAAGCGAAGGCGGCGACTGCCGCGCGGGAAGAGATCGTCATCATGGAAACACCTATGGGGTCAGGAAAGGCGGGCAGGCTGGCGCTAACAGGCTGAACCCGACATGAATGAAGCCCAGGGGCCGGCGCATGGCCGGGCACTATATTTTGGCCCTCCGGAGCATCGCAGCTTTGCCGTGTTTCGGCGCTGCGCTAGGATCATGCCCTCGTTTAGATAGATCGTCCGTTAAGGGAGATTAAGGATGACGTTTCAAGCAAAGCTATTGAGCGCGGCGATAGTGGCGGGTTTTGCCGCGTTCGCGGCGGCCGCGCCGGCGCAGGCCCTGACCATGCAGGAATGCAGCGCGAAGTATAAGGCCGCCAAGGACGGCGGCACCCTGAACGGCCAGAAGTGGAATGATTTCCGCAAAGCCGAGTGCGGCGCGGACGCCACCGCGACCCCCGCCGCCGCGCCGGCGGCTCCGGCCGCGCCCGCCGAGCCGAAGGCCGCCGAAGCCAAGCCCAAGAAAGAGGTGAAGGAGACCGCGCCTGCTGCTCCCGCTCCAGCCCCGGCGGCGACCGGCAACGCCGTGTTCCCAAGCGCGCTGGATCCGAAATACGCCAAGGAGAGCGCCGGCAAGGCCCGCATGCACACCTGCGTCGACCAGTACAACGCCAACAAGACCGGCAATGGTAATGGCGGCCTGAAGTGGATCGAGAAGGGCGGCGGCTATTACAGCGAATGCAACAAGCGGCTGAAGGGCGCGGCGTAACCCGAGTGCTTGACCGCGGCCGGACCCGAATTGTCCGGCCGCGGCTCAGGTCTTTTCGTCGATCAGTTTCCAGGCCGGGCACGCGATCCATGCGCTCGCTTGCGCTGGGCAGGAAATCTAGGACGTGCCTTGATCGCGATCTGCCTCGCGCGCTCGTTCCCCCGCGCGGAATCATGGCCGATGATCGCGAGCCTCAGCCTTATTCTGCTCTGTCAACTGATCGGCGACGCCATCATGCGAGGCCTCGGCCTCTCGATGCCGGGCCCGGTGATCGGCTTGATGCTTGTGCTGCGGCACGGATTGCGGGCGTGTTCGCAGGCATCGCCATGAGCCTCAACGCGCTCGTGATGTCACTGCTGCTGCCACCGGCGGTGACATTACTGGTCCACTGACGCCTGTTGCAGGACAGTTGCGTGCCGGCGGCATGGCGATGTCGCGAAATTTCTTCTAGGGTCGCCGCGTGCAACTGAGTCTCCCATCTTGATCATCTCCGCAACACAAGGCGTGCTCGGCCTGGCATCGGGCGCGCTGGTTGGATTTTCGCTCGGTCTGGTCGGGGGCGGCGGATCGATTCTCGCGGTGCCGCTGATGGTCTATGTCGTCGGCGTGCCCGATGCCCATGTCGCCATCGGCACCAGCGCGATCGCGGTGGCGACCAATGCCGCGGTCAATCTCTCCAACCATGCGCGCGGCGGCACCGTGGTGTGGTCGTGCGCGCTGGCGTTCGCCGCGGCCGGAATCCTCGGCGCGTTCTGTGGATCATTGCTCGGCAAGATGCTCGACGGCCAGAAGCTGCTGGCGCTGTTCGCGGTGATCATGCTGGTGATCGCGGCGCTGATGTTGAAGACACGCGCGCGGATCGGCGTGCCCGACGTCAAGATGAACCTGTCGAATCTGCCTGCCATCCTGGGCCTTGGTCTCGCCACCGGAACGCTGTCCGGCTTCTTCGGGATTGGCGGCGGATTTTTGATCGTGCCGGCGCTGATGCTGGCGACGGGCATGTCGATCATCAACGCGGTCAGCTCCTCCCTGGTGGCGGTGACGGCATTTGGCCTCACCACGGCGGCCAGCTACGCCTGGTCGGGCTTCGTCTCCTGGGGGCTGGCCTCGCTGTTCATCGCCGGCGGTATTGCCGGGGGACTTGGCGGGACGCGGCTGGCGCGGCATCTGTCGGAGCGGCGCGGGGCGCTCAATACCGTGTTCGCCACCGTCATTATTGCGGTCGCGCTCTATATGCTGGCGCGTAACTTATCCCTATCTTGAGCCGTAGACAGGTCTGGGCCAAACCGGGACGAAAGATACGCCAATGATCGATATGATGGGGTTACGACGCAGCCGGCGTCAGATGCTGGGGCTCGTCGGAGGCGCCGCGGTGCTTGGCGCTTCGCCGCGTCTGGCGTTCGCCCAGGGCGGCGGTGAGGAGCCGAGCGAAGGCTCCGTATTGCGCGATCCGGATATTCCGGTGGCCGGCAATCCCGACGGCGACATCGCGATCGTGGAGTGGTCCGATTACCAGTGTCCGTATTGCCGCAAGCTCGAGCCTGAACTGGCGCAAGTGATCCAGGATGACGGCAAGGTTCGCTGGCTTCGCAAGGACTGGCCGATCCTCGGGCCGGTTTCGGTCGTGGCGGCGCGCATGGCATTGGCGTGTAAATATCAGGACAAATACGACAAGGCCCATGACGCGCTGATCGGCGTCAACTCGAAATTGACCGAGCCGCGCATCGACGAATTGCTGGCCGGGGCCGGCATCGACGTCGATCGCGCCAAGCGCGACCTCGCCACCAATGCGAAGGCGATCGACGGCATTCTCAAGCGCAACAACGAACAAGCCGAGGCGTTCGGCTTCAGGGGCACGCCATCCTTCATCGTCGGCAAATTCCGCGTACCGGGCGTGCTCACCATGGCCCAGTTCGAGCAGGTGATCGCCGACGCGCGCAAGGCCAAGGCGAGCAATTAACTGACGCGCAGAAAAAGCAAAGGCACCCTCGTCAAAGACGAGAGTGCCTGATTTCCCATGCGAGCCTGATTGCGCGGTTACTTCGACGAGATGCGAACCCAATCGTCGTGCGCGCGCACCTTCAGGGCATTCCAATTGCGGGACGCGACGTCCCAGTTGACGATCGTGCGATTGGTCTCGGCGACCTGGCCGTTCGCAACGGTCGAGGTCTGCATCGAATCGTAGAGATAGACGCCGGCCACCAGAAGCAGCACGCCCAGGATCATTCCGAGAAAAGTCTGCATGTCGAACCCTCCAATGTCGCCCGTTCAACGCGTCGGACGGGCGATGGTTCCCGCGCGATCCGGACCATTTGACGGCGCTTCGGCGGCCTTCGCGGGCGGCGCCTGCGGCGAAGTGACCAGGGCCAGCGATTTCAACTCGTCCGGCTTGAACACGAACAATTTGTCGTTCGGCGTCTCCATGGCACGCACCCAGACCTGCAGGTCGACGCCCATCTCGCCGAGATAGCGCTGACAACGGGCGGAGACGTTCTGGGCGATGCTCATCTCGTCGCGCGGCGGGCCATTGACGGCCGATTTGATCGCCGCGACCTGATGCACGCCGATGGTGGCACGGTCGCCCGCGCGGCGCTCGGTGCCGCCGGCAAACACCAGGGGACAGGACGACGCGCAATATTTTCCGGCTTCGATCTCGGTTGCGAACTTGCGTTCGCGGATCAACCGGCCCATCGCGAGCGCATCGACCACCGAGCCGCCGGGCGAATTGAGCACCACCGTCTTTACATAATCGCCGCGCCGTTCGATCTCGGCCGCGAAGCTCCGCGAACTCCCCGGCGTGATGGTGCCGGTCGCCATCAGCCTGCCGCCGCCGACCAATTCGAAGGTCATGGCCTGGGCCAGCGCGCCGTCCGGCCGCGGCAGCGTCATCAGCCGCCTGTCCCCGCCGGGCAGCAAAGGCGCGAGGATGGACGGCAATAGGCCGGGAGAGTCCGACGGGGCTGAATCCGGTCTGATCTCACCGGGCGCTGCGGCCAGGTCCTCGTTGCTGATCCAGCCATTCTTGCCGGCCAGATCGGCCGCAAGCACGGCGATCGTGACCGTGACGGCCGTACGCAGGATCCAGCGGAACACGGCTTCTTCGGGATTGTCCGAAAGCCAGGCGGAGAAGCGCTGTCGCAGCGGCGAGGATGACGACATGAGCGTTACTTGATGTGCCGTGCCGAGGAGAGCGAGGTGACGTTCTCCTCCGGTGCTGACGGCTCGATCTCTTCCGCGGCGGCCGGTTCGGGCTCGGGCACAGGCTCGAGTTCAGCCGGTTTGGCCTCAGCAGGCTCGAGCTCGGGAGCGGGCTCGGGCTTGGCGGTGGTTTTGGCTTGCTCCGCCGCGCGCCGCGCATCCTCGACCTCGCGCGCGATCTGCAAGGCCGCGATCAGTTCTCCCGCGGTGATGGTCGACGCGTTGACCACGGGTAATCCCTCGCGCCGGATCGCGGCGTGGACGACGCAGAGGATCAAGACCAGCACCGCCGGCATCAGGTCGATCGAGATCGCGCCCGCCCAGCTCGGAATGAAATCGCTGGCATAGCGCAGCACGGCCTCGGCCGGAGCCAATGTCTGAAAGCGCGCGGGTTCGACATGCGGCATCGCCAGAATCTTGTCGGCGGCCTCAGCGAGCGATGCCGCCTGGGTCGCGATCGAACTTTCCACCTTGCCGACCACCGCGGTCTGGCGGTCGGCCAGATCGCTGGTGCGGCCGCCGGCTGCGGGCGCGATGAAGCCCGACGACAGCGCGGCCGCGGCGCGCTTCACGGCCGGTGCGACGGATGTCTGCTGCAGATTGGCGATCACGCCCATCAACGCCAGCGACTCGGTTGCGAAGGCATCGCTGCGCGCGGCGATCGGTCCGCGGTCCGAAATCAATTCGCGCATCTTGGCGAGGCTCTTGCCGCCTTGTTCGTACAGGCCGGAGACGCGCTTGCCGGAGTCCTGCACCTGCTGGCCGAGGCTGTCGAGCTGTCCGGACATCTGGGTCAGGAGTTGCACCACGGTGCCCGATCCGGAAGTGCCCGTCAGCGAGCCGGCGCGTTCGGCGTCGGCCAGGCGCGCGAAGCGCGAGGACGCAAGCTGAATGTCCGGCAACAGGCCCTGGGCCGCGATGGCGTTGGTGTTGGCCGTATCGAGATCGCGCGTATAGTCCTGGACGGTGATGGCGAGATGCTGCTGGATCGCGGCGGCCCCTGCGAGAGCCGAGGCGTTGAGCCAGGACGACATCGCCACGATCATCAGCGAGCCCAGCAGCATGCAGCCGAACATCAGGCCGCGTCCGCCGGTGCTGACCACATGCGGCATGAACTGCATCATGAACACCCAGAACGCGTAGATGCCGACCGAGACCGCGACCGAGTAGATCACAGCGGCGAAGAACACAGTGGTCGGACTGCCGTTGAGCAATTCACGGACGCCGAGATAGGTGTAGACGCCGGCCGCGAGCGCCAGGATCGCGGTGGTCAGCTTGAGGGTGACTTCGAGCCGGCTAACGCCATTGGCCAGCAGCACGGATGTGGGAGCACGCGCCGAGGAGGGCTGCGACGTGGAAGCGGCGTTTGAGAGCATGGCAAATCCCGTTGCGGCCATCACACCGCTTCGACCAACGCCCCCGCTGTTTGCTGTTTTGTCCACTGTTAAGGAGAAATTCGGACGAGATTATGTCGGTTGTGTTGCAGGAGGCGTAGGCACGGATCGTTGAAGGGAGTTGAAAACGACGGGAGAAATCCTTCAATTTGCGGTGAAGATTCATTCGTCGTGGCGCGGCGTCCAGCGGAGGCCAGAAATGACCAGCAAGAGCAACAAAGTCGCCATTGTGACCGGCGCCTCGCGCGGAATCGGGGCCGCCGTCGCCGAGCGGCTCGCCAAGGACGGCTTCGCCGTCATCGTCAATTATTCCGGCGACATCAAATCCGCCGAAGCATTGGTGGAAGGGATTAAAGGCCGCGGCGGCGACGCGCTTGCAGTCAAGGCCGACGTCAGCGATCCCGCCGCAGTGCGCGCGATGTTCGACAAGGCCGAGGCGAGTTTCGGCGGCGTCGACGTCTTGATCAACAATGCCGGCATCATGAAGCTCGCCAAACTCGGCGACAGTGACGATGCGCTGTTCGACCAGCAGATCGCCATCAACCTCAAAGGCAGTTTCAACACGATGCGGGAAGCCGCCAGGCGGATGCGCGACGGCGGACGCATCGTCAATTTCTCTACCAGCGTGGTCGGGACCAAGCTCGAGACCTATGGTGTCTATGCAGCCACCAAGTCGGCGGTGGAAACCATGACCGCGATCCTGGCGAAGGAGCTGCGCGGCCGCAACATCACCGTGAATGCCGTGGCGCCGGGGCCGGTCGCAACCGAGTTGTTCCTGACCGGCAAGTCGCCGGAGCTGATTGATCGGATGGCCAAGATGAATCCGATGGAGCGGCTCGGAACACCGCAGGATATCGCCTCCGTCGTGGCCTTTCTCGTCGGTCCCGATGGCGGATGGATCAATGCCCAGGTGCTGCGCGCCAATGGCGGCATGGTTTGATCAGGACCCGCGCATCCAGCTCAGCATCTCGGCGTTGATCTCGCGCGGATAGCAGTGGCTGAGATCGTCGATCTCGCGATAGGTGACGTCGGCCCCGGCCGCCGACAAGGCTTCGCGCGTGTGGCGGGCGACCTGCACCGGGAACATCCAGTCGAGCCGGCCATGCACCAGAAAGATCGGCAGGCCGCGCAACCTTTCGGCGTCCGCCAATTCCGCCATCAGCGGATGGAAGGTGGCGGCGACCGGCGCCAGATGGGTAAAGGGCGAGGCGCCGTCGAGCCCGGTCACGTAGCAGAACGTGCCGCCGTCGCTCATGCCGGTCATTAGCAGCTTTTTGGAGTCGACATTAAAACGGCTTCGCAATTCATCGAGAATACGCTTGAGGTTCGGCGTGTCGGCGTCGTCGCCCATCAGCGCCCAGGTCGGCCCGGTGGCGGTCGGCGCGACCAGGATGGCGCCGAAGCTGCGCGCGTCGCGCAGCCAGCTCCACAGGAAACTGCCGCCATTGCCGCTGCCGCCATGCAGCGCCATCACCAGCGGCCAGGCGCGGTCGGGCGTGTAATATTCCGGCACATAGAGCGCATATCCGCCGCGGCTGCCGGGTGCGTCGCCGTGGTGACTGATGCCGGTGTCTTCGGATCGGGGCGCGGCGAGGCGCGCCTTCAGGGCGTCGTCGTCGCGCAGTGTGGAATCGAGAAAGAAATCGCTGACCGGCGGAAATTTCTCCGCGAGCGGATACAGCGCCTCCTGCGCGCGCGGGAGGTAGCGCAGCGCGCGAAACACCGCGACCAGATCGCCATTGCCGTGCTGGACCGCGCGCAGGCCCGCGAACGCGGCGAGCGCGGCATCGCTCGATCTCTCCAGTGACGTGCGCGTATCCGCGAATTGTTCCGGCCATTCGGTGAGCCGCGCGCGGACCGTGCGCAGCGTCTCTTCGGGCGCGCCGATGGTCTGCATGACGCGACCGAAATCGGGCGGGTTGAGGTGACGGGCGACGAAGGCAAGCGATTCGATCGATTGCAGCAGCGGCGGCAGCACGGCCACGATATCGTCGACCACGGCCTCGCTCATCGTGCGCTCCGTTCTTCGGATGTGGCGCGGCCTCTAATGCGGCCCTGGCGGTGTACTCAAATCTTCAGCGAATTGCCGGAAAAATCGTCGGTGAACGATCAGTCGATTATTAGTGGATTAATCAGTGAATTGGTTAGTGTATTCTTGGACCCTTGAGCAGCTTGCTGCGGTCGGCCGAGGCCAGCACCACGTCGAAGGTGACGCCTTCATGGTGCACGGTCAACGGCACATCGACGCCGGCCGGTCCGAGCGACCAGAGCTTGCGGTAGAAGGCGCTCTGGCTCGTGATCTTCTCGCCCTTCACCGCCAGGATGACGTCGCCGGCCCGCAGCTCGGCGCGCGCGGCGGGGCCGTTGCCGGAAATGCCGATCACCACGACGCGGTTGTCGATCTCGGTCGAGTACATGCCAAGCCACGGCCGCGCCGGCCGGTTGACGCGGCCGAACCGGAGCAGGTCATCGAGGACCGGGGTGAGCAGATCGATCGGTACGATCATGTTGACATGCTCGGCCTTGCCGGCCCGCTCGCGTTCGAGTTGAAGCGAACCGATGCCGATCAACTCGCCGGTGTTGGCGATCAGTCCGGTGCCGCCCCAATTCGGGTGCGCCGGATAGGTGAAGAGCGCCTCGTCGAGCAGGTATTCCCAATAGCCGGCAAACTCCTGCTTGGCGGCGATGTGGCTTGCCACCGAGCGTGTTCGGCCGCCGGTGCCACCGACCACCACGCGGTCGCCGACCTGTGCCGCCGCCGACGAGCCCAGCGGTAACGGGGTGACATCCATGCGGCCCAGCGCCTGCACCAGGCCGAAGCCGGTGACGGGATCGAAGCCGAGCGCATGGCCCTCCATGGCGCGGCCGTCGCGAAGATGCAGCCAGACCGTTTCGGCTTCGGTGATCAGATAGCCGATCGTCAGCACCAGTCCGTCATCGATCACGACGCCGTTGCCGGCGCGCTCGGTGCCCAGTGTTTCCGCGGTGAACGCGTCGGGCGAGACGAGAGAATGCAGGCCCACCACCGAGGACAGCGCGCGATCGAGATCGAAAGCGTAGTCGGCGGGGCGAGGCTGAAAGGCAGTCGGCACTTTCCACTCGGTCACAGAGGGCATCGCGGCTCTCCTGTTTCAATCGGCGCAAACTCGGCGCGAATGGATGGCAGATTTCCGGCGCCAGAATTGGCGGCGACCGGAGCGGCAATCACGACACAATGTATCACCTTTGAGCCGATGCGCACTAGCTCTGTTGACGGAGTTGAACCCGTCGACCTTCGCACAACCGTCGCGGTGCAACCGATGCGTTAGAGCGTTTTCCAGCGAAGTGGACCCCGGTTCGCGTAAAGAAAACGCGTCAAGACAGGAAGCTAGAGCCCCGTTCCGATTCAATCGGAACGGAAACGGCTCTAGCCAAGCTCGGCCAGCAAGGCGCGGGCGTCGATGATATCGCGGGCCGTCTCGCCGCCCTCGATCATGGCGAGGATCGGCTCGAGCAGGCCGCGCAGATCGCCATCGGCCCGGCTGCCCCGCCATAGCCGGGCGAGATCGGTTGCCGCGCGCAATTCGAGCAGCCGCGCTTCCTGGCTGCGCGCCACCTCGATCGCCTTGGCGAAGCACGCTTCCGCGCGCGCGCGATCCGGCTCGGCCTGCAGCAGCGCGACCTGTCCGCTCAGCCGATGCAGGTCGGCGAGCCAATATTGCTCGCCCGATTGTTCGACAAAGGCAAAGCCATCCTGCAGGGCGGATGCGGCGGCGGCCAGATCTCCGGCCATCAGGAATGCCTCGGCCATGTTCGACAGCAGAATCGAATTGCCGGTATTGCCGCCCGACTCTCGCAGCGCGACGAGCGCCTTGCCGATGGAATCGATGCGGCTCTCGGTCGGACCGCGCATGGCACTGGCACAGGCGCTCAGCAGACCTGCCAGCAGCCGGATCTGCTCGACCTTCTTCTCGGCGCAGTAGGCGGCAAGCTCGGCGCCGTCGCGCTCCAGCGCCTCGATATCCCTCAGCGCGAACTCCGGCCAAACCGTCACGCAGAATGTCGCCGATGCGATCGTGGTGGCGTGGCCGTGAGTGGCGAGTTCGCTGCGCACCTGTTCGCGGACGCGCGCCGCGCTGTCGAGCAGGCCGAGTGAGAGCAGCGCCAGCACTTCGAACGACAGGGTCGCGATGCCCTGGTCCCAGCCGAACCGGTAGCTCAGCGCTTTCTGCCGGCGGGCATCGCAATAGGTGTAACCCTTTTGCAGGTTCGCCAACGCCTCGCGGAAATGTCCCGCGTAGAATTGCAGCGTACCGAGTTGGCGGTGACCGACCAATTGATAGGCGGGGTCATTCTGCCGCTCCGCGACCTCGATGATCTGGTGCGCGAAATCGAGCGCCTGCTTCAGCCGCGCCGTCAGCGTGGTGGAGGAACAAAGTCCGTACAGGATGGAAACGCGCTGCAGGTCGGTGCCGATGCCGCGGTCGAGAAGCTGCTTGGCCGCCATCAACGCCTCAAACGTCTCCGGCGCGGAAATGCTTTTCAGCGGCACCAGCGCGTTGGCGCGCGCGACCAAAAGGCCGAGTTCGAGCGCGTCGCGCTCGGCGCTGGCTTCGATGTCCGGGACCATCGCGAGGCCCGTCGAGGTGTGACGCTCGGCTTCCACCGGCGCCGATTGCGCCAGCGCCAGCTCCGCGGCCGCGAGCCAGCTCCGCGCCGCCTGCTCGGAAAGCCCCGCCTCGGTATAATGATGTGCGATGGTGGCGGGCGGATATTCTTCGTCGGTCAGCCGCTGCTTGAGCGCCCAGGCGATATGCGCGTGGATGCGTTGACGGCGGCTTCGCAACAGCGAGCCATAGGCCACATCCTGGACCAGCGCATGCTTGAATACATAGCTGACGTTCGGCGGCGTGCCCCGGACGTGGATCAGCTCGGCTTCCATCAACTGGTGCAGCGCCTCGTCCAGCGCCGCTCCCTTGAGCGGCGATACCGCCTCGAGCAGCGCCTGCGAGAACTCGCGACCGATCGCCGCCCCGATCTGGGCGGTCTCCTTGATCGGCGACAGCCGATCGAGCCGCGCCGTCAGCGAATCGTGCAAGGTCGAGGGGATCGCGAGCGGCGTCAGCGCCGAGGCCAGCACATAGGCGCCGTTTTCCTCGCGCACCAGTCCGGACTCCAGCACGCTCTTGGTCAGTTCTTCCATGAACAACGGAACGCCGTCGGTCTTGGCCACGATCTGGTCGCGCACCTCGGCCGGCAGGGTCTTGCCGGCCGTCATGCGCTCGATCAGGGTCACCGCCTGATCCCGCTCGAGCCGGTTGAGCGGCACGAGTGCCGCGTTGCCGCGGCCAACCCAGGGCGGGGTGAACTCCGGGCGGAATGTCGTCACCATCAGGATCGGCAGATCGTCCATCTGCTCCACCATCCGGCTTGTCAGGTCGAGCGACGTCGGATCCATCCAATGCGCGTCTTCCACGATCATCAGAAGCGGTATCAGCTTTGCCGTCCCGATCGTCATCGCGATCAGCGCGTCGATGGTTCGTTCCCGCAATTCGCTCGGCGCCATGTCGAGCGCCGGGTAGCGCTGCCCGGTCGGGATCGCCAGAAGCGAGGCCAGAAAAGGTGCGATGTTGCTACTGACGAGGCCGGTGCCCTCGATCATCTTCTCCACCTTGTCGAGCCGGCTGCCCGCGGCCTCGCCGCTGACAAAGCCCGCGGCGTGCCAGATCTGGCCCATCACCGGATGGAAGGCGTCGTTGACGTGGTGCGGCGAGCATTGATAGCGCAAGGCCAAATAGCGCTGCTGGCCGATCTGCTCGCGCAGCATCGCCAGAACGCGCGACTTGCCGATGCCGGCCTCTCCCGACAGCAACGCGACCTGGCCGTTGCCTTTGATCGCGCGGTGCCAGCGCTCGAGCAGCAGCGCGATTTCCTGCTCGCGGCCGACAAAGGGCGTCATGGTTTCCGAACGCGACGCCTCGAAACGGCTGACATTCTCCCGCTCGCCCGCGATCAGCCATGCTGCGACCGGCGCGCCGAATCCCCTGAGCGTCTGCTGACCGAGCGCCTTCAACTCAAAGGTCTTGCCGAGCAGCCGGCGCGTCGATTCCGACACTACGATGGTATTGGGCTCGGCGAGGCCTTGCAGCCGCATGGCAAGGTCAGGCGTGTCGCCGACCAGGCCCCGCAGGCGCGCTTCACCTCGGCCGATCAGTTCGCCGACCACGACGAGGCCGGTCGCGATGCCGATCCGCACCTCGAGCGAGGTGCCATGTTCGCGCCGCAGCTCCGCGACCGCATCGATGATCGCGACGCCGGCGCGCGTCGCCCGCTCGGCGTCGTCCTCATGGGCGCGGGGATAGCCGAAATAGACCATCGCGGCATCGCCCATCCATTTGGCGACATGGCCGTCGAAGCGCGCGACCGCGGTGGCGACCGCGCCTTGAAACGCGCGGATCAGATCGGCCATGTCCTCGGGGTCTAGCTGCGCCGTCAGCGCGGTCGAGCCGACGAGGTCGCAGAACATCACCGTCAATTGCCGCCGCTCGGGATTTTCGTGCCGCCTCAGGCCCGAATCCGGATCGCCGTCGTTGGCGAACTGACGGATCGCGCGCAGCATTCTCAACCGGTGTCCCAGGGGAATACCGATATCCCGAAGGTGCTGATCGGTCAGCTCCGGCAATATGTCAGCGTCGATCTCGTGTTGACGAAACAGGTCTTCGTATTGATCGAGGCCGAGACTGCCGAGCCAGGTCCCGACATCCATTTCCAGTCGTCCTTGTTCGCGGGCAACACTAGCGTGTGACGCGGGCGCTGGGCAGCCGATTTTGTCACCTGCACGTGAGATGACCGTGGATATTATTATGGCTGTCATAATTGACCGTGAGGTTTGATCGAGGTGCGGCCCTTAGTCGGCCTCAATCTGCTTTGGCCCGCGCACCCGATGGCGTGATCCGGAAGGCGCGATCCTGTTTCAGCCACGCCGCGCGCTCGTCGCGCAGCAAGGTGCGGCGAACCTTGCCGGAATCGTCACGCAGGCCGATGCTGACCCGCTCGAAGCTTTCCGGATGCTTGTAGCGGCTGAGCCGGTCAGCGAGGAAATCGGCCATGCCGTCGGCGATCGCCTGCGCATCGCTCGTCTCGTCGAGTTCGAGGATGGCATGCACGCGCTGACCGAATTCGGGATCGGGCAGGCCGACGACGACGCAGGAGCGCACCTCGGGATGCGCGCTGACGGCGGCTTCCACTTCCGCCGGGTAGATGTTGGCGCCGCCGCGCAGCACCATGTCGGCCAGCCGATCGCCGAGATAGAGATAGCCGTCCGCATCCAATCTCCCGATGTCGCCGAGCGATTCCCAGCCGTCCGGACGGCGCTTCGGCTCGGCGCCGAGATAATGATAGGTGCTGCCGGCGCCGTCATTGGGCAGGAAATAGATTTCGCCGGTCTCGCCGGGCGCGACCTCATGGCCGTCCTCGCCGATGATCCGCAGGCGGCAGGTGTCGCCGATCCTGCCGACCGAACCCTTATGCGCGAGCCATTCGACGCCGGAGATCACGCAGGAGCCCTGCCGCTCCGTGCCGCCATAGAGTTCCCAGATCCGCTCTGGGCCCAGCCATTCGATCCATTTTTCCTTGAGCCAGGGCGGCATCGGAGCCGCCATGTGAAACACGATTTGGAGGCTCGACAGGTCGTAAGACCTGCGCACCGCCGCGGGCAGGGCCCAGATGCGATGCATCATGGTCGGCACGAAATTGACCCATTGCACGCGGTGCGCCTCGATCAGGCGAAGCGTCTCCTCGGCGTCGAATTTGACCAGGCCCGTCAACTGGCCGCC
>Ga0137412_10002145_pt1 | contig 15551 bp, 11 predicted proteins | sample CZODoug2_1_16fun_FD_122160 | JGI IMG/M metagenome (GOLD analysis project Ga0137412, IMG submission 122160) | Vadose zone soil fungal communities from Angelo Coast Range Reserve, California, USA - CZODoug2_1_16fungal (Hybrid Assembly) | ecosystem: Environmental > Terrestrial > Soil > Vadose zone...
AGGTGTTCGCCCCGCTCAGCGCGGCGTAGCCGGAGTTGAAATTGGCTGGATCGCTGTTTGGCTCGAAGGCGCTCAGGTCGGTGAAGCCGGAGGCACTCCACTTGTCGAAGGCCTGCGTGGCATTGGTGGTTGCGTTGTCGTAGTAGCCGGTCCGGTCGCCATTCGCAATCTTCTGCAGGCCCGGGATGCCGCTGAAGTTGTCGATACCGGCCAGGAGGGCCGGGTCACCGGTGCCCGCCTGTATGGCGGCCGCGTACACCGGTACCGCGCTGAAACTAGAGAGGTTTGCGAGATACTGGGTGTCGCCGGTCAAGCCGAATGTGAGGTAAGTCGGTATCGCATTCAGCGAAGTCAACGCGAAGATTGCTGTCAGGTCGCCGTTTGCTGCGGCCTGGAAGACCGGTGGATATGGTCGTCCGGGACGGTGACCCGTTGGAATTGGCGTCGGCACCCGTCGCAAAAGTCGCAGCTAAAACATAGATTTACGAGGCCTGGTACGTTATTTTCGCTTTGCAGGGGGGGGTGGTTCGCTACCTGATACGGTCTTACATAGATGACCACCGTTCCCGCCCACAAATCGCTCTCGGAGTGGTTCCGGCGCTGGCGCTCGCCGCTGCGCAAATTCCTCGTCGGCCGTGGGGCGGTGCGCGTCGCCGATCTCGACGATATCGCACAGGAAGTGTTTCTGCGGCTGCTGCGCTATGAAAGTGCTGAAGTCGTCCAGCATCCCCAAGCCTATATTTTCAAAATGGCCGCGAATGTTGCGGCGGAATGGGCCATCCGCTCACGCCACCGCCTCGCACATGAACCACGGTGGCTCAGCACCCTGGTTGCACAAGACACCATAGAAGAAACGTTCGACAACCAAGTAGTCCAGCGCGAGATCAAACGGGCGATCGGAATGCTGACGGCCCGCGAGCGTGCCATCGTGAAACTGCACTTCGAAGAGGGACTGAGCAAGGCCGAGATCGCACCGCGCCTCGGACTTTCACCCCGCGTGGTGCGGCGGGATTTTGAAACGAGCTACAGCAAGCTGCGCCGTGAGCTCGCGCTGAAATTAACAGGAGCCTTGGATCATGGACGCGAATGATCGACGCGCCAGAGCCACCGACGAAGCCGCACAATGGTGGACACGCCTGGGCACCAAAGCGCCGGCCGACGTGAGCGAGACAGATCGGCAGGAGTTCACCCAATGGCTGCGCGAATCGCCATTGCACGTGGCAGAACTGCTGCAAATCGCGCATGTACACGACACGCTCGAACGCTTCAAACTATGGGGTGAGATTTCAGTCTCCACCGAAGAGATTGACACCAACGTCATCCCGCTAAACCCTAACCCCCAGCCCCTCTGCGCGTTAGGGGAGAGGGAGGGGCCCGCGCAGGGGGAAAGTGAGCCTTCTAACCGGACGAAGGTGCGAAGCACGAAAAGAGTCTTCCTCGCTGCAAGCGTCTCGCTCATCGCCATCGCAGCTGGCTGGCTCGCACTGCGTTCTAGCGCAACGACGATCGAAACCGATCGCGCGGAACGGCGCGAAGTGGTTCTGAACGACGGCAGCGTCGTGAACCTCGAGCCCGAAACGGCGCTGCGCGTAAATTTTGGGAAGCTTCAGCGCTATGTCATCCTCGCACGCGGCCGCGCGCTGTTTCACGTAGCCAAAGACTCAGTGCGGCCCTTCATCGTTCACGCCGGCGACACCAACGTGCGAGCCGTCGGAACCATTTTTGGCGTGGAACAAAAGAACCAGAACATTATCGTCACCGTCTCGGAAGGCAAAGTCGGCGTCGTCCCCTCTGTTGCTCTCGCCTCACCAGAACAGAGTGAGGGTTCCGCTCAGCGAGAAGGGGCGAGCCCCACAGACCCTTCGCCTGGCACCGACACTGCATCAAATTCAGAAAAGCCCTCAAACGCCGCGAAGAACCCTCACCCCCGGCCCCTCTCCTCTCACGCGCAGACGGGAGACAGCGAAAACGGAATAGCGAGTGGTCAGCCTGGCGAGGTATTCTTGACTGCCGATCAGCAGATCACGGTTCGACAATCCGGCGACGCGACCCCGGTGCAAAATGTCGACTCCAGTCGAGCGCTGGCCTGGTCGAAAGGGCGTCTCGTCTTCGACTCCACGCCACTCAGCGACGTCGCCGACGAATTCAATCGCTACAACCGGGTGCAGCTGCTCATCAACAGCCCCGACCTCGCCCGTCGAACTGTCAGCGGCGTGTTTCGCGCGTCGGATCCGGAAACGCTCATCGACTTTATCGGTGCTGGAGCTCATGTCGTGGTTACGCGGCACGGTAACGAGGAAATCGTGATTTCCCCCCGCCCTTGAGTGGCAAGTCGCCCACCCTTGTTTTTTCTCAAGGGCCTTGACGGTTGCTTGAGGCCCTTCAGGGCCTGCAAGTGCTCAAGGGCTTCCCGTTGCAGGTGCCTGCGTCGGAGTTTCCGCGGTTTTCGGGACTGTCCCACCGCCGCCCGTTACCCTCATCTCCCGCCCAACCTCAACACGCTAACATGACGCGCCAACGCAACACCGAGAAAATAAATCCAACTAAAGGGGGGGATGGTTTGCTCCGTCGCACGGTCTTACACCTGTCCAAACAAATAAACCCACAACGGGCGGGGATAACGATCATGCGTATGGCCACGATTGTAGCGGCAGCCTTGTTCACAACCGGCGGACTCACCGCCGCGGAGCGCGCCCAGGCCTCCATAACGCACTACGAACTCAACATCCCCCGCCAGCCCCTCGACACGGCGCTCCAAGACTTGGCCCAACAAACCGGCCTTCAAGTCGGACGCTTCAGCGACGCCGTCAATGGCGACACGGTCGTCGGCCCCGTGACCGGAAACTATTCCGCCGACCAGGCCCTCAAAACCCTGCTCGCTCCCACCAGGCTCACCTACCGAGCCCTCAACCAACGCGCGATCATCGTCCTCAGACCCGAAGACGTCGCACAACTTCCCGCAGCAAAAACTCTCTCCGATAACTCCTCTCTCGAAGTTACGGGAGAGGGGCCAGTGGCGGGGGATTCAGGGGCAAGCGATCACAAATCTGTTTGGAGCCGCCTTCACCTGGCTCAAAGCAGCAATCAAACGAATTCTTCCGTAAGTAACTCCCCCTCTTCCAATTCTTCACAAACTGATTCGAGTCGCACCGGCGAGTCGAATACTCCAGTGAGACTCGAGGAAATCATTGTCAGCGCGGAAAAGCGCGAAGAATCGTCTCTGGATGTCCCAATGTCGCTCACTGCGCTGAGCGGCGACCAACTTGCGCGCTCACAGTCGTACCGGCTCGAGGATTTCGTTGGCAAAATTCCGGGATTGACGCTGATCAGTGACGGTCCTTTGGGAAGCCAACTCGTGATACGAGGACTCACTACCGGGTCCGCTGCGGTCAACAGCTCAGTGGCGACCTATATCGACGAGACGCCCTACACAGCCGTCGGTCCATGGGCCGGTTCCAGTGTCATTTCGCCAAACCTGGATACATTCGACATGCAGCGAATCGAAGTGCTGCGCGGCCCCCAAGGTACGCTTTACGGGGCGAACGCACTGGGGGGGCTTTTGAAATATGTTTCCAACGCCCCTGACCCATCCGGCTTCGAGGCCAAAGCTGAGACGGGTGGCAGCCGCGTCTTCAGCGGTGGAACGGGTTTCGACGTGCATGGGATGGTCAATGTGCCGCTGGCCGACAACGCCGCATTGCGCGTCGTCGGCTATACCAACTACTACCCAGGATTCATAGACGATCCTTCGCGTGGCGTGGACGACATCAACGGCTCGCGCTTTACGGGTTTTCGCGCCGGTCTGCTTTATAGTCCGACTGCAAACCTGTCTTTTCGACTCAACGCCTTTTATCAAGACAGGTCGTGGGATGACTCCAGCAACGAGGACGTCAATCCGGGCACGCTGACGCCCATTTATGGAAATCGACTGCAGGAGCGTTTGATCGGCCAGCCGGGTGACGCTAAAACGCAGCTCTACAACTTCACGATGAACTGGGATTTGGAACTCGCCAAGCTGGTATCGTCCACCAGCTATTCGAACTTTCGCATTCATGCAACCAATGATTTGAGTATCGAGTTCGGACCGCTGGTCGGCTCCATCCTGGGTGTTCCCTCCGGTTTCGCCGATGACTTCAGGCCACACGATCAAGCCTTCACCCAGGAAGTGCGTCTATCGTCCGCGGGCGAGCAGTCGCTGCAGTGGCAGGTTGGGGGATTTTTCACGAATCAAAGCGGCGGAGACGTCGAGCACTTTTTCCCGGTTGACGCTACGACCAGGACGACCTTGTTCGAGAACCTCATTCTTGGAGCTGTAAATCTCCCGGTACATTACCGCGAATTTGCCGGATTTGCGGACCTCGATTACCACATTACGCCCACCGTCGACGTCGATGTGGGCGGTCGCTATAGCGAGAACCACCAGGCATTTCAGGAGACTGGCACAGGAATCTTTGGCGCCGTCGCAAGTTTCGGGACGAACTCTTCGCAGGGCGTGGCTACGTATTCGACAGACGTGCGTTGGCGGGTGACACCGGACAACATGTTGTACGCACGTATTGCCAGCGGGTTCGTGCCGGGCGGACCCAATTCTGTGGTCGCAACAGCTGATGTGCCCCCATCCTATGCCTCATCCACCACTGTCAACTACGAAGCAGGCATCAAAAGCAGCCTGCTCGATCATCACTTCATCGCGGAATTGTCCGCCTTTCACATCGACTGGCGGAAGATTCAGCTGCAAGCGGTCATCGGCGGCCTCAATCAATTCGTGAACGGCGGGACGGCCCGAAGCGACGGGGTCGAATGGAATTTCGCCTATCTTCCGATCAACGGCCTGACATTGAATTTCAACGGCGCGTATACGCACGCCTACCTGACCCACGCGACACCGGCCAGTGTGAACGGTCGAGTGGGAGACCGCTTGCCGGCTGTGCCGCTGGTAGCGAGTGCGATCAGCGCCGAGTATGAGCGGTCCTTGTTCGGGGATTACTCAGGGTTTGCCGCCGTGGATTGGCGGTTCACCGGCAGCCGATATTCGAACTTCACTGCAACCGGGCCGCGTCAGAATATGCCGAGTTTCAATATCTTCGATCTGCGCGCCGGGGTGAGGGCGCGGGTTTGGACGTTCGCGCTGTACGCCAAGAACGTTGGCAATAGGGTTGCCATCAATTATGTCCAGCCTGAAGCACTTTCGGGCGGCTTGGGACCGCAGTCCGCGGTCCTTTACGCACCGCGCACAGTGGGCGCCACGATAACTGCGGATTTCTAGTCCCTTTTGATACGCAGAAGGCAAGCACTTCACATCAGGCACGAACGTGAATGGCAAGGGATCGGAGACTCATGGGCACACCGGAACCGTTCAGGATCGACATTTCGGATGTTTTATTGAAGGGCCTCTTTGCGAAGGTACGCGCTTACGAATGGCATGAGATGCCGCGCGGTGAAGGTCGGGAGGATACCTGGAACTACGGTGCCAACCTGGAGTTTATGAGATCGCTCTGCACGTACTGGGTAGACAGTTACGATTGGCGCAAGGCAGAAGCGCAGCTCAATGCGTTCCCCCAATTCATCGCCGACATAGGCGGCTTGCCAATACATTTTTACTGCGAGCCCGGATCCGGTCCGTCCCCGACACCCCTGATTCTCAGCCACGGGTGGCCGGGATCGGTGTTCGAGTTCCTGCACGTCATCGACAGACTAGCGCATCCGGAGCGGCATGGCGGCGAAGCTGAGGACGCCTTCACCGTAGTCGTGCCTTCATTGCCGGGTTACGGATTTTCGGGCAAGCCGTCGCATCCCACCAGCCCACGCACGATCGCAAAATACTTCGATACGCTGATGACTGACATCCTCGGTCTTGGGGACTATATAGCGCAAGGCGGCGATTGGGGCAGCGCGGTGTCCAGCTGGATGGGATATGAAGGCCGGGGATGCCGCGGCGTGCACATCAATATGTTCGCCTGGCGCTCGCCGGGTGTAACTCCGGAAACGAAAGAAGAAAGAGATTATGTGGCGCACGTAGACAAGCGGTTGCAAATGGAAGGCGCTTATTTCCATGAACAGACGACTAAGCCGCAGACGCTGTCTTACGCGATGATGGACTCGCCCGTCGGGACTTGCGCCTGGATCGTGGAAAAATTCCACGGCTGGTCCGATACCAGGAAGGGCTTCGAAAGGACCTATACGAAGGACCAGTTGCTCACTAACGTGATGATCTACCTCGTCACTCGAACCTTCAACACATCGACCTGGATATATCGAGGACTCGTGGAGGATGTGGGCGGGCCGCCGGTACCGAAGGGCGCACGCATCGAAAGACCGGTGGGTGTTGCGGCGTTCCCAATCGATCTCTACCCCTTCCCGCCACGCAGTATGGTCGAGCGCCACATGAACGTTTGGCAATGGACGGATTTCGACGAGGGCGGGCACTTTGCGGCGTTGGAGCGGCCCGACGATCTGATTCGGGACATCCGAAAGTTTGCTCGAATCCTGCGGAATCCGGGAGGTCGATGATGTTGCCAAACACGCCTAACAACCCACGGTGCCATCCGCGCCTAGCGCGAGTAGCGAAGCTTCTAATGCTCACCCTAAACGTGCCGGCATCGGCGCATGAGCCCAACGCGGCGCGGAAGCGGACCGAGACATGTTCAGCGAGATTGAAGTGATATATTCCCGATCGTCTAACGCTTGTGACCTCGCCAATTGAGGCGCCGCCATTTCCGCTGGAGGATCGTCAGCTCCGCATTTGTGAGCGCATCCCTCGCGACATCAATCTCCGCGACGGTCGCTGCGCAAACCGCACCCGCGAGCGCTGCACACCCGGCAATTAGTGTCGACTTCAACGTCCGTATTCCGATGCGGGATGGCGTCGAGCTGTCAGCCGACATCTACAGTCCCTCGACGTCGGGTCGCTTTCCGGTCATCGTCGTTCGCAATCCATACACCAAGAGTGCGCAATGGGCTCAGCGCGGCCGGTGGTGGGCGGAGCGTGGCTACGTTTTCGTCGTCCAGGACGTGCGCGGACGCGGCGACTCGGACGGCGAATTCTATCCGCTCGTCAACGAGGCGAATGACGGGACCGACACCTATAACTGGGCAGCGAAGCAGCGCTGGTCCACCGGCAAGGTTGGGGGGTACGGCGGATCCTACGCGGCGTGGACCCAGCTATATCCCGTCGCGGCCGGCAACTCGTCGCTCAGCGCGATGTTGCCGATGGCGGTTCCTCCCGATCCGGATCGAGGCTTCCCGTTCGTTTCAGGCATAGCAGTCCCAGCAACCGCGACATGGCTCGCAAGCATAGATGGACGCACGTATCAGAGCCTCGATTCCGTTGACCTCCAAGCGGCATTCGACGGACGACCGCTCATTGAAATGGATCGACGGCTCGGTCGGGCCATGCCGGCGTGGCGCGACTGGATCTCGTCCGGAGGCCTTCGTGACTATTGGGTCAAGCTGTCGTATCAGAGCGCACTCGTAAACACGACGGTACCGGCTCTGTGGATCACCGGTTGGTATGACGATGTCCTGGCTGGGGCAACCGAGAATTTCAGCGCGCTAACCGATGAGGCGCGGTCGCTCGAAACGCGAGAGCGCCAGTGGCTGGTGATCGGCCCGTGGGGACATGCGATCAATGCTGGTCAAAAACTGGGCGACATCGATTTCGGCCCCGATGCGGTGATTGGTCTCGAAGGCCTGCAGCGGCGCTGGTACGACCGTTGGCTCAAAGGCGACGACAAGGCTTTCACGGAGCCGCGGGTGCGCATCTTCGTGATGGGCTCGAACAAATGGGCGAGCGAGAACGAATGGCCGATCAAGCGGACGCGGTACGTGCGCTACTTTCTCCACAGCGGCGGCAAGGCGAACACGCTAAACGGCGACGGGTCGTTGTCACCGACACCCCCTGCGTCGTCCGAGCGCTCCGATCGCTACAGATTCGATCCGGACAAACCGACGCCCTACACTACCGGCCTCGATTCCAGGCAGATGGGTGGCCCCGACGACTATCGCGAGGTCGAGAAACGCGGCGATGTGCTGGTTTACTCAACGCCCGTGATGACGTCGACAATGCGGGCATGTGGCCCGGTGAAGGCCTCTTTGTTCGCGACCTCTTCGGCGCGAGACACTGACTTCACCGCCAAGCTGCTCGATGTTCATCCGGACGGCTACGCACAACGCCTGAACGATGGGATCGTCAGAGCACGTTTTCGACACGGTACCCAACAGACAGAACTGCTGACGCCGGGGCGGATGGAAAGCTACTCGATTGATCTGTGGTCGACTTGCATCGACGTCCTGCCGGGCCATCGGCTGCGGCTTGAAATTTCCTCGAGCGCGGCCGGCAAGTTCGATGTCAACCTCAATACAGGTGGGGACCAAGCGACCGAAACGCGCAGCGTCCCTGCCGACCAACAGGTTCATCACGACGCGCTGCGCCCCTCGCACATTCTACTGCCCATCGTCCCATCGCAGGGCGAATAGCCTTCATTAGGAAAAGCCCTATGTCTTCGAAAAATTTCTATTCCCGATTGGTGTTGGCGATGGCGCTGGTCGCTTGCGTTCCAGGTACGGCTCTTGCGCAAGACGATCATGCACCGGCAGCGGCCGCACAGTCAGCGACGACAAATTCTGGCTACGTGATTCACGCCGGGCATCTTTTGGCCAAGCCCGGCCAGCCGACCACAACCAACAAGTCGATCATCGTGCAGAACGGCAAAATCGTCGCGATCGAGGACGGCTTTGTTGAGGGTATCAATGTCGTGGACCTTTCCCACGCGTACGTTCTGCCGGGACTAATCAATCTCCATACACACATGGCACTGCCAGCGTACGATCGCGCGTTTACGTGGCGGCTGGAGCGTCCCGAGCGCGTCATGCTCGCGACACTGCCCAGGCTCAAGAGTATGCTCGAGGCTGGGTTCACTACCGTCCGCGACCTCGGTGACGATTCGTCGATCATGTACGAACTGGCCGATGCTACCCGTGACGGGATCGTGCCCGGACCACGCATCCTCGCGTCAGAGCAATTCTTCGGTATCGGCAACGCATACATCACCAATTATGCGAGTGGTTTCAGGCCCGAACTCGCGCCGTTCTATAACAATCGCGGCAACTGCACCACGCGTGACGAGTGTCGTAACGCCGTGCGAGACGAAGTGAATCGTGGCGCACAAGTCATCAAGATCCGGCTTTCGCTGTTGCCGCTCAAGGACACTCGCATCGAGAGCGTCGAGACGGTGGAAGAGCTCAAATGGATCATCGACATGGCGCATCAACTCAAGCGCAAGGTGGCCGTCCACACTGTCGTGGGTCCGTCGTTTGCCCCGGTGACCAACGCGATCCTGGCCGGCGCCGACACTATCGAGCACGGCCCATTGTCCGACGAGCAGGTCAAGCTCATGAAAGGGCGGGGAACGGCCTACATACCGACGCTCGCGGTCGCGAAAGGATCCGAGGCAACCTTCCCGGGATTATACGAACGATTTCACGCCAGTGCGGTGCTGGCGGCCAAATCCGGGATCAAGTTCGGTTTCGGTACTGACTTCCCCCTACTACCGATCGACCAGAGCTATCGCGAAATGCTCGAAATGCAGGAAGCCGGGTTGAGCACATCCGAGGTGTTGAAGACAGCGACCGTCAATGCGGCCGAGATCCTCGACCTCTCCGACCAGATCGGCTCGATCGCGCCCGGCATGTCGGCCGATATCATCGCGGTCGACGCCGACCCTCTGACCGATCTTAGCGTCCTCGGCAGCGTCAAATTCGTGATGAAGGACGGCAAAGTCGTGAAGGCTGCTAAATGAAGCTTTGAAGGGCAGGAGCGTGCTACGTCTGTGCACGATCAATCCGCTCACGACTGAGTAAGATATTTGCGAAACGATTCGGCTACTTGGCGGGGCATAGCCATGAAGCAGCAACTCAATCTTTGGCGTCATACTGGCGGCAAACCCATCGATGCGGCGCCCCTCGAACGAGACATGGTCGCTGATGTCGTGATAGTTGGTGGCGGCTTTACCGGTTGCTCCGCAGCTCTTCATCTGGCCGAGGCCGGGGCCAACGTCCACCTCATGGAGGCCGAGACCATCGGTTACGGCGGCTCCGGACGCAATGTCGGACTAGTCAATGCCGGGCTGTGGACGCCCCCGGACGAAGTCGAGCAGATGCTCGGCCGCGAGGTTGGACAACGCCTCAACGAGGTGCTGGCGGGCGCTCCCAAACTGGTATTCGATCTGATCGCGCGCCATGACATTCAATGCGAGGCTACGCCCAACGGCACGCTGCATTGCGCGCACAGTCAGGCCGGTATGGCCGACCTGCACAGTCGACATCGGCAACAGATTGTAAGAGGCGCCCCGGTGCAACTCCTCGATGCCTCAGAAACGCGGCGCCGCACAGGGTCGGACGCGTTTCACGGTGCGCTGCTCGATCCACGCGCAGGTACGATTCAGCCGCTTGCCTACGTGCGTGGCCTGGCAAGGGCCGCCCTCGCGGCGGGTGCAAAACTTTATGAGCACTCGGCCGCGATTAGTTTCGCGCACGACGGAGCCGCCTGGAAAGTCAACAGCCATCGCGGGACGATCTGTGCCCGAACCTTGATCCAGGCCACCGATTCGTATGAGCATCGGTCGGAGCGGCCAGCCACCTACACGCCGGTGCACTATTTCCAATGCGCTACGCCACCTCTCAGCGCCGAGTTACGCCGAAAAATACTGCAGGGGCACGAAGGCTGCTGGGATACCGCCTTAGTCATGTCTTCTTTCCGATTCGACGTTGCAGGCCGGGTGATCATCGGGGCGGTTGGGAACCTGGAGGGTGCCGGTGCAGGCACCCATAAGGATTGGGCAGCGCGCAAGCTCGTGAGTCTTTTCCCCGAGCTAGCCGGCCAGACATTCGAACATGCCTGGAGTGGGCGGATCGGGATGACATCGGATCACCTTCCGAAAGTCACCGAATTAGGTCCGCGCGGCATTGCGATCTACGGCTACAGCGGACGTGGTATCGGCCCGGGCAGCACTTTCGGAAAGGCTGCCGCCGCTTGGGCGAGTGGTGAGGCAGATGCCGCCTTCCCAGTGCCGATCACTCCACAACGCGTCGAGTCGTTCACAACGATCAAGAGGTACTACTACGAACTTGGCAGCACGCTAACGCACCTGGTCGGCGCACGTCTCGGGCGACGCCGGTGAAAGTTGGGCTCATCCGCATGGGACGGAAGGCGCCCCTTGGATTGGTGGCCACCCATGTAGAATCAAAGGATTAGTTAACATGTCGGGAGACGTCGAGCCATTCCGGGCTGTGGTCAGCAGCTTCTCGAAATATTTCTGCATGCCAGGTTGGCGTCTTGGCTGGCTTCTCGTGCCGCCGGGCCTGGTCGAGCGAACCCGCGCCTATATCGGATCGATGTTCTTGTCTCTCGTCGGTAGTCCATGAGCGAGCTTCTTCTTGAATCCCTCATCTGGGACAATCACGCGTGCATGCCCTTGCGACCGGGAGATGTGACCTTTCTGGGCCGTCTCACGGATGTTCACGCCGCGGGGATCGATGTTTTGTCGCTCAATGTTTCAACCGGAAGGCAAACCTATCAATTCGCAGTTTCGGTGCTGGAGACGTATCGCACGTGGATCGAAGCGCGGAGCGACCGATTTCTCATTGTGAGGTCTGCCACCGACGCGATGCTCGCACGCACGACGAACCGTCTGGGCGTTTGCTTTGACGTGGAAGGCGCCGACGTCCTCGAATCCGATCCCAATAACGTCGCACGTCTCTATGATCTTGGTGTTCGATGGATGCTTCTCGTTTACAACACGCGAAACGAACTCGGGTGCGGCTGTCTGGTGGAAGATGATGGCCTAACCCCACTGGGCCGGCAGGTTGTCGCTGAGATGAACCGTGTGGGCATGGTTGTTTGCGCCTCCCACTGCGGCTACCGCACGGCGCGCGAGATTATCGACGCCTCGTCCGCGCCGGTCGTTTTTTCGCATTCCAATCCAAGGGCGGTTTGGGATCATCCGCGCAACATTTCGGATGAACTGATGCGCGCCTGCGCGAAGAGCGGCGGCGTCATTGGCATCAACGGGTTTGGCCCCTTCCTCGGCAGCAATGAACCCGGAACACAACGCTTTGTCGACCATCTTCTCTACACGATCGATCTCGTCGGACCCGACCATGTCGGCATCGCGCTCGACTATGTCTTCGATGCATCGGAGCTTGACGCCGTCATTGCGGCCGATCCGGCAACATTTCCGCCGCAATACTTCAAGTCCGGTGCACACATGATCGGACACGATCAGATGAAGGAAGTCGTTCAGGCTGTCCGAGCGCGGGGCTACGGGACGAACGCGCTTGCGAACATCTTTGGTGGCAATCACCTGCGCATCGCTCAGACCATATGGCGATGACCCGCCAAAGACAGTTTCGATCATTGCTGACAGCCTGGGGCAGGCGCAGGACGTGATCCGGGGGTACGCGGTGAAATATCCGCAGAAGCGTTGGCTCGCAGGTAGAGGTTGGAATCAGGTCAGGTGCGGGCTTGGGCGCTTCCCGCTCGCCAGGCGGTTGTGTCAGTTTTTCTCAGTTGGAAATCTCTTCCTTGAGCCAACGGGAGAATTCCCGCAGCGGATAGTAGTGCCGCTTGCGCTCGGGATAGACGAAGTAATAGGCCGACTCGCTGATGACGGGCGGCCCGATGGTTACGAGCGAGCCTGCGGCAAGCTCGGTTGCCACGAAGAAGGTGGGCAGAATTCCGACGCAGAGTCCGGCGAGGACTGCTTCGATGCCCATCGCGAATGTCTCGACTTGCAGATAGGGTGTGAGTGGGGCATCGGCCAAGCTCACGGTCGACAACCAGGCGCGCCATGAGAACGCGCGCGACGTGATCTGCAGAAGGGGAAGCTGCAAGACGTCGGCCGGAGCACGGCACTGGTTCGCGAGACGAGGAGCGGCGACTACGGCCATCTCCTCTTCCGCCAGATGCTCGGTGATCGCTCCTGACCAGTCCTGGCCCCCAAAGTGAATAGCGCCGTCCAACTGTTCCATCGAGAAGTCAAACGGCGCGAGCCGAGTGATCAGGTCCAGCGTGATGTGGGGGTGACTTGCGCAAAACCGCGGAAGGCGCGGCATCAACCACTTTGCACCGAAGGTGGGAAGAGTGGCCAATCTGAGGGTGCCGCCACGACCCTGTCTCGAAATCAATGCGTCAGTGGCATCGCCCAGCACGGCGAGTCCACTGCGAATGTCATGCAGATAGCCCGCTCCTGCCTCGGTGAGAATCAGCCGCTTCTTCGAGCGAAGGAAGAGTTGCACACCTAACTGGGCCTCGAGTGCCTGCAATTGGCGGCTCACAGCGCCTTGGGTCAGAGAGAGCTCGGCAGCGGCTCGTGAAACGCTTCCAAGGCGTGCGGTCGCCTCGAAGGCCTGTAGGCCCAGGAGCTTGGGGAAGAGGCGTCGGCGGCGTTTCATAAGCGTCGAGAAATATGCGGATTTGTAATGAAGTCATCTGATTATATCGATTGAGGGCGACTTCCGCGCCCTTCGATAATGTCCTAAGCGCTCTGACTACAATTTCCATCCAGCATTATGACGAATACTCAAGAATCGACCCTGCCGCGACTCTTATCGACCTGCTGCTCAGCCGAGGAATGTGCCGAGCTGTTGGGCACCGTTGACGTGGCCGTCTCGATCCTGAAGGAGGATAGCGATGATGTGTCGTGCGCCGTCCTCGCCCAGGCGCTGTTTCGCGGTGCGCCGGCCGAGCGGGTCGTAGGTGTAGAAGGCGGTCCCTCCGTTGGGATCCTTGAGCGAGGTGAGCTTCAAGGGATCGTGCTGGTAGGTCCACGGGTTCCCCTGCGGGTCCGTGTACACGTTCCCGGTCGGCGTGTCGTAGTTGTAGAGCGCCGTGTGGCCGAGCGCGTCCATCTGCGTGGCAACGCGGCCGAGCGGATCGTACGAGTGCGTCATCGGCGTGTTTCCGAGCGGCTCGGTGATTCCGGTGATGAGCTCCTGGACCGGGCCCGGATTGACGCCGTAGATCCACGGCTTCCCCATCGCGTCGATGAAGCTCGTGAGGGTTCCGCCCGTGTAGTTGAAGTGCACCGCGCGCGTGCCGTCGCTGACCTGCGACAGGAGTCCCGTCGTGGTCTCGTAGGTGAAGGTGAGAATGCGGCCCAGGCCGTCCGAGACTTGGAGCAGCTGCCCGCTGGCGGCGGTGTACGTGAGATTCAGCGCGTTCCCTTTCTCGTCCAGGATCTGCGTGAGGAGCCAGGTCACCCCGTCGAAGAAGTAGATCCTGCGATCGATCGGGTTTCGCACGCGCCACGTCCCGACCGGGAGCTGGTCGAGCTTGAACGGCGCGTAGGTCGGGCTGACCAGGTTCCAGCCCCCGGGCCCCGAGGTGAAGCGGATCACCGCGCCGCGGTTCGTCACGAGCGTCGCGTTCGAGCCCGCGACCGAGAGCTTCCAGTCGTAGGAGTGGAGCCAGTTCGGGCCGAGCTTGCTCGAGGCGAACCCTTCGCGCTGGAGCATCGAGGCGTAGTAGCGGCGGAAGACCACCGGGAACGGCCCGTCGACAACGAGGTCGGGGCGCATGACTAAGATTAGCTCCCCTGTCGACATGTCCACGCCGCCCGGGGAGGTTCCCGAGTAGGGGAGATTCCCGGCCGAGATCACCGGGGTTGCGGCCGCGGGCCACGCCTGGAGCGCCAGCGTGAGTGGGACGATCAGGATGGCCAAACGGACCGTTAATGAGCGTGACATAAGAACTTGCACCTCCGCACGGGTATCGTCATGGAGCTGGGGTCGCGGAATTGCGGCTCCTATATGTGACTAACGAGGGGATCGGGAAAACCGGACAGCCAAAAGGGCTTCACCTCTTCCTCACCTTCCAAACTTCTTCCGTGGGCCATTTCCGCGCCCAGTCGATCGTGACGAAGGGGTAGCGCGTCTTCGCCTCGGGCGGCGGCTGGATCTCGATGAGATCTTCTATTTCGAATCCGTTCGCGCGCAGGAGGCGGATCCATTCGCCGTGCGCGAGATGGAACTCTACGCCCGAGTCGCCCGGCCACTCCATGCGGTAGATCCCGAACGCCGGGCGCAGCAGCCGCTCAGGCGCGGGCTTGGTCTCGTCCTCCTCGGCGCAGAGCATGAGGAGGAACGCGTTCGTGAGGAAGTGGAGCCGCCCGCCGGGGCGGAGCAGCCGCGCCGTCTCGGCGACCCACTTCTTTGGGTCCGCCCACAGACACGCGCCGTATTCCGAGATCGCGAAGTCGAAGGATTGGTCGGGGTAGGGAACGGACTCGGCGTTGCCGTGGATCAGGGGAAAGGAGAGGTTGTGCTGCTGTTGGAGGCGTCGAGCGGTCGCGAGCTGCAGCTCGGAATTGTCGATGCCTACGACGCGCGCGCCGCGGCGCGCCATCCACGAGGAGACGTACGCCGTGCCGCAGCCCAGCTCGATGGCATCTCGATTCGAGATGTCGTCGGGGAGCATCCGGATCTCGGATTCGGACATGTTCCAGATACCCCATGTCGGCTTTGGGGCGGCCCAGTGCCGCTCGCCGGACGCGACG
>Ga0137412_10002146_pt1 | contig 15550 bp, 31 predicted proteins | sample CZODoug2_1_16fun_FD_122160 | JGI IMG/M metagenome (GOLD analysis project Ga0137412, IMG submission 122160) | Vadose zone soil fungal communities from Angelo Coast Range Reserve, California, USA - CZODoug2_1_16fungal (Hybrid Assembly) | ecosystem: Environmental > Terrestrial > Soil > Vadose zone...
GAATACAAAGTGTGCCGTAATTTGGCAATGTTAGTTCGTCGCCTAATCCGCAAACATCCAAACAAGAAATTGATCTTCCAAGCGAACAACTATCTTAAAAGTGTTGGCTTAGAAGGAAGAATTCTACGCAAGCAAATCGTAAAAGACCTGAAAAAACTTAATTCTCAAGGGAGATTACTTGCCAGCGACTCTGCTCGCTGCACTGGAAGCCATGTGCGACAACGGTGGCACTACTCGCGGCGAATGGATGCCCAGCGAAATACTAAAGCAGGCCCGTGCCGCCATCAAAGGAGCAAAATCGTGAGCTACCAAGCTGTGGCGATGATGGTTCTTTTACTAGCTGCTTTAGTGAGCTTGAATGTTGGGCAACTCATTGCATTGGTGATGATTGCGCGCAATTTGGAGAGAAAATAATGACTTGGCTCAACGCTGCTGGTGGAGCTATCTTCTTCTGTGGCATGTACTTATTGCTGACAGGCTTGCTTTGGCTGTCATGGGCTATGCTGCACTTTCTAGGCAAATTGCTCGACCCAAAGGAAAAACGCTAATGTGCTCGAATTGTAGAGGCCAGTACGAGAATCCTGATATGACTTCGCCCGACGAGGCTGACATCATCGAAGCCGACGACTATCCCTTGCTGCCAGAAACGATGGAACGTGAGTTTGCGCCACGCGCTTGCTTGATGGATGGAAGCGATTGTGGCTCCTCGCTGTGCCCGCCAGCGCCCGACTCGGCCATGCTCGCTGTCCGCTCCTACCTCTCCGCTGTTAAACGCTTTGGGCTGGCCCTCGAACAGCTTGGCCGTCCGTGTGATAAGCCATGATGCGCTTCGTTAAGATTCAATTGCCCGATGGCTCTGTGCGCGTGCTCAGCGAATCAACCTACAATGGCCTTTGCCAGAATATGGCGTCGCTGGCAAAGGCTCTTGAGGGCGGTGAATGGGTTTATGCCTCGAACGGCGAAATGGAAGCCACAATGAAAGGCGGAGGGCCATTCTGGAAGCACCTCCTGAAAACCGTATGAATGAACTCGCTCTCTTCCTTGCTGGCCTTTCGCTAGGCTTTGGGCTTTGCTGGTGGCGCTTGCAGTATTGGCGCGACAGGGCGATCTGGGCTGAAACGCTTGAATCTATGCGCTTGTGGACTAAACTGCGACATGAAGCCATTCAATTGCACAAGAACCAAACCGACTGGCTTGAGCACCTCTACAAGGGGGATGAATGAGCGAAACCAAACAGTTAACTCGTAATTTGCTGGCTAAAGTCATTGCCAGTCGCAAGCCACAACAGAAAGACTTTGACCTGGCTGACAAACTACTCCGCCTGTTCGATTTTCCTGAACCACGCCTGATCGCCTACATCGTCTACCCCTGCGGCTGTACTTCCAGCTATGGAAGCCCCGATTATTGCCCCGAGCATGGGAAAAGTGGGAAATCAGCTTAGCTATTGCCGTCCCAGCACGGCTACCAAATGGGCCTGAAAGTTGGTCCTCCATGTCCATAAAAATCACCAAACATACTATCCTGCTGTGCAACTTCTGCGGTACCGGCCAGGAACTCGAAATCGATGGCAAAGACTGGCTGGAACTCCGCTCCATGACCAAACGCAAGGGAAAGCACTCCATAGATCATGCTTGCCCGCTTTGCTCAAAAAGAATAGCCGATTTGAAGCCGAAAAACTCTTGACAAAATAGCTTTTGCGGATACAATTTTCTTGGCTAAAAATCTTTGCCGGGGCCGCGTTCAAGCCAACTGAGTTAACCCTCAGCAAACGAGCGCGGCACTGGCGAGGTCATTGTTTGCTGAGGAGCGCTTAGTGAAACTCCGCATACGCAATTGGGAAAAGTTCCAGCATTACAAATTCCGCAAGCCACCCTGGATTAAACTCTACCGAGAAATACTAGACGATTCTGATTGGCACAAGCTTTCCGGCGAGTCTGCCAAGGGGCTAATTATGCTCTGGCTCATTGCCAGTGAGGAGAATGGGTACCTCCCTGCTAGCGACGTGCTAGCGTTCCGCTTGCGTATTTCCGAGAATCGCGTAATTGCTTTACTTTCAGACTGTTCCGCTTGGTTTGAGGGTGATGCTAGCATCGTGCTAGCAGAGTGCTATCAAGATGCTATACCAGAGACAGAGTCAGAGGTAGAGAAAGAGAAACCCTTTCCCCCAACTAAAAGACAGTTGGGGTCGCAAGAGTTCCTAGCTTTTTGGGATGGGTACCCCCGTAAAGTTGACCGCAAGGAAGCTGTCCGCGCATGGGTGAAAGGAGTCTGCGATGGAATCGTCGGAGAGATACTGGCCGGATTGGAATCATGGAAGCGTACCGAGCAGTGGACCGACATGGAGAAGATACCCTACCCCAGCACCTGGATTAATAAGCAGCGATGGAAAGAAGTTCCGAGAACCGCAAAGACGATTACTGGAGGCGAGAATCTTTATGAGCGAGCAAAACGCATGGAACGCGAAGCCGGAATTTCACGGTGATGTTAACGAGTACATCCGCACCCGGATATTGATGCTGGCCGCAGTATTCAACCGCAAGACCAGCGATGAGTTGGTGGAAGTTTTCAGGGAGATACTTCGCGGCTATCCATTCAATGCGCTACAAAAGGCGTTCTCGAAAGCAGAAAGCACGCTTGAGAGATTCCCGACGCCTAAGATGATGCGCGAACTCTGCAATGAGGAAATGCCCTCTGGATTGTGGCGCTATGATTTTAAGCCCGGAAAGGACCCTAATGGCGTTCCTTGCCTCATAGACCCAGACCCATCTTGCGATTCTTGCCGAGAGCCAAAGTCGCTGCATCCCAATAGGCACTGCCAGATATTTAGAGACAGGCTCGACGCCAAATATATGTACAGGCCACAAGATTGCCCGGAAGGTCGCGCATTTCTAGCAGCACTGAAATCCTTCAAACCTCGAACTGGAAAGCTCTAGCAGCAAGTTTTGCAAAATAGCTTCATTTTCCGCTTGACAAACTTCCACACTTTGCTACAATCCGCGACATGGAAACAAAATCAATCCGCATATCGGCCAAGCATTACGCCGAACTCGTAAAGATAGCCAAGGCTAATGGGCAGACCCTATCAGGGCTTTTAAGCTTTGTAATGGGGCTGTACCTGAATGACCGGCGCGTGAACCTGAAAGTCAGCCAAGGAGTCAAGCCATGACCAGCGAAAAGCAGCAAGAAGGGTTGCCGGAGAAGCCGAAACGCGGACCGATACCTTCTGATGCGTCGCTTCGCTTTTCGAGATTTGTAACCACAACACTATCTTGCTGGAATTGGTCTGGGGCAAAAAATGAAAAGGGTTACGGACTATTCAGCACGGGCCATAGCCGGAAGATTTACGCGCACAGGTTCTCGTATATTAGGGCGCATGGATTGATACCGGAAGGAACTGAAATACATCACACTTGCAATAATCCGTCTTGTGTTAATCCTCAACATTTGGAAGCGATTACGCATAAGGAGAATATGAGCCATGGAAAAAGAACAACCCAAACTCACTGCAAAAGAGGCCACCTCTTCGACGAACGCAATACCTATCGCCATTCCGGTAAACGGGGAAACTCCCGTGGGTGCCGTAAGTGCCGCGCCGACTACCAGAAATCTCTTAGGCAAACTCTCGGATATAGTAGCCGAACTGGACCATGTGGAAAAAGCAGGACGTAATGATTTTCATAAATATTCGTACGTGAAGGCCGCAGACGTGGCTTGGCTAGTCCGCAAGGCACTATCGAAGCGCAATATTTACATGGTGGCTGATGTGATTGGCGTGCGGAACTATGAAATCCCGGCGAGAGAAGGTTCCTCGCAAGCCGTGGATGTCCACATGGAGTTTTCGTTCCACGATGGCGACAACCCGGAAACCACTCCTATCGTGCTGCATAGCTACGGTACTGGGACTGACAAGGGCGATAAGGCCATCTACAAGGCGATGACTGGGGCGCTCAAGTATGGGCTGAGGCACGCGTTCATCATCCCAGATGAATCTGACCCCGAGGCCGACAGTGAGACAGACAAGGCTAGAGAGGCGGCAAAGGCCGTGGGTGAGGCAAAGGTCGCGGAATTAAAGAAAGGCCGCCAGAAGGCTCCTGAGGTGGCAACAAATGGCACTCCCAGCCTGTTCTATGCCCTGCAACCCTCCGGGCAGTACGCAATCACAGGCGACAGGGACTTGCTCAAAAAGATGTGGCCACAGTTGAAGGGTTACTGGCAGGACCATGCCCAGTGTTTCATGCTTTCGGATGAACAGCTAGAAGTCGTTAAGTTTCAATGTGAGACAGCCAAGATTGACTTCCATGTGCTGAAGGGTCCAACAACTTGACAGCGAATGAAAGATTCAAGATAAGGCGCGTCTTAGCAAAACGATTTGGTTGGAAATGCTGGTATTGCGGCCTTCCAATTGGTGCGGACGGAGGCCATGTGGACCACATAATGGCGGTTTCTCGGGGAGGAAGTCATTTGATGAGGAATCTGGCTCTAGTCTGTGGTTTTTGCAATCTAGCAAAGCATGACCATACTCTTGATGTTTTCATGAGCTGGCTAGAATGGATAAAAACTAGTTCATATACTCCGTTCAATATGACGCCAGAGGAAGTCCAAGATGCTGATTATGAAAGGAAAATCAGAACATGAAATTCAAGTTCGAGTTTTGCGAGAAGCGGGGCGGCATCCTCACGCCGTTGAAAGCCGCGAAGGCTTAGAGTTTCACCATTAGCTGAGTCAGCCGTGTATGCGGCAGCTAAAGGAGGAAAGGGAGTGGCTGAGTGACAGTCATACAGAGCGGCAGAGCAATAACTCTGCTGAGCCTGCGTCTCGATTACCGGGCAGGTCACTCCCAAATTTTATGCCAAGAGGGAAAACAGAACTTAGGGATTACCTGAAGCGCTGCTTGGAACGGGTGGAGCGGGTGCCCGAGGACGAGCCGTGGTCTCAGATACGCTTTCCCCGGCAGGAAGCCAAGAAGCGTGTCAGTAACGAGAAGAAGTCGAAACGGATAGTAATTGTGACTGATGAGCAGAATTTCAGCGAGTTCCACGCCATACGAGAAGCCTACATGCGGTATTGCGATGAAAATCCAACTCTTGTGGGGTTGGCGATTATAGAGGCAATGAAAGAGTTTGATCTGAAAAGCTGGCTGGAAGAACACGCCGACGCGCAGCACGTTATGGGAAAGGAAGGCTCACTTGCTGAATAGGAACCCGGAAGCGACGAAGGCAAGGCATTTCGCCAACGAGAAAAGCCATGTGCGCTTCGATGATGCGGAAATCCTATACGGCAATGACTGGAAGCAACGAGTCGCGGAATTGCTGGATAGGTGCGCTGGCCAGTGCGAGTACATGATTCCAGTCTATGACTTTGCCACGATGCCGCCAAGTTTCAAGGGCTACAATCGCTGCTCCAACGAGGCAAGAGACCCGGACCATATCGTGCGGCGAAGCAGGAAGCGCGACGATAGGCTACAGAATCTACAGGCTTTATGCGGCATGCACCATGAAGGCAAGCATCCAGAGAAAAGGCCCATATGGACGAAGCGGCAAGGGGGCAAATCGTGAGCGTAGCTTATGAAGAACATGCCGTAGGATGTCCGCGATTGAAGGATGTCAGGGCTGGGTGTATTTGCTTTCAAAAGTCTCCTCCATATCAGCCACCAACAGAAATGGTCAGTTTAACCGAAATCAAGCAGAGATTGGCAACTATCGAGCAGGGGCAGGACAACTTGTGGGCCAAGCTGGACTCCATGTTGAACGCGATTACGGAGTGCAACGCCAAGAATGCAGAGGAGCTAGAGCGGCGAATCAGCAAATTGCTGGCAAAGAAGCCAAAGCGGAGGAAAAAGCGTTGAAGCTCAAAAAGGGAGATAGAGTGCGCTGGGAGCTGCTTAGGCCCATAACAGGCCACAAAGGACATGGGAAAGGGAAAATCACGAAGATGTCACCAGCATTGGACAACTGCCCTTTGACTTATGAAGTGGACACCTACAAAGAGGGAGTGTTGTTTGCCGACGAGGTACGCAAGGCATGATTGTGCTAGACATCCCAGATGTTCCACCTTCGCCCAATCGGTTGCGCGGCGTTCATTGGGCCAAGAAAAAGCAGATTGCGGATTATTGGAAAAGCCTAGTGAGAGCAGAGATTTTACCTGGGCACGTCGACGTCAAGCAGCAAGTAAAGGTAACTCTTTGTCATGCAAGACTTTACGATAAGGACAACGCTTATGCTAGTTGCAAGCCAGTTTTGGATGCATTGAAAACATGGAAGTTAATCGTGGATGATTCCGAAAAGTGGCTAGTAGTCGACGTCGAGCAGAAAACATGTCCACACAAGCAACGGCACACAATAATCGAGATTTCAGCAGCGGTGAGCGGGCGGGAGGCTGGGCAGACATGAGCGACAAGCCGAAGCGAATACAGCGTAAAAGAACTAAAGGTTATAAATCACCTCCCAACACAATTTACGTTGGGAGGCCGAGTAAATGGGGTAATCCCTTCGACACAGTAGAAGGATTCCGCAAATGGGTGAACGCCTGCAATCATCTTTCGACAATTGACATTCCGCGGATCAAGGCAGAGCTTCGCGGAAAGAATTTAGCTTGTTGGTGCCCCGAAGGCCAGCCCTGCCACGCAGATGTCTTGCTGGAGATCGCAAATTCGTGAGCGGGGAGGCAAGCATGAGCCAAGAGTGGGCGAAGGAACTGTGCGCTCGCTGCGGTTGCTGCGAAATGGTGACGGAAGAGTGCGAGCAATGCGATGAAGGGCTGGATGGGCACGATTGCGGTGAGGATTGCTGTTGCTGCGAGGACCCAGAGCCGAACTTGCCCTGCCAGTTTTGTAGCGGACGTGGTTACTTCATGGTCTGCTTAGGAAGATGCGATGAGCACGGCCAGCACGCAGCCAAAGCCGTAGCCAGCGAGGGCAAAGCGCGATGACGGGAGAAATCATAGTGAGTTTTGCTTGCAACGACCCGAACAACGGCGACCAGTTGCCAACTGCATCCGCCTGCCACATTGACGATCTGGAATTGCAGAACACGCTGATAGGTGGCGGAAACGTGAAAGTCTCTCACACCCAATTCCCAGAACGGCTTTCCACTGGCGAGCGCGGAATGCTTTTCGTTGGGCATATCAGGGTTGAATATTATTGGCACAAAGGTTGGTACGGAAACTGGTGTTGGGATGGCTACTCCATGCCCGCTAAGAATGCGCTCGCTATCGTAAACCACCTCATGAAGCTCAAGTGGTGGCGCTGTGAGGGCGGAGAGTGCAACGCCTTCGACAAGTTCAACGCCAAGCAGCCACTGACTCTAGAGGAACTCTTGAAAGCGGTTGGCCAGCAAACGGCCAGCGAGGGCAAAGCGCGATGAGATTGCTGATTGGTTGCGAATTCAGTGGAGTGGTGCGGGATGCCTTTATTGCTCGCGGCCATGACGCCGTTTCACTGGACCTGTTGCCAAGCGAGAAACCGGGACCCCATATAATCGCTGATCTGCTTACCTACTTGGACTATTATGCGCATCTCTGGGAGATGCTGATTTTCTTCTGGCCATGCACAAATATGGCGGTGAGCGGTGCGCGGTGGTTCAAAGAGAAACGCGTGGAACAGGATGCTGACGTGGCCGCTTTCAAGAAAATTATGGGCTGCGGCATTTCAAAGATTGCTGGCGAGAATCCGATTGGTGTATTGAGCACCCGCTATCGCAAGCCTGATCAGATTATCCAGCCATGGATGTTTGGCCACGGTGAGACAAAAGCAACCTGTATCTGGCTGGATGGCCTGCCAAAGCTGACGCCGACAAATATCGTCAAGGGCAGACATGGCCGGGTATGGCGAGAAGCTCCAAGCCATGACCGCTGGAAGAATCGTAGTCGCACCCTGCCAGGGATTGCGGACGCGATGGCAGAGCAATGGGCCAGCGAGGGCAAAAAGAGCTTGTAGGGGAACGGATTTTTGCGAACGAGGATAGCAATGACTGACCTGGAATATCAAAGAGAGTGGCGTAAGCGGAATGGAAGCAAAATGTCCAAATACCGCAGAACCGACTATCGGCGTGCGCAGGCTGAGAAAAGAAGCGGGAAGCCATGAACGACGCAATCAAGGAAATGAATAAAGCGCTTGGATGTCTTTATTTGGCCGTAGAGCCTTCGATTGCCGACGATGTAATCATGCACGTTCGCGCAGGGCAGGAAGCAATTCGAGCCTCCACACTAAAGGAAAGCGTGGGACTTGTCGCAAAAGTTCTGGAAGTTGCGCAACTCCACGATGATACCGATGAAGGCGGAATGGTTGACATGCCAGATGAAGGTGAATGGGGAGAAATTGTCGGATTGGCAAGAAAGCTGGCGAGGCCATGACGACCAGCCACCTACGCGAGCGCAAGTTCTGCGACAAATTAGACCGGGATGTAGACCAGTGGAACAAGGCTTTTCCCGATAAGCCGCCAAGGATAATGAAGTGCGGCTATCCCTTGCCCTGCCCGTGGCATACGGTTGTGATCGAAACGGGTGCGCCGCGAGTTCACATTCCGCAAGCGTTGAATACCACGCAATCGCAGCGCGTGAAGATTCGCAAACTGGCCGTCGAACTCAACGACGCGCTGGAGAAGGACGAACAATGACGCCCAAAGACCTGGCAGGGCTGGTGGAGCGGCATGATTTGCGCCGATGGATGCGCGTGACTCACGTCGATGGCTCATTTGATTACCTGCGCTGTCACTGTGGGGCCATCATCCGGGAAGACAGCAACGAGGCGATGTTTGGGCATGTCGCCTCCGCGCTCCTCGACCAGCACGCTGTAGTAGAGCCGCAAACTGACTATGCACGATTATCCGTGATGCTCTATCGCTCATTAGAGCGTCTCAGCATCTCCATCGAATCCTGTGCGCGTATTGGTTTTACAGAGAGTTCGCCAACCACCAGCGAGGGAGATGCGATGGTGTGGCAGGACCTTAACGACGCACAGAAGGACGCTAAGTTAAAATTGAAACACTACCAGCGATTCATTGACGATTGGGATGGCATTACCCCGGCGCACGCGGCAGAGCAGCCCAAGTTGACGGAGGCTTGCGAACGTTACAAGGCCGCCCTGGAAAAGATGATGTCGCCAGCGATGGATTGGTACGACGGTGAGATTGGCGTTGGGCACCATTTCAGGGTAATTGCTCGGGAGGCCCTGCTCGCCGCCCCGGTAACTGGCTATCACTGTGGCGCTTGTGGGGCCGAGCTTGGAGACAGCATAAAGCGGGTCGCACCCGTAGCCGATGGTTCGAGTCCATCTAAGGCCCCATCACCCGCTCCACCCGCGCAGGAGAGCGATGAGCGACGCGTTGAAATCTGGTTTGACGAGTCGCCCACGCAGGGCAGTAATCGCGGATTCATTCGCTTCAGGGATGAGGAGGCGTTAGCAGCAGGACCGCCATTGAGAAAAGAAGGCGGAGGTCTCGCGGCCCAGCCCGAGCAGCAGAAGGAGAAAAATGAGAAATAGCTACGACCTATTCCACTTCTACGGTTGGCGACACATGCTCCGAGACTGGGAATGGGCCTACATGTGGGACGACACTTTCGCTTGCAGGATTCGCCGCTATATTACGCAGCGACCGCCCGAGCAGCAGACTAAGGAGACAAAGTGATTCAGCCAATACTTGAGAGGCGGTATGTTCGCTGCTGCGTTTGCGAAGAGCATGAATTCAGGATTGACCATATTGGTGTGGGCCAGAAGGTACGCTGGCCTTGCGATTATTGCGGGAACGAACTGCACATCACGGTCAATGCGGCTTCTTGTGAAGTCGTGCCCACCGGAAAGCTACAAACTCCCGTAACAGTGACTCTGCGTTCGCAGACTGTTCCGCCTATCGCACTTAAGCTTCATGCATGGAAATACGCTCATAGCCAGGGAGATTCGCAGGAAGAATATGAGCACAATCAACGGTATTTCTACGATGAGCACACTTGCCCCACTAACTTTATGAGCGAAGTGGCTCGCATTATCTTTGAAGGGGATAGTGACCCTCATGGAGTGTTTGAGTTCGTCTCGGTAGAAGATGGGCACATTGCGGCCCCGCACAGCGGAGAGGAAGCCCCCAAGCCGTGACGAAGTGGCTGCAATGCGCTGCTTTGCTGGCGGTTACGTGGCTGGCTGGCGAGTCGGCTTGGACAGTTCGGCAGGTCAGGCCCCATTTAGAAGTAACGCTGACGAATTTGGATAGGACAATCATCGTGGCAGGTGTCGCGGCAACGCACCTAGAGAAAGGGAGTGATGTATGGCTGAAATCGAGCAAGGACCAATCTTCCCAAACTACTCAGGTTTTGTCACATGCGAATGCTGTTCTAAGCCAGCTTTCTACATTCGTTACGTCAACGGACAAATCGTTCAATGCTACCCTGTTACCAGCCGCCACAAACGCGATAAACCAGCAAAATGCCGCATTGCTCTTGAATCAGGAAAAACTGGCTGGGAACCTCTCCGAATCCCAAAAGATTCTTAGCGACTCCGACAAATTAATCGTGGATTTGGCTCCAAAAGCAAAAGAAAGCATGGACAACGTGGCCACATCGAGCGCAAACTTAGCGACAGCAACACGCGAAGGCGCTGCTTCTATGACGGATGTGCATACGGCTCTCGACTACGAACTCAAGCAACTCATGGCCCCAGTAACAAAACTCAGGCTAGCAGGCAACATCGCATTAAACGTGATTCGGCATCTCTATTTCTGAAAGGAACAAAATGGCAACAACCCCAGTGATACCAGCAGGACATGTCAGTTGGCTCAAGCGCGTCGGAAGCGCAATCTATACTGGCTTGAAAGACGTAGTTGGCTTTCTTGGCAGCGCAAAGGTTCAGAACGCGGAGGCGCAAGTGGCAAACGTAGCGGCATTGCTGTTGCCTGCCGAGGCTCCGCTGATTAAGGCTTTTCAGGGCATCATGGGAAAGATTTTCCAGCAAGCTGTTGTGAGCGAGACGGCGCTTACGAACATCTCCGGCGCAGGTTCGCAGAAACTCGCGGCAGTTGTGGCGGCTATCGGGCCTGAACTTGACCAATGGGTTGCTAATAGCTTCCCCGGCTCGGCTACGGTAAGCGCGGAAGTGAAGGCAGGCCTAGTATCGGCTATTGTGGCCTTGCAGAACTCCATTACAGTGCCGCCAGCAACGAGCTAAAGTTTGTAGCAGAACTAACCGCCCAGAAAAGGAGTGTATTCGTCTTTTCCTAAAGGGGCTATCCGGGCTGGAGAAGCCCCTCTTTTCACGGGTGCTAGGGGTTTCACCGGGAACGGGCCTACCAAAGAGAATTGCCCGCGAACTGGTAACCGCCAAAAGAGCGTGGAATATCTAGCATCCATGAAAGGCGAATGTGTACACATACGTTCAACGCACCGGCCAGATGCTCGACGCCACAGGCAAGGTAATCGCCGTTGGTTACTCGGGGCTGGGCATAGCTAAAAACGACCCTGACGCCCAGCATGTGCCCAATATGGGGCCAATCCCAGTAGGCAAATACACGATTATGCCGCCGATCAACTCGCCATCCCACGGGCCGTATGCCATGCACCTAGAACCTTTTGCAGACGATGAGATGTTTGGCCGGAATGAATTCCTTTTGCATGGCGATTCAAAGGAACACCCCGGCGCTGCCAGCGAAGGCTGTATCATCATGCCGCGAGGCACCCGCGAGACAATCTGGGGTTCAGGCGACCATCAGCTAGAAGTTATCGCCCAACTTGTGGAGATTGGCGATGAGGGCGTGTCCAGCGACTTATATGGCCGGCAGAAATAGCCATCTTTTGCGTCTCTACAAAATGCAAGATAGGTTATGCCATTGGTGCAAATGTCAGATGTCTCTGGCGGTCCCCAAACTCCATGAATCCCCTAGAAAAGATTTAGCTACCATCGACCATCTCGACAGCCGATACAACCCATTACGAGGTTCTTTTAAAGGCCAATTGCGTCATGTAGCCGCTTGCTGGGAATGCAATCAGAAGCGATGTGATGAGGAAACTAAAGCCTTGCCAATCCAGGAATTGCGTCGGCGAGCAGGAAGAAATAGATTCAAATTGGGTGACTTCTTTCCGCCTTCTTTAACCAGCGACTAACCCAGATGTAAAGCATGGCCGAAATGAACAATATGTAACTACCAGAATCCCGCAAGGTAGTCCACTCCGGCTTCCACAGCAGAACAAAGTCCAGCAAGGCCATTAGCGCCCACAATACCCCCAGAGCCAGTAAAGTGCCATGCCTTGCCCGAAGCAGCGTCAGGCAGGCTAGGATTGCGGTAGCGATGCCTTCTGCGAGGATACTGAGACTCTCCATGCTTCCCATACAACTCCTGCCGAAGCGGTGAACATCATTAGCGTGAATCCGTCATAAATGATGGTATAGGCTGGCGACTGCCAACCGAGCATGTATTGCCCAGTCTCAATCGCAAGGTTCCCGAGCAGTTGAACGTCGAAGAAACGCCTAAGTGCCGGACTGTGATCCGGAGCCTGTCTCGCCAGATAAATGCTGAGGAGCAACAGGTACGAAAGTAACCACATAATTGCGCTCCAAGTTGTAGTAATCCACGTCTTCCTGTTGGTGGAAAATGGCCGAAATCGAGACTTCGTTGGAAAGGAAGGTAACTTCTGGCCCGTCCTTCGCAACGCACTTGACCTGAAAAACTTCCCCCGGCTTGTGGCCTCCGCCGCCCATATTGCCTCCTAGTCGTGTCCGTTTCGCCCGAATCGCTTGGCTAAATCTATCCGCAACTCCGTGAACTCCTTGTAAAATTCCGCTAGACGTTCATCTTGCTTGTCGCCCTTACAGGAGAGCTTCTCAATCTCTTTAGCGATACCATCGAAACGGTCGCCGAAGTATTTCTTAAGCTCCTTTTCCAGTTCATGCGTGGGCGTCTCCTTTTTGCCGAACCGGAAGATGATGCCTCCTCCAAAGATTGCCGAGAGCGCTGCCACCACGACGGTTTGAGCATCCACCGAACCCCCTAATGGTTTCCTGGTGCCGTCACCGGATGCGCCGTTACTCCTACCTTCGCTGCGATACCTGCTGTATCAGTACTTAATTGATTGACGCTCTGCCGCAAGGCTGAAACCTCACTGGTTAGCGTGTCAATCTTCGACTGGAGTTCCAGCACCCGCAGATTTAATTCTTTCTCATAGACGGTATCGGAAGGGATGGGAACGACAGCGGGAGTGCGGAATATCTGCATGGCCATGCCAAGCAAAACGCTCAAGGCTGAGATGGCTATATACTTCCAGATTGCTCCGTTGGGTTCGCTGGGCATGTGGGTTGAGTATGCGATTACTTTCCTATGGATGCAACAGGATTCGCGTCATCCTTTGGCAATTTGGAAGCCCATACCCGCGCCAAATTAGCTCCCAGCGCATTTGAGAAACCGAAAAACCAGCGATAGAACTTTCCTGAGGCTGTATCAGGCATAGGCAAGGAACCAACTGCCGCGCTGAGAATATAGTACGTAACCAAGATTGAAATCGTCTGATGTGCGGCTAGGTATGTCCACATTGCTGTCATCTCCTCATTGAATCGTCGTGGTCGAAGTCGTTACAGCCTTGCTTGGAATTGTAAGCGAAATCGCTCCGCTCAGGGGAGCGCTTCCATTCACGCTGATGGATGTCACGCCCACTACGGATGTCCCTGTTTGCACCTGCACATAAGCCGCTCCGTTAACCGATAGCCACAATCCGTCCGAGGCAAGGCACATCTGCGTCAGACCGACAGCAACAGTGCAAGCCGTGTGAGTAGCTGCGTTGGGTACGCCTACCTGCCACGGCGGAGCAAGCGTTTGTGCCCCAACGTACCAGCCGATGAGGAAGATTACCGCTATAGCGAGTAATCGTTTCATTTTGTGACCACCGTTCCGCTAGAACTCATCGTTCCAGCAAGCATAATCGTGTTTGGTGCCGCAGGACCCGTAGAGTTTCCTGTGAGACTGAGCGTATCTGGGTTGCTCGCTCCCGGCGAGAAGAACACAGAAGCGGTGTTTGTGAAGTTCGGAACCACTGGCTGGTAGATAGCTTGGAAGGTGCAGGATGCTCCCGGCGTGAGCGTGAAGCCTGTTCCGGGAATTGTGTTCGTGATCGTGGTGGGGGAACCACAGGTATTGTTGATGAGCGAGAAGACCGCGCTTCCCAAGCTGACCGTGCTGACTACAAGATTAGCTGAGCCGGTGTTTTGGAGCGAGACAGGAATAGGATTGCTGGTTAGTCCTGCCGGAACTTGGCCGAAGTTCACGCTTGATGGAGTGAACGTAGCTATCGGTGCCACCAGAGAATGCAACGCACCAATGTCTGAGTTCGTGCCGAATAGTTGCACGGTCCCACTAGAATCCTTATAGAGCCAAACCGGGTCGCCATTCGTTGCACTAATGGGTGAGGCGAGCGTTAGCGTATTGGTCGAGTAGTTTACGGCGGTAACGCACACATGGTTGGAAACCGTCGTGACCGCGATGCAGTCAGCGTTTACGGTTGAAAAGGCATTGGAAAGGCCATAGCCATCCTGAAAATACGCAGCATTAGTCACTACGAGCGACGTGCTACTGGAAATCGTTCCGTTTACCGTAGTCAAGTTGGTTCCCGCGCCGATAGCTGGTGAACCCGCTTGTAAGTGGTAGTCGTTAGCTAGGTTCCCCGGACTGACATAATTTACGAACAGCGGGTTCGCGTTCTTATTACCGGAGTCGCTCAAGAATGGGATGGCTGCTACGTTCCCCCACACCTGGGAACAGGTCCCCGTGCACCAGTATAAGTTGTGGCCAAAATTGCAGCCTGTTCCGCATTGGTAGACGTTGAAATTTACCCCGGAAGCGAATGAAAAGTAATAGAGCTGGTTCAGATAAGAACCATTGGTAGACTGCTGTGCGAAATCCGCAGTTCCGTTATTTGCGGTGCCATCGGAAAGCAAATCAACTAGGGTGTTATTGTAGGCCATGATGTTCGGCCAGAAATAGTTTGAAGCGGCACCCGAGCCAATTCTGGAGATGACATTAAGCCGGAAAATGGCGTTGAAACAATTCGGGCAGGTCGTGCCACTGTCGTTCTGAAATAAGTCTGTCTTGGCATTGGGACCCACACCGTTGTACTGGAAATTTCCCTCAAAGACGTTGAACTTAACGGTATATGCTACGCCTGCTCCTGGTTCGCTAAAGAAGGCGTCAGTGTGAAAGTTGCCGCTAGCCTCCGTCTCGAACTGGTCATGAAATGTATTGTTGCGATAGATGCTTAGGTTCGTCCCGAAGTCGATAGACAGCGTGTAATGGGAAAGGTCGTTGTTTTCGATTAGAAAATGGTCGCCAAACGGCATGATGGAATTGCATTCGCCGTGATTGATGCTGCTGGAGTTCACGCAAGCGTAGGACAGCGTGTTGCCCCGAATGAACCCGTGGTCAGATAGAATAGTAAAGCTGCTGCCAACCATGTATCCGCCACTCGCTCCGCACTGAGTCATTACGTTGTTAACGATGTAAAAATCCGTTATTGAACTGGTCCAGCCAACGCACGCACCACTTTTGGGAGCAGACGGGGTTGTGATGGTAAATCCGCACGAACCTGC
>Ga0137412_10002147_pt1 | contig 15548 bp, 12 predicted proteins | sample CZODoug2_1_16fun_FD_122160 | JGI IMG/M metagenome (GOLD analysis project Ga0137412, IMG submission 122160) | Vadose zone soil fungal communities from Angelo Coast Range Reserve, California, USA - CZODoug2_1_16fungal (Hybrid Assembly) | ecosystem: Environmental > Terrestrial > Soil > Vadose zone...
TCCAGTACACACCGGGCGATCCGTGGGACTACGACGAGGCGGGGACGCACATCCTCATCGACGGCCAGGTTGCGGGCGATACCCGCAAGCTGATCACGCATTCGGCCCGCAACGGCTTCCTCTACACCATGGAGCGCAACAACGGGCAGACCGTGATGGCCAAGCCCTACATGGAGAACATCCTCTGGACCAAGGGCATCGACCAGAAGACCGGCAAGCCGGTCGACTACGATCCCAAGCTCGACCTGCAGGTCTATTCCGGCCTGCAGAACCAGACGCTCGCGGATCGCACCAAGAAGCTGTGCCCGTCGATGTCAGGCGGCAACAACTACTGGCCGGCCGCCTACAGCCCGCGGACCAAACTCGTCTACATTCCGTCGATGAGCTCCTGCAACGAGGTGACGCTCGATCCGAGCCTCTCCAGCAAGGCCGGCGATTGGAAGGGCGCCACCTTCCGGCACATCGAGCGCAACGAAAGCGACATGATTATCGCGGATCCGCTCACCGGCGAGATCAAGCGCAAGGCTCACACCCCCTACCCGAACAATAGCGGCGCGCTCACGACCGCGGGCGGGCTGGTCTTCACCGGCTTCACCGACGGCACCTTCGTGGCCTATGACGACACCACGCTTGAGCAGCTGTGGAAGATCAATGTCGGCATCGGCTTCAATGCGCCGCCGATGACGTTCGAGGTGAACGGCAAGCAATATGTCGCGGTCCTTTCGGGGCTGAGCCCGATCACGCGCAGGCGGCATCAGTTCACGCCGGAGCTGCGCGAGCAGCGCAACCAGACCATGCTGTTCGTGTTCGCGCTGTGACGCTCTGTGCGGCGCTCATGACTGCGCCCTCTCCCCCTGCGGGCTACGGCAGTCGCGAGTTTGATTCGGTGATCAGCGCTGCTGTCGCCTGTTGTCAAGAGTCCGTGCGGGAAGATTTTCCGATTCCCGCGAGGCTTGCTGTTGTGATTCATTGGCCCCGACGATGGTTGGAGGCAGCAATGATGGCACAAGAGCCCGTTGGCGTCGGTTATTTTGGAGATGTGCGTCGAGAGCAAGCTGGGGCGATTTTGCTTGAACGGGTGGTCGCCACTGGCTCTTTGGTGTTGCGCAAGGTCGGCGGCGATCGGGCCGGAGAGTTGTCGGCCCATCGTTTCTTGAGTTCGGCGCATGTGACGCCGGAGGAGATCCTGGCGACCGTAGGGACGCGAACGGCAGCGGCCTGTGCTGGACGACGGATCGTGGCGGCGCAGGACACGACCGAGATCAACTTCAAGGGTCGACATCTGCGGCGAGAAGGGCTTGGTCCGGCGGCTGACGGGCGGACGCCGGGCTTTTTCTGCCATGCCATGGTTGCGATCGATGCCGATGACGAAGCGCTGCTCGGGGTCGTGCACGCGCGCATCTGGACGCGATCGCCCGAGCCGGTATCGGCGCGCCGGTCGCGGGAGATCGAAGACAAGGAATCCTTTCGATGGGTCGAGGCGTCGGCGACTGCTGGTGACCTTCTCAACAGCGCTGCACAACTGATCGTGGTCGGCGACCGCGAGTTTGATATCTATTCTCAGTTCGTCCGCGTTCCGCCGGGAGTGCATTTGATCATACGCGCCGCGCACAATCGCAGGCTCGCCGACGACGAGCGTCTGTTCGACGCCCCGTCCGATTGGCGTGACTTCGGCACCATGGAGGTCCGCGTTCCGCCATCGCGACCAGGCGACGCTGGACGTATCGCCCGCGTAGGGCTGAAGGCAGGACGGGTATGTATCGTCAGGCCGCGACATGGAGCCGCGATCGATCCCAAGACTGTAACCCTCACCTATCTTGAGGTCAGCGAGATAAAGCCGCCAAAGGGCCAAACGGCGATCACTTGGCGACTGCTCACCACTCTGCCAGTGGCGGGAGAACCCGACGAATTCGCCGCCGCGAAGGAGATCGTGCGGCTCTATCGGTTGCGCTGGCGGATCGAACAGGTATTCCGTGCCATGAAGAGCGACGGACTGCGCCTGGAGGACACTCAAGTCACGCAGGCGGCCCGGCTCTTCAATCTCGCTGCCATCGCTCTTGTGGCCGCGGCGCGCACAATCCAACTCGTCGACGCCCGCGATGGCAGCGCGCGGCCAGCATCCGATGTCGCCGATCAAGGCCTCATCGCCGCCGCCGAAGCCATCGGCCCGACGCTCGAAGGAAGCACTGCGCGCCAGAAGAACCCCTATCAACCGGGTTCGCTCTCCTGGCTCTCCTGGATCATAGCTCGCCTCGGCGGATGGAATTGCTACTATAAGCCGCCAGGCCCAAAGACAATGCGGGCCGGCTGGAACGAGCTGGCCGCAATGGCCGTCGGTTACGCGCTCGCCAGGGCTCAACACGATGTGTGAATCCCGTAGCCCTTCGGGAGAGGGAGCCGGCCTCAACCGCGGCTCGATTGTGCCTTTCACACTACGCCTCCGGTCCGGCGTATTTGCCGGCCGTGTGCGGGAACATTGCTTTGACGATCTTGAACTTGGAGATGTCGACGGTGCCGTCCATGTGCGGGAAAATCGCAGCGTCGCGCAAAAGCTTTTCCACGCCGAAATCGAGCATCATGCCGTTGCCGCCGTGCAGCTCGACCGCATGATGGGCGACCTTGAGGATCTGCTCGGAGGCAAACATCTTGGCCATGTTGCACAGCGCATCAGCCTCCGGCGCCTTGGCATCGACCGCTTCCGCCGCTCGCGCCGTGAGCGCACGCGTCGCCTCAATCGCGGTTGCCATCTCGGCGAGCCGGAGCGCCACCGCCTGATGCTTGATCAGGATGCGGCCGCCCTGCACATAGTTCTGCACATAGTCGGCGGTCACCTCGAAGGCGCGCACGCCGACGCCGAGGTTCTTGGCCGCCTGGATGATCTTGCCGGGCTGGAAATAGACGCCGGCGCGCCCGAGCGCATCGTTCTCGGCGAGGAGATGGTCCTCCGGTACGCGCATGTCCTCGAACACCAGCTCGCCGTTGTTCATGAAACGGCAACCCAATGTCTCATTGCAGCGCGCGATGGTGAGCCCAGGCGTGTCGCGCGGCACCAGGAACGACGACGTGCCCTGCAGCATGCCGACCTTGGGATTGGTGTTGGCGTAGACCACGAACAGGCCGGCGTCGTAGCCGTTCGAGATGAACTGCTTGCGCCCGTTGATCACCCACTCGCGCCCGTCCTTCACCGCCCGGGTCTGCATGGCGGCTTCCGGCACGTTGTAAGGGAGCCAGCGGTCGGAAGCGCCACGCGGCTCGGTCAGGCAATGCGCGAGCAGGAATTGCGCGTCCTCGACAATGCGCGGAAACCAGCGCTCCTGCAGATGGCGCGGCGCGAGGTTGCGCAGCAGCACGGAGACTTTCCAGATCTGCACCAGCTTGTCGGACAGCCCGGAATCGCCGCGCGCGACCTCCTCGGCAATGATCGCGAAAGTCTGGGTCTCGGTCGCCTTGTCGAGCTCGACGCCGCCGAACTCCTCCGGCACACCGAGGGTGCGGATGCCGACCTCCTGGGCGCCCTCGAGCACCGCAGCCGGCAGCCGCTCCTCCGGCACCATATTCCATTCCAACTGCCAATTGCCGCGGATGAACGGGATCACGACCTTGTCGACATAGTCGCGGCAGCTCTGCCGCATCATGCGCTGCTCGTCTGAAAGGTCGGCCATCGTCATCTCTCCATTCATGGACTACGGCGCACGTTATCGCCCGGCGCACGGCAGGGCTCAACCGAGCAGATGCCACTCAACCGAGCAGACATCGCGGGTTTACCCGGGATCGGAATATGAGTACGCAAGTCGGGCCCATGGCGGGCCGGAGGACGAATGGACGATTTCGACGAAATCCTCGAATCGCTGCAACAGGCGTGGTCCTCGGTGGCGGCGAAGGTCACCACCATCTGGGTGCCGATCCAGGTGGCGGAGATTATGCTCGCGGCGCTCGCCGGCTGGGGCGTGGCGGCGCTCATTCGCAAGCGGGTCGATTTCGCCAAGCTGACGGCAAGCTGGCCCGTCTACCTGCGGATTGCAGCACTCACGGCGGTCAAGAACCTCGGCATAATTGCGTCGATCGTGCTGCTCGTTTCGATTTACGCCGGCATGCGCGCGGCAACGCTGCCGAGCCGTTTCTACCTCGTCGGCGTCGCGGCCAACCTGGCGACCGCCTGGGTGGTTATCGCAATCCTGGCGAGCGTCATCCACAATCAGCTTGTCAATCGCCTGGTGTCGATCGTGGCATGGTCGATCACCGCGCTCAGCATTCTCGGGCTGCTCGATCCGGTGAGCGACGCGCTCGATTCCGCCGGCATCGCGGTCGGCGGCCTGCGGATCACGGCCCTGGTCGCGCTCAAGGCGACCGTGCTGCTGCTGCTGGCTTTGTGGGGCGCTACCAGCACGAGCAATTTCCTCGACCGCCGGCTGCGGAGCTATCCGGATCTCACGCCGTCGATCCAGGTGCTGCTCGGCAAACTCGCCCGCGTCGCGCTGCTCACGTTCGCGGTGCTGGTCGTGCTGAGCACCGTGGGCATCGACTTCTCGGCGCTCGCGGTGTTCTCCGGCGCGGTCGGCGTCGGGGTCGGCTTCGGCCTGCAGAAGATCGTGTCAAATCTCGTGAGCGGAATCATTCTGCTCGCCGACAAGTCGATCAAGCCCGGCGACATCATCACGCTCGGCGACAATTATGGATGGGTCGACACGATGGGGGCGCGTTACACCTCGGTGGTGTCACCCGACGGCCGCGAATATCTGATCCCGAACGAGGACTTTGTGACGCAGCGGGTGATCAACTGGTCGTATTCCAACGAGCGGGTCGGGCTCGATGTCCGCTTCGGCGTGAGCTACGGCAGCGATCCACACCGCGTGCGCGAGGTTGCGCTCGCCGCCATCGCCTCGGTCGAGCGGGTGCTGAGCGATCCGGCGCCGGTCTGCAATCTGGCGCGCTTCGGGGATTCTTCGCTCGACTTCGCGCTCTGGTTCTGGATCGGCGACCCGATCAAGGGCGTCGGCAATGTCCGTAGCGGCGTGCTGTTCGCGCTGTGGGATGCCTTCAAGCGCGACGGCATCGAGATTCCCTTTCCGGTGCGCGATATGCGCCTCGACAAGCCGATTTCGGTCGTATTGGAGCGGCCCAGCCAGGGAACGAGCAGCTAGACACGTCGTTTACCTGACATGGCGACCGATAGAGAAGAACAAACAATGCTTTGGAAAGCGGCAGTCGAGGGGGTTGGCCGTGCGTTGAAACAAGAGTTCCAAACAAAAGAAAAGGAAATGCCCGATAACATTCGGAAGCTCGTGTCTCAACTCGAGGCCAAAGGGAACCCTGATAACGAGAGATGAACTCTCAATCGGCCGTGATCATGGAGCGGCCGAGCTCAGACCGGGCGCCGCGCTCGGCGTGCGACCGGATGTGCTCCAAGACGCGGGCATTGTTCTGGCGCACGATCCAGCGCGCCATCGGCAGCCAATAGGGAACCGGATCGAGCCGAAGCTCGTGCGATGTGCGCTCGATGATGTCGGTGCCGCCGTCGGAACGGCGAACGAGCTCGAAGCTGGTATATGTCGTGCGGAAATAGCCGATGACGTGGGGAGCATGCACATGCTCATAGGGGCTGAGTTCGCGCATCCCGGGGATGTCGCGGACGACCACGAATGCGAGCTTTTGGTCCGGCACCCATTCCGTCACGCGCTCGATAGCGGTTCCGGTCGAGAACTCGCCGAGGCGCTCGGCACCGACGCCTTCACCGCGCAACTCGCCACGCAGCGGGTAGGCGACACCAAGACGGAACGGCAGCGCGAGCGGCCCTTCGATCGGGTCTGTGGAAAGGATTGACTTCCAGACCAATTCGGGCAGCGCCGCGACCGCAATGCTCTGCTCCGTATCGAGATGGGCGACCGGCGGCAGAACATTCTCAACCGCGAACATCAGCGGCAGGAGCGCGAGGCACGGCAACGTCTGCGCGGCAGGCCGCCTCGCCTGCAAGGCCATGGCACGTCCGAGAACACCGCCGATCAGCGCCATGCCCAAGCCGAGCGGCGCCGCCATGAGGATGCAGATGAGGCCCTCTATCGCGACCGCCACAAGCGTCAGGCTCCCCAGCAAGACTGCAATAGCAACCGTCCACGCGGTCTGGCGCCCGCCAATGTCCGCCCTGGAGTTTGCGATATAGGCTGAGACGGTGCCGACCACGAAGGGCGTCAGCAGAAACAAAGCAGAGCCATAAGTCCCGAACACAAGCGTGCCCAAAGCGACGGCCACCAAGGTCAATACGGCGCCGGCGAGAACGCCGCGCACGGCGGAAGCCCATATCGCTATCGGTTGAGCTGTTCCAGCCTGGGTGACTATCGTCCGGGGCTCGCGATCCGGCTCCGACGGCGCGAAGCAGCGAACAAGATCGCGATCAGGCTCCGACGGTGCGAAGCAGAGAGCAAGAATCGCCAGACTCTGGATGACAGGCGTTATCGCAAACGCCGCGATCCAGCCACCGACATTGGCGTCATTGGCGCGCCGGAAGGCAAGCGCAGCGAGCGCCCAGGCAACGATCAGCAGATAAGCAGCACCGAGCGCCTGCATCAGATCCGTGTTGCCGCCGACGGCGTACAGAGCGCGATGTGGTATGAGATAGCTCCACACATCCAGCTTGCGCAGTTGGCCAGTATAGAGCGGGATCAGATACTGGCTTAGAAATGTCGCCACCGACCAGGCCGCATAGGGCGCCCGTCCAATCTTGCCTTTGAATGTAAACGGCGTGATCACGGCCGACCGTCACCGCTCGAGGACAACCAGATTGGGTCGATAGGGCAGCGTGTCCGGCGTCTTCACATTCCAGACGAGGCCGACGCTTCGCAGAGCGCTCAGCACCCACCAGCCGGGGTCGATCTCGCCGTCGCGCACGCCGAGCCGCGCCGAGCCCGGAAAGGCGTGATGATTATTGTGCCAGGCTTCGCCCATGGTGATCAGGCTGCAGTAAGGGACGTTGTAGCCCTGCACGCCCGCGCCATCGACATGCCAGGAGCGCGGCCCGCGGTTGTGGGCGAAGTAGCCGACCAGCCAGTGGCCGGTGACGCAAGCGGCCACCCGCAGCGCGCTGCCCCAGACCACCCACGGCATGCCGCCGATCGCAAAGAACAAGATGGCCCATGGAATCTGCTGCGCCATCCAGGTGCGCTCGATGAACTGATAGAAGCGATCGTCGCGCACCCGCCGCTCCATCACCAGCTCGGGCGGATGCGCCAGCACAATCTCGCAATGCAATTGCCAGAACCCGTCGCGCAGCATCGACGAGCGGTGCGCCAGATAAGGATGGCAATGCGGCTTGCGCTGCGCCCAGTCGCGGATGTCGTGCTGGCGGATCATGCCGTAGGGGCCGGCCATCCCGACCAGCGTGCCGCAATAGACGAAGAACCGCTCGAGCCAGAGCGGGCAATCGTAGGACCGGTGGATGAGCCGCCGATGCATGCCGAGCGAATGCCCGAGGCAGACCGTGACGGCGCTCATGACGACGAAAACCGCGAGCGCGCTCCAGCTGAAGAAGAACGGCCCGCCCACGAGCCCCACGATGGTCATGGTGGAAATCCAGAGCGACTTGCCGGCCTTCCAGCGCACCACGCCTGCGACCGCATCGGTATCGGCGGCGTCGACCATGCGGGGCGAGCGAAACGTGCTCTCCGAGCGCTGCAGCGCCTCGTCAACGGCGTCGAAATCGACGCCAAGATCGTGTCTTATGTTCGCTGCGGCGGCCGACATCGCCATGGCGCTGCTCTCCATATGGCGTTGCTCCTAAAAATCCACGGTGAAAAATCCATACGGTTGCCATCCACAAGCCTGTCGTATATAACTAAATAATTAAATAATCAATCGTTCGTTCGGATGATGCGGTCGGCACCGGACAGAGGCGGTGAGTGAGCGCGAAGAAGCGGGAAGCACTGAAGCGGGAACACTGATGTCGATCGATAAAGTCTTTGAAGCCCTCTCGTCGGCGCCGCGGCGCCGCATTCTCGCCTATCTGTCGAGGACCGACATGACGGCCGGCGAGATCGCGCAGCGCTTCGCCGACACGATGTCACAGCCGGCCATTTCCAAGCATCTCTCGGTGCTCGAGAACGCCGGCATCGTGTGGCGCGAGAAGCGCGGGCAGAACGTGCATTACGGCCTCAAGGAGGAGGCGCTGACGTCATCCCTGGTACACTTCCTGGCCGAAGTGTGCCCGCGCTCACGCCCGTTCCGCAAGGACAGCGCCGAGGCGGCGAAGCGGAAGAAGTCGCGGACGTAGCGCCTTACGCCGCCTTGCGGCTCGCCAGAAAATTGCCCATGCGATCGAGCGCCTTCAGAATATTCTCGGTCGAGTTGGCGTAGCTGAGCCGCACATAGCCTTCGCCGAGAATTCCGAAATCAGGCCCGCCGATGATGGCGACGCCGGCGTCATCGAGGAGCGCATTGGCGAGCGGCTTCGCCATCCAGCCGGTGCTCTTGATATTGGGGAACGCATAGAAGGCACCCTTCGGGATTGCGCAGCTGATGCCCGGCAGTCTGTTGAGTCCCTCGACCACGACTTTGCGCCGCCGGTCGAACTCGGCCACCATCTTGTGCACCTCGTCCTGCGGACCGGTGAGTGCCGCAAGCCCGGCATATTGCGCCGAGGCGTTGACGCAGGAATGGAGATTCACCGCGAGCTTGCGTGCGTAGTCGTAGAGCTTGCCCGGCCATATTGCATAGCCGAGCCGCCAGCCAGTCATCGCATAGGTCTTCGACCAGCCATTGAGCAGGATCAGCCGATCGCGGATCGATGGATAGCCGAGCAGGCACACGTGCGTCTCGCCGTCATAGACCATGTGGTCGTAGATCTCGTCGGAGAGCACGCAGACGTCGGGCCAACGCTCGAGCCCGGCGATGAGCTTGTCGACCTCGGCCTTGGGCGTCACGCCGCCGGTCGGATTGGCGGGAGAGTTCACAATGAGAAGCCGCGTCCTCGGCGTGATCAGCGATAGCGTCTCCTCGGCCGAGAACGCAAAGCCGTTCTGCTCGCGGATCGGCACCGGGATCGGATTGGCGCCGGTGAACTCGATCATCGAGCGATAGATCGGGAAGCCGGGGTCGGGATAGAGGATGTCAACGCCCGGCTCGCCGAACATCATGATCGCCATGAACATCGTCGGCTTGCCGCCGGGCTGGATCATCACCTCGTCGGGCGACACCGTGACCTTGAAGCGTTTGTGCAGATCGGCTGCCACCGCCTCGCGCAGTGGCGGGATACCGGTCGCGGGCGTGTAGCCATGATGGCCGTCGCGCAGCGCCTTCACGGCCGCCTCGACGATGAAATCGGGCGTGCGAAAATCGGGCTGGCCGATGCCGAGATTGATGATGTCGCGTCCCTGCGCGATCAGCGCGTTGGCGCGCGCCAGCACCGCGAAGGCGTTCTCCTCGCCGATGCGATCGAAAGCCGAGATCGTGCGCAGCATGGCGTCCCCTCATTGTCATTGATTTCGCGCGGCACTTCAGCTCATCCTCACTACGAATGCAATCAGTCCGGGAACTCATCCATGCCGACGATCGCCGACAAGCGCCGCGCCTTCCGCAAGCTGCACGAAACAGGCTGCTTCGTGATCCCGAACCCTTGGGACATCGGCAGCGCGCGCTATCTGCAGCACCTTGGCTTCAAGGCGCTGGCGACCACCAGCGCGGGCTTTGCGTTCACGCGCGCCCTGCCCGATGGCGGCGCGCCGCGCGACATGATGCTCGCCCATATCCGCGAGATCGTGGAGGCGACCGACCTGCCGGTGAATGCCGACTTCGGCGAGGGCTTTGCGCACGATCCGGCGGGCGTCGCCGAAAGTGTGCGGCTGTGCGGCGAGACCGGCGTAGCGGGGCTTTCGGTCGAGGACGCGACCGGCGATGGCGGCGAGCCGCTTTACGACCTCGACACGGCGGTCGAGCGCATGCGCTCAGCGCGCGCCGCGATCGACAAGGCCGGCGGCGACGTGCTGCTGGTCGGGCGTTGCGAGTGCTTCCTGGTCGGAAAGCCCGAAATCGCCGAGACCGTCGCACGGCTCAAGGCCTATAGCAGCGCCGGCGCGGATTGCCTCTACGCGCCCGGCATCCGGACGCGCGAGGAGGTCGCGGCTGTGGTGGAAGCGGCCGCGCCCAAACCAGTCAATGTGATCCGCGCGAGCGCGGCTGGGCTCAGCGTCGCCGAGCTAACCGCACTCGGCGTGCGGCGCATCAGCGTCGGCAGCGCGCTGGCGCGAGCGGCCTGGGGCACGTTCATGAAGGCCGCGCAGGAGATTTTGACCGATGGCCGCTTCGACGCACTGGCCGGCGCGACGCCTAACGCCGAGCTCAACAAGCTGTTCCGAACTCGATAATGCAGAAACAGGCTACAGCTACCCACTCCGTTCGTCGCTAGAGCGCTCGGACACGCAGACATCTGACGGACTCGCTGGAATGCATTGCTGTGCCACACGCACGGCCTGCTCCCTCTCCCCGCAGGGGAGAGGGGTGGGGTGAGGGGGTTACGATCAAGAGGTTGGTTCCCCCTCACCCCCACCCTCTCCCCGTTGGGGAGAGGGAGTCCCGCCGTGCTCGCGGAGAGACCGTGGATCCCAACACGCTCCAGTTCGCGAGCGAGCCTAAGCCTTCATGCCGACCGGCGCGACTTGCGATGCCTTGAGCCCCATCGAATCGAGCGCGCGGCGAATGAGCCCTGAACCTTTCGCCTCCTCGATGAACGCCGTCACCGCGGCGAGCGCAGCCGGCTTGTTCTTGGCCACCGCGACCGCGGTCGTGGAATTGAGAAAGCCGCCGTCGAGCACACGCGAGCCAGGGAGTGCATCGACGAGTCCGCCGACCGCCTCGCGCGAGAGCGCGATGGCGTCGACCTTGCCGGCGCGCATCAGCTCGACGCCCTCGTCCGGACCCTTCACGTTGACTGGCGTCGCGTTCGGCGCAGTGCGCTGGGCGGCGCGAAATGTCGCAGTCCCCTCGACGCCTGCAACCCGCACTCCCGCGCGATTGACCTCGTCGACCGCTTTGATCGTCGAGTCCGGCGCCACCAGGTAGGTGCTCTGCAGGAGATGATAGGGCGCGCCGAAATCCACCGCCTTCTTGCGGTCGTCATCGACCGGCACGAAGGTCACATCCCAGGCGTTGGCGTTGGTCGCCGCGATGATCTTGCCGGAGGAGTCATATTCCACAAGCTCGGCCGGCACTTTCAGCCACTGCGCCAGCGCTGTGCCAAGCTCGACCGGGACACCACGCGGCTTGCCGGTCGCCGGATCACGCACGCACCAGAGCGCGGAAGCTGCCGGCCCGACCGCGATCCCGACACGCAGCTTGCCGGTCGGTGCGAGCTCCTTGATCGCCTGGTCCGCGACAGCAGCCATGAGCATAACTCCCAAGAATACGACGAGCGGTAACAAGCAGCTAATAGGGGTTGCGCGCAGTGGAGACAAGCGGGCCTTGATCGTGATCGCTTGCTGGCGTACGCGGGCAAACGCTACCATGCCGGCCGGACATGAATGGCAGGCGATCGCGGGTGGGCGGCCCCGCGACCATACCAGAGCAGCGTCCCTGCGTTATGAGGAGGTCTGTCTTGAAGCGCATCGTGATTTGCTACGACGGCACCTGGAGCGCGTTGACCAATCCCGACGAGGTGACGAATGTTGTGCGGGTCGCACAAGCCGTAAAGCCGGTCTCGTCGGACGGCATCACCCAGGTTGTCTATTACAATGCCGGGGTCGGCAGCGGCGGACCGATCGATCGCTTTCTGGGCGGCGTCTTTGGCGCCGGCCTGCGCGACAACGTCAAGCGCGGGCTCGCCTTCCTGTCGCTGAATTGGGAGGCGCCAGCGGAGGGTGAGAGCGCCGATGAAATCTATATCTTCGGCTTCTCGCGCGGAGCCTACACGGCGCGCGCCCTCGCCGGTGTCATCTCCGCCATCGGCGGCATTCCGAAACAAGCCAGCTTCGATCAGCTGGAGAAGGTCTGGAACCACTATCGAAATGGTCAAGAGCAGCGCGAGTCGGACCAGCAAGACATTGATCGCTTGATTTGGAAGATGCCCAAAGACGGAAAGCCCCCGATCATCAAATGCGTCGCGGTTTGGGACACGGTGGGCTCCTATGGAATTCCGGCTGGTTTCGGCTTTGGCGGGCTCGCGCGCCGATTGACCGCATGGACCCGCGGCTTCCACGACAACGAGATCGGACCGCACATCGAGTACGGCCTGCATGCCATGGCGATCGACGAGCGGCGCCGCGCCTTCACGGCGACGGCGTGGGTCAACAAACCAGACGAGGACCGGCAGAACGTGGAGCAGGTCTGGTTTGCCGGCGCCCACTCCAACGTGGGCGGCGGTTACAAGCAGGCCGGTCTGTCCGACCATGCTCTAATCTGGATGATCGCGCGCACGCACGAGCTCACCAGATTGGAGTTCGACACCGACTATATTGCCGAGCATTTCTGGCCATGCTCCGCCTGCTCGCTGTTCCGCTCTTATCGCAGCTGGGTTCTTGACCGCATTCGGCCCTACGTGCGGCCGGTCTCCACCGGCGTCCGCGTTGCGAAGCAATTGATGGGTGCGGATGCAAGCGCCGACCGGATCATCAATGCGAAGGTGCATTGGAGCGTCAGGGAACGTGTCGGCAAGCTCGGGCTCGTCGACGAGACCAAATATCGGAGATACAGCCCCAAGAACTTGCCCAAAGACTATCCGATCGCGGAGAAGAGCAAGTTCGAGCAGGAGCTCATCGACATGTGCCGGGCCAGCCGAGAGCGCGCCAGCACCGACGAGGAACGTGCCAAGACGGTACACTGCGTGCTCCATCGCGAGCTGACCAAGCGCGAGCGAGGCTGGCGCGGGCGCAGGGTGCGGCAGCTGCGCGAGGAATGGAAGGACGTCCTGGCAGCGCGCAATCCCGGCTCCGAATCCTCGGCGTGAGCGGGCGCTGCTCCCTTGCTGGTATACGCGGACGAGCGTTACCATGCCTGCCGGCTACGAATGGGCAGGCCATCGCGATGGGGCCGAGCTCAACGACACGGAGAGGAAACATGCGCATGACCCGAGGGCTCTATCTGGGCGCCGCCATGCTGGCGCTCGCGTTGGCGATGGCCGGCCCGTCCACACAGATCAATGCGCAGACTCCACCGGCGCTGAACGTCGGCGCCGCCGAGATCGGTGGCATCGTCACCGGCCCGACGGGACCCGAGGCCGGCGTGTGGGTGATCGCGGAAACGACTGATCTTCCCACCAAATACGCCAAGATCGTCGTGACCGACGATCAGGGCCGCTACATGATCCCCGAGCTGCCGAAGGCAAAATATAAAGTGTGGGTGCGCGGCTATGGGCTGGTCGATTCCGCCAAGGTCGACGGCGAGCCGGGCAAGCTCACCAATCTCACGGCCGTGAAGGCGCCGAACGAAGCCGCCGCGGCCGAGTACTACCCGCAGGGCTACTGGTACGCGCTGATGAAGTTTCCGGACAAAAGCGAGTTTCCGGGCACGGGCGACAGCGGCAACCGCATCCCGAACTCGATGCGCTCGCAGCACCAGTGGCTCGATAGCATCAAGACCAACGGCTGCTGGGGCTGTCACGGGCTCGGCAACAAGGCCACGCGCACGATCCCGGAAGACCTCGGCTCGTTCGAGAACTCGCACGCGGCCTGGACACGGCGCATCCAGTCCGGCCAGGCGATGAGCAGCATGATCGCGACCATCAACCGCTTCGGCGCGCAGCGCGGCATCTCCTATTTCGCCGATTGGACCGACCGCATCGCGAAGGGCGAGCTGCCGTTCGCCAAGCCCGAGCGCCCGCAAGGCATCGAGCGCAATATCGTGGTCACCCTGTGGGACTGGGGCCGCGAGAAGGCCTACCTGCATGACCAGATTTCAACCGACCGGCGCAACCCGAGAGTCAACGCCAACGGCAAGCTCTACGGCTCGCCGGAATATTCGACCGACTGGATCCCCATCCTCGATCCGGTGACGCACACCAGAAGCGAAGTGAAAATCGGCGTGCTTGATCCCAAGACGCCCTCCTCCAAGGACGACCCGATGGCGCCCTCGCCCTACTATGGCGAGGAGAAGATCTGGGACAGCCAGACCAACTCGCACAACCCCATGATGGACCAGCTCGGGCGCACCTGGTTCACCTCGCAGGTCCGTCCCGCCGAAACCGAGCCGTTCTGCCAGCAAGGCTCGAGCCATCCTTCGGCGAAGGCGTTCCCGACCAAGCAGGCGAGCCGCCATGCAGCGATGTATGATCCGAAGGCGAACAAATTCACGCTGGTCGCGACCTGCTTCGGCACGCACCATCTGCACTTCGCCGAGGACACCAACAACACGCTCTGGTTCTCGGGCGGCGCGCAGGTGCTGGGCTGGATCAACACCAAGATGCTGGACGAGACTGGCGACACTCAGAAGTCGCAGGGCTGGACCGCGTTTGTGGTCGACACCAACGGCGACGGCAAGCGCGGCGAATACACCGAGCCGAACCAGCCGCTCGATCCCACGAAAGATCGCCGCCTTAGCGTCGGCACCTACGGCATCGGCGTCGCGCCCGACGGCGGCGTGTGGACGACGGTGCGCGTGTTCCCGGGCTTCATCATGCGCACGGTGCCCGGCAACGATCCGTCCAACACGGCGCTCACCGAGATCTACGAGGTGCCGTCCGATGATGCCAAGACCCCCGGCTACGGACCGCGCGGCATGGATGTCGACCGCAACGGCGTGGTGTGGACGCCATTATCGAGCGGCCACATGGCGAGCTTCGATCGCCGCAAGTGCAAGGTGCTCAACGGCCCGACCGCCGCGAGCGGCCGGCATTGCCCCGAGGGCTGGACGCTCTATCCGTTCCCGGGCCCCAAGCTCACAGGCGACGCAGGCACGGGCTCGGCCGAAGCGAGCTACTACACCTGGGTCGACCAGCACGACACGCTCGGGCTCGGCAAGGACGTGCCGTTCGCGACCGGCAACCAGAACGAGTCGATCATCGCGCTCAAGGACGGCAAGATGGTCAACTTCGTGGTGCCATACCCGATGGGCTTCTTCGCCAAGCTCGTCGACGGCCGTATCGACGATCCCAACGGCGGCTGGAAAGGCCGTGGCATGTGGGCCAGCTCCGGCAACCGCACGCCGTTCCATGGCGAAGGCATCGGCAAGGGCGACGTGCCGAAGCTGGTGAAGTTCCAGATGCGTCCGGACCCGCTGGCGAAGTAGCGGGCAACCGACTGCGCGGCGCATCGGCGGTCCATATCGAAACAATCCTCGGCGCGATCATAACGGTCGCGCCGATCCTGTTTGGTGAGGAGGACTGATGATTCCTGTTCGTTGCACCGGAGCAGCAGTGCTCGCGTGGACGCTCTTGCTCGCCGGCTCGTGGCCGGCAGGCGCCGACGGCTTGCGGGCCGGCCAATGGCGCGCCGTTCAGTCGCCTGAAATCGTCGGTGTTGCCGGCCCGGTCCAACAGACCTCGCGCTGCCTGACGCCGGAGGCCGTCGCCGACCTAGACACGACGTTCAGCGCGGTCAGCCGCACCACCAACTCGACGTGCGAGCGCACCGAGCACG
>Ga0137412_10002148_pt1 | contig 15545 bp, 8 predicted proteins | sample CZODoug2_1_16fun_FD_122160 | JGI IMG/M metagenome (GOLD analysis project Ga0137412, IMG submission 122160) | Vadose zone soil fungal communities from Angelo Coast Range Reserve, California, USA - CZODoug2_1_16fungal (Hybrid Assembly) | ecosystem: Environmental > Terrestrial > Soil > Vadose zone...
GTTGTAGAGCTCGCAAGCCTCGTGGAGCTGGTTCTCGAGAAACCGAACCTGGGCTTGGCTGGGGTACCGGCGGTATTTGTAGGCGAAGCGCACAAGCAGAGTATACAAAGAGCATAAGTCTAAGGCAAACAAAAAGCGAAGACGCACGCATATGCAAAAGAAGGCCGCATTCCCCTGTCACCTAAAGGCGACAGTCCCCTGCGGACGAATCTATGGAAATGCTTCTTGCAGTTGTTGGACGACTCACAGGCTAGTCGGATGCTTGGTGCAGAAGCAACTCGCGTGCATCGCGGTGACGAGCGCCTTGGCTACTCCTGCGACGGCGCCTTTTGTGGGGCGTTCTTTACTAAGCTCTGCAACTTCACTTGCGCGGGAGCGGCGATTGTCGCCAAGCGAGGGAGATCAAAATCCTTGTACAAGTCCAGGCAGAATAGCTCTGGCGCCTCGTCAAACGTCACCGGCTTCTGCAACAGGAAGTCAAAGCTGGACATGCCTTCGTGCACGATCACTTCTGACAACAGATCCGGTTGAAGAGCCGCGGCCACCAGCCCGATTGTTTGCGTGCGGATGCCTCTCGATTCCAAGCGTACTTTCTGCGCACCCGCGCGCGCGCGAATCCAATTAGCAATTGCGAGGAGTTGGGCGGCTTGCAATCCAAGCGGTCGATCGCCTTCGCCGTCCAGGATCTGGGCGTAGGAGAACGGTTCGTTTTCTTTCCAGGCGTCCCCGAAAAAGGTTAGGTCGAGAGCCAAAACCTGCTCGTCCCGGTTCACGCGGTCCGTAACGTATGAGGCCGCGGCCTTCCGACCCTGATCATCGAGCACGATAGTGACTGGCGTCTTCTCCGGTGTAACGATTCCCTTGAGCCAGGACCCACTGACGCATAGTCCGTTGTCCATTTCAAACATATAGGATAAAGTCTCGACCCCCCGGTGTTTCGTGTTGGCCACGGTCCACACGCGCGTAAGTTGCACGGGTTTGTAGCGGACCACGGAACGCAATTTCTCTCTTTCCTCATTTGCCCAACCGGATTTGGAGGTGGAATCGAGCGGAACCGGCCTGCGTGTAATTTCCTTGCCGAGTTTCCGCGCCAGTCCCAAAATAGTGAGATTGTCTTTTGGGAGTCCGACGACGAGCTCATCGTACCTCTTGATCTCCTGGCCCACTGGAACCTCTTTTTCGATAGGAGGCAAGCCGAACTGCCCGCTGAAAAACCGATAGGCGCGCTCCCGATTGTTGAGCTGATAGTTGTGCGTGCCCGGGTCGCGGTTTTCGTACCATTGAAAAACATCCTCTCTGCCATAAAGCTTGAAGAAGGGTTTCACGCTGTCGTAGACGAGCGGCTTTACCAGCGGAGCGCGAAAACAGCAATCGTCTTCGGCATCATAGATCAGCAGAGTGGGCCGCGGGGCCATCATCGCCGTAAGGTGGGTATAATCGAGACCGGCAAGAAGATCGGTGCCGTTTTGTTCAATATCCCCCAGGTCTCCGTATTTCCGCGCTTCAACTTTTGTGGCCATCGAAGAATAGCCTGCAACCGGAACAGCTACTTTCACACGCTCGCCCAGCGAACCGAGAAGAATTGTTTGCCATCCTCCGCCCGAGAGGCCCGTCACACCCACGCGGTTCGGATCCACGCTGGGATGGTTGTAGAGATAATCCAGCCCACGACGCATTTCAAGCAGAAAGATTCCCAGCGCGTTCGCGCCCACCAGGTCGAGATGCGCCCCGTACCAATGTTGGTTTCCCTCTTGGCGAAGTTCCCCGAAGAAAAACCATTCCAAGTTGAGGGCCAGAATTCCGTGCTTCGCGAAATTGATGCATCGCTTTTGCTTGTACTCAATGGCCTTTCCCAGTGGGCCGACGTGGCCGTTAACGTTCAGGATCGCCGGGAGTTTCCCCAGTGGCTTTTCTGGCTCGTAAAGAATCGCAACGGATTGAAAGCCGGGGACGATTTCATAGCGAAGCTTGCGCAAACGGTAACCCTGACCTGTCTCGATCACGCCCATGTCTTCAAACTTGGGCTGGGAGTTGACCCATTCATCGGGCCAGCCGTGAAACACCACGTCATGGAGCAAGTGTTGGCGGAGACGCTTCGCCTCCTCCGTCCATTGCTGAGCATTCCTAGCCGCGGGTGGCGGAGCGGCGCGGCTGAGGATGTAGGACTTGATCTGATGCAGAGCGACACCGGGTGCTAGAATCTCTTCGCCAAGGACTTGGGCGATTTCATCAGGATCACTTTGGCCAAAGGCGCGGCCGTAGGCAAACATAAGGGTGAGGAGTGGAAGACAGAATAGGCAAAGGCGACGAAACAGAGACATCAAGATCTCCTGACTGGAGCCGTAACTCCTCGTGGCCGTACTGATCGTACTGCATATCATAAAATGTGCAGAGAACCGATAGCGCGCACTTGTCGACGATGGCAAACGCACCGTGCCTCGGAAATGGAGGGAACCAGTGAGCAATCTACTATCGCGCCGGAAGTTTCTAGGTAATGCGGGAGCAGTGACCGCCATTCCGGGCTGGTGGAGCTTGCTTCGGGGCATGGCGCACAACGCGGTTTCATTGGGCGGTGGGGCGGCGGCTTCGCCCGGAACGGCAGACCGCATCGTCGACATGCATGTGCATTTTGACGAGAAGAATCCCGATTTCATCAGCGACCTCCTGAAGCTATCGGAGCGGCTGAATCTCACTGCGTGTTTGCTAACTCCTTTTCCTGACAGAAAAGTCGTAGCCGAAGCAGCGAAGCAACATCCTTCACAAATAGTTCCGTTCGGCTCCGTGGATTTGGACGCTCCGGACGTGGTCAAGCAGATAGAGGAACTGCACGGGATGGGCTACCGGGGCCTCGGTGAGTTGGAGTTCGTGAAGAAGCCGTACAACGATCCATCGTATCTTCCAGTGTACGAAGTGGCGAACCGGTACGGCTGGATCGTTCTTTTCCACACAGGCATCGTGCTGCGGAGAAAATTTGATGAGCCGGAAGACGTGGCTTCTGGCCGCATGCGGCCGATTTACCTGGAAGAAATTGCCCGTCGTTTTCCAAGAATCTCGGTGCTGGGCGCGCACTGCGGCAATCCAGAGTACGAATGGGCAGCGGAAATCGCGCGGTGGAATCCAAACGTGTTTTTTGACCTAAGTGGCTCCACGCTCACGAAAATGCAGGGGCGTCTCGCGGATTTCCAAAAATTCTTCTGGTGGTCGGGCACGGAATGGCATAGCCCAGAGTGGAAGGTAAAGACACCGGACGGCGACCTGAGCGCGTTTATCAAGATTGTCTTTGGATCGGACACTGATCTGCGAGAAATAGAGTCGGTCGTGAATCAATACCGCGCCCTGTTCGATGCCTGCGCTCTTCCGGTGCACACGCGCAAAATGATCATGGGCGGAACACTGGCCAAGTTGCTGGGGCTCCCCGATATATAATTCCTCCCCATGGAGATAAGCGTGCTGAATTCGTTTGAACAAGTGTTTTCGGCAAACTATGTCCGTTGCGGACCGTGGCTCGCGTGCGTTGTGGCTACGTTGTCGTTCCTAACGTTTCCTGGGCCTGGGGCGGCACAGCATCAGCCTGTGCGCGTCATTGCTTTCGGTGCGCATCCCGACGACTGCGACCTGGGCGCCGGAGGCATCGCCGCCAAGTATGCGGCGCTCGGCCATAAGGTAAAGTTTGTATCGCTAACCAACGGCGACGCTGGTCATCAGTCGCAGCACGGAGAGGAACTCGCCAAGCGCCGGCGTGCCGAAGCGCAGGAAGCGGGACGACGCATCGGCATCGAATACGAAGTCCTCGATAACCACGACGGCAAGCTCTTGCCTACCCTGGAAGTCCGCGAGCAGGTTATCCGCGAGATCCGCCAGTGGAAAGCTGACATTGTCGTTGCACCCCGCCCGAATGACTATCATCCAGATCATCGCTACACCGGGGTCTTGGTACAGGACGCGTCATACATGGTGATCGTGCCAGATTTGGTTACGGACACGCCGCCGCTCGCGCGAAATCCGGTTTTCCTCTACTACAGCGACAGGTTCACGCGGCCGCAGGCCTTTCGTGCGGATATTGTGGTGTCCGTTGACGACGTGTTCGAGAAGAAGATCAATATGCTGGACGCGCATGTGTCGCAGTTCTACGAGTGGCTGCCGTGGACTGCCGGACAGTTCGAGCAGGTGCCAAAGGATCCTGTGGAGCGGAAGAAATGGCTGGCGGCGGGGCCGCTGGCGGCGAGAAAACTGCAACCGGAGTGGCGGGAATCATTGGATAAGCGCTACGGGGCACAAGCTGCCCGCATTCTGCACGCAGAGGCGTTCGAAATCACGGAATACGGACGTCAGCCCAGCGAGGAAGAGATTCGCAAGCTTTTCCCATTTTTCCCCGACCGGTGACACGCCCTTGAGCCTGCCCTACTCGCCTGCTTCCGCTGGACAAGGTTTGTCGCCGGTCCATATGGAGAACAAGTGACACGGAAGGCGTTGTACTTGATCTTCTTTCAGGCGTTTGCATTCGCTTTCTCCAGTTTGGGTGCCCAGCGGGATCCTGAGGTCCCAGAGTTGCCTCACCTCACGCTTGACAATTTCTCTCCCGGCATCCGAGAGCAGATTGCGGAGGTTTACTCGTACGCTCGCAGCCACCCGGGGGACGCTGCCGCAAGCGGCCGGCTGGGCATGGTTCTCCACACTTACGGGTTGTTGCAAGAAGCAGCCGTTTGTTACCGGCGTGCCGGACAACTCGAACCCAACGTTTTTCAGTGGGCCTATTATCTGGGAGTCGTCGAAGCGGACCAGGGACGGTGCGACGCGGCCGCTTCTACTCTTCGTCGGGCATTGCAAATCAATGCCGGCTATCTCCCCACAAAGCTACGACTAGCGAACTGCCTGCATGCATCCGCCGCCTGGGAGGCGAGCGGAAAGCTCTATGCTGAGATCGTGGAGCAGAGCCCCGATAATGCTGACGCCTACTACGGACTGGGCCGCGTGCGTGCTGCCCGCCACGACTTGACGGGCGCAGCCGAAGCTTTCAGCAAGGCGTGCGCGCTTTTTCCGAACTTCGGACCTGCCCACTATGCGCTCGCTTTAGTGCATCGCTCGCTCGGCCAGGTTAGCCAAGCCGAAGAACATCTTCGCCTCTACGAGAGGAATAAGGACGGTGTTCCCCCGTCCAGTGACCCGCTGCTGGAGGAAGTTCGGTCACTCAACCAAAGCGCAACGCAACAGGTGCAGATGGGCATCCAGCTGGAGCGACAAGGAAGGCTTGAGGCATCCGCCACAGCACACCAAAAGGCCCTTGAAATCGATCCGCAATTAGTTCAGGCGCACGTGAATTTGGTCGAGCTTTACGGGCGGCTGGGTCAATTCGAGAAGGCCGAAGAGCACTATCGAGCTGCGGCCCGTCTCGATCCAGGCTCCTCGGAAAACTACTACAATTACGGAGTGCTTCTCCTGGGCGCTGAAAGATATCAACAGGCCGAGAGCGCATTCAGAAAAACCATCGAGATCAATCCCTTTCACCCCGGCGCCCACAACAACCTTGGGTTCCTCCTAGAGCGACAAGGCACGTTGTTGGAGGCCGAGGCTGAGTACCGAAGAGCCATCGAAAACAAACCCAACAATCGGCAAACACACTTCAATCTTGGGCGCGTCTTGGTGAACCAGGAGAAGTTCGAGGAAGGAATTCGGGAACTGAAAAAAACGATCGAACCGGAGGATGAAAACACCCCCCGATATAGATACGCGCTCGGCGCGGCGTTCGCGCGCTCGGGTGATCGAGACAGCGCTTTACGTTATATCCGGCAGGCGCGCGAAGGTGCTGTAACGCTTGGTCAGTCTGGATTGGTTGCCAGCATTGAGCGCGATCTTCGCGCTCTCGAACCAACGAAAGTCCCAAAGTGAACAGGAAGAAGCGCAACCCTGCCAGACACTCATCAAGAGAAGACCTCAGCGGCATTTTGGGGCGGCGTCACTTTCTGCAGCTGCTTTCCGCAGCTTTTGCCCGACGTATAGGAATCCCGAGAGCATCTGCATTTGGGAAACCCTCGCCCATTCCATTCTTTCGTGAAGCGGCCGAGGAGGTCGGGCTGACCTTCCATCATTTCGCTGGCACCTCGGGTCAATACTATATGCCTGAAATCATGGGTGCTGGAGTCGCGTTATTCGATTACGACAATGACGGCGATTTAGATGTTTATCTCATACAGGGGACGATGCTCGACCCTACTCAGGATGCGCGGAGCGCGAGGTTTCCTCCTCCGCCCGGGTGGAAGCCTGGGAACCGGCTCTTCCGAAATTTGCTCAGTGAGACGGGAAAGCTCACATTCGTCGACGTCACGGAAAGAGCTGGAATTGGGCACGTGGGTTACGGAATGGGAGTCGCTGTCGGTGACTACAATAACGACGGCTTCCAAGACCTCTACGTCACAAACTTTGGACAAAACGTTCTCTATCACAACAACGGTGACGGTACCTTCACCGATGTTACGGTCCAGGCCGGGGTGGACGACCCGCGTTGGAGCACAAGCGCCTCGTGGGTCGATTATGACCACGACGGGCACCTTGACCTTTTTGTGGCGAACTATCTGGACTTCACAGTAAAAGGAAACAAGCAGTGTTATGCCTCGACTGGTGAGCGGGACTATTGCACGCCGAAAATGTACCAGCCCGTACCGGCGCGCCTCTTCCATAATCGCGGCGACGGTACATTCGAAGACGTCACTGAAGAAGCAGGAATTGGAGCAGCCATCGGACCCGGCCTCGGAGTCGTCTGTGCCGATTTCGACGGTGATGGCTGGCCCGATATTTACGTCGCCAATGACGGCGCGCCGGCTCATTTGTGGATCAACCAGCGAAACGGCACGTTCAAAGAGCGGGGCTTGCCGTCAGGAACGGCTTACAACGGTGAGGGGGCTCCACAAGCGGGTATGGGCGTCGCTGCTGGTGATTTCGACAATGATGGGGACGAAGACATCTTCAAAACCAATTTGACCCATGAGGGCTCGAACCTCTACGTCAATGATGGTCATGGGAACTTTTACGACGCGTCGGCAGAATTTGGCCTGCTTCCGTCCACCTTTCCTTACACAGGGTTTGGAACCGAATGGTTTGACTACGATAACGACGGACACCTGGATCTCTTCATCGCCAACGGCGCGGTGAATCGCATTGAGTCGATGCGGGGAAGCCCGTATCCGTTTAACCAGAATAATCAGTTATTTCGTAACGCAGGCGACGGAAAGAAATTTCGAGAGATGACTGCAGTCGCAGGGCCAGCTTTTGGCCTTTCCGAAGTGAGCCGCGGTGCGGCCTTCGGCGACATTAACAACGACGGCGCAATTGACATCGTCGTTGCCAACAACAATGGCCCGGCGCGCCTGTTGCTGAACCAAGCTCGCTCCTTGAACCATAATCACTGGCTAGTGGTTCGATTGGAAGCGGCCAGTGGAAACCGCTTGGCCATCGGCGCCAAGGTCGAAGTTCGCCTGCCCGGGCGAAAACTCTTGCGGCGCGCCCACACGGACGGAAGCTACCTAAGCGCGAACGACGTCCGGGTTCATTTTGGACTGGGAGAGAGTGCAAAGATAGAAAGACTGATGGTGTACTGGCCAGACGGCCGGCGTGAAGAATGGAATCGGGTTGAAACGGACCGAATTGTCACGATCCGCCAAGGGACGGGCCGCAGCAGCCAAGGCCAGGGCTAAGATTCACAGGAGACATTGCACACCGAAATCCACGATCGGTGCATCCCCAACTCGCGCTTAGTTCAAAGAAACAAAAGAGCTTGACAAAGTCTTTAAGGAATTGATAATTTCCGCAACAAAGTCGGGGAGTAGGGAGCTTCTTTGCGTCGAATGTGATCCTAACGAGTGGGATTCTGCCCGGCACCATCGCCTGGGCAAGCTCACCTGTGCGAACAGTTGCAGATCAATCACGAGCTGTTTCCAAAAGGGTTCAGGCGATATCTCTTCTTGCCGTGTGCAGTGAATTGAGCTGAAGAACTGTCCAACGTCTAGGGTCAGGCTGTCACTGACGAGGAAAAACGTGAGGGTCGAAGAAATGGGGTGAAGGCGATGTTTACAAGTAAACTGCGTATTTGCCTGGCTTGTTTGTTTGCTCTCAGCTTCTTGGCGTTCGGAAATATTCGCCGCGCTGACGCTCAAGTTTTATACGGGTCAGTGACGGGCACGGTGACGGATCAGAGCGGCGCGGGCGTTGCCAAGGCACACGCAGTTGTCGCGAACCGTGCGACGGGCGTTGTGCGTGAAGCGGACACGGACGACACCGGTCATTACACAATTACAGACGTACCGCCTGGCGCGTACGACCTCAAGGTCACAGCCAGCGGCTTTAGGCCCCTCACGCAAACAAATCTGGCGGTAGCGGCCAACACCGTCACCAACGGCGACGCCAAGTTGCAAGTGGGCGCAGTGTCCGAACAGGTCACCGTCGAGGCTTCTGCCGTGACGCTGCAGACCGAAAAGACCGACCTGCACACAGAGCTCACCGAAAAAGCCATCCTGGACATGCCACTCAATCAGTACCGCAATTACCAGACGCTGATCAATCTCGTGCCCGGTGCAACACCCGGAGTGTTTCAGAATGCCATCGCCGACACTCCGGAACGGGCCCTCAGCACGAACATCAATGGTACCAACCGCAACAACAACAACACCCGCGTCGATGGCGCTACAGACGTCTTTGTATGGCTGCCGCACCACACTGTTTATGTCCCCCCTGCGGAAACCATCCAGGAAGTGAACGTTTCCACAAATAATTTCGATCCCGAACAAGGGATGACCGGCGGCGCGGCCATCACGGTGATCACTAAGTCAGGAACGAATCAGTTCCACGGTGTGTTGTTTGAATACCATGAGGATCAGGCCCTCCGGGCAAGGCAATTCTTTGAGACCGCTGCCAACAGTCCGAGAAAGGGCAAAAGCATCCTCAATGATCTCGGCGGCACCTTCGGCGGTCCCATTAAGAAGGACAAGCTGTTCTTCTTTGGAAGCTACGACGGAACCTTTGAACGCGATAATCGCCAAGTATCTACTGGGCCTCAGCCTGGTATTCAATCCGTGCCGACGGCCGCCCTTCGCGCCGGAGACTTTAGTGGCACCGGAACGATTATCTACGATCCTTCCACCGGAAACGCGGACGGAACGGGACGGACACCCTTTCCAAACCAAGCCGCCATTCCAATTAGCCCTATCGCGGCGAAGATATTGGCCCTAGTTCCGCTGCCAAATCTCCCCGGTGATACCGCCAACTATTTTTCGTCGGCAACGCAGCGTCTGACTCGCCATAACTTCGACGGTAAAGTCGAGTGGAACCGTACCTCCAGCCACAGAATTTTTGCCAAGTACAGTGCCATGAAGTCAGTGTTTCACGGTGAACCAAGTCTGGGTGACGCCATTGGAGACTGCGCGTGTGACGGTGGACTCGGTAACTTCCATTCGTTTGTACAGCTCATCACCGTGGGCCACACACTGACCCTATCGCCGAACCTTGTCGTCGATGGGAATGTCGGCTTTACCAGGATGAGCGAGTACGGACAGACTCCAGATTTCGGAACGAACATCGGATCGGACGTTTTGGGCATTCCTGGTACTAATAATGGCTCGGACCTGCGCAGCAGTGGATTCCCCTTCTTCGCCGTTTCGGGGTATGCCGACCTTGGCAACCCCGAGGGATGGAATCCCGCCTTCAGAAACGACTGGAGCTTCACTAGCTCGCACAACGTCAGATGGTCCCATGGCAAGCACCAAATCAGCGCGGGGACGGACATCATCCACCATCACCTGAACCATTGGCAGCCTGAATTGGGCGCTGGCCCGCGGGGAGAATTTGACTTCGGCGGCGGCGCCACCGCTCTGAACGGAGGCCCTGCTCCCAACCAGTTCAACGCGCTCGCGCAGTTTGAGCTCGGTCTCTTCGGTGAGCTGAATAGCGGCGCCGGAGGCAACATTGGCGCCGGAAGGAGCGAGCAATTCATCAAGGCTACGGCCCGCGAGTGGCAATTCGGGTGGTTCATCGGCGACCGCTATCGCGTCACCAACAAACTAACGCTCAACTTGGGCCTCCGTTACGAGTATTACCCGCTGATGACCCGCAACGGCGCCTTCACCTTTGACCGCTATGATTTCACGACCAACCAGGTGCTGCTAGGCGGCATCGGAAGCAATCCCGGAAACCTCGGAGTGACTACTAGCAAGAAGCTCTTTGCACCGAGAATTGGGCTGGCCTATCAGGTCAATGGCGACACGGTGGTGCGGACCGGCTTTGGCATTACGGTTGATCCGTTACCGCTGGCCAGACCTCTGCGTGGCTTCTACCCACTCACGGTGGGGTCGAATTTCGCCGGCGCAAACGGCTTTAGTCCTTACGGGTCCCTTTCGACAGGTATCCCGTCGATTTGCTGCCCGGATATCAGCAGCGGGACCATCACCCTTCCCGCCGCCGCTCTGGAACGCAGCACAGGTTCCGGCTTGCTGAAACGCGGTTACATCGAATCTTGGAACCTCGTGGTCGAGCGCAAGCTACCGGCCAACTTTCTTGTTTCCGCCGGATACGTCGGCACACAGACGGTTCACCAGTTTGCTGATCTCAACGTGAACGCTTCCCTTCCCGGCACCGGGCAGCTGGGCCAACCCTTAAACTGCGCGGTACCGAACTTTACAACCCATACCTGCACCACACTAAAGTTCGGACGCACCGCCGAAACCGACCTCTGGCAGGGCTATTTGAGCGCAAATTATCATGCCCTGCAGCTCTCCATTAATCGACAGTTCTCTCACGGACTAATGGTGAAGGGAGCTTACACGTACTCGAAGGCTATCAACTTGACCGACGACGACGGATGGGCTTCCCTTGCCTGGAACGACCCGAGCATCCTGAGGCGCAACCGCGCTCGGGCAACCTACGATACCCCGCATATCTTCCAGATGGCATACATCTACGAGTTGCCCGTTGGCAAGGGCAAGCAGTGGGCCAGTAGTGGCGGCATGACTACCAAGGTACTGAGCAACTGGCAGGTTAGTGGGATCTTTAGTGCGATCCACGGCCAACCTTTTTCCCTGACGGCCTCCAGCGCTTCATTGAACGCTGTCGGTCAGCGGCAGACTCCCGACCAAGTCGGACCCGTCAAGAAACTCGGTGGAATCGGTACAGGTCATCCATTTTATGACCCCACGGGATTTGTTGCCGTGTCGGCCTCCGCCGTCTATGGCAACGTCGGCCGCAATACGCTATATGGACCAGGTTCGGTGAACATGGACTTCAGCCTGTTCCGTACCTTCAATCTCACCGAGCGGCTTAACTTGCAGTTCCGCACGGATGCGGCCAATCTGTTCAATACACCTCACTTCAATAATCCGACTGGCTCGCGAAGCAGCGGAAACTTCCTGACCATCACCGCCGCCAAGAACGACGAGCGGCAGTTCCGCTTCGGTTTGCGATTGGCCTTCTGATGATAAGCTCCAACCGGGACACGTCGACGCGTGTCCCGCGTTCTGTGAGGGCGCAGGCTTGACAGCCTGCGCCCTTGTCTTTACCTCCTTCTGCAATTGGTTTGCGTACTGCCGCCCGAGAAAACATCTGCCTATAATTGAGCTTAGTCGGAAACTTGGGGACACGAATGAAAGCTGCGGGCGCACTCCTGTTTTGCCTAGTTTCGATCCTGACGCAATCAAGCAGCTCCAATCCGTCAGACGACTTAGCCCTGAAATCACAGCGCGCCAAGGAATTCATGGCTCAGGGTAAGTTTGCGGAGGCCATTCCCCTCTACCGCGAATTGAATCAAGCGGTACCCCGCAACCCCGGTCTAATGCTGAATCTCGGCATGGCGCTGCACATGACCGGGGACGACCGGGCGTCGATACCACAGCTGGAAGCGGTGGTAAAACTTGATCCCAAACTTGCGCCAGCATGGCTCTTTCTTGGGGCTGCTCGTCTGCAGCTCGGGCAGACACTCACCGCTCTCGAAGCCCTCAAGGTGGTCCTGCACTTACAGCCGGATCATCGGGACGCGCTTGAGTTGCTCGCTGGTGCTTTGCTTTCCCTCGACCGCCCCGCAGAGGCCACCAATCAGTACCAGAAACTCGCTCGCTTGGATCCGGAAAGTCCAGCGGCCTGGTATGGACTGGGGCGTAGCTACGAATCGCTCTCCGTTCACGCTTTCGACGAATTGCAAGAGATTGCGCCGGAATCTGCGTACTGGTTGGCGCTGGTGGCAGATGCTCGACTCCGCAATCAGCAGTTCTCAAGCTCTTTCTTTCTCTACCGTCACGCATTGGAAAAGGCACCCGCGATGCGGGGACTGCACGCAGCCGTGGCGGAAATCTATCGTCAAACCGAACATCCAGACTGGGCAAAAATTGAAGAGGAGAAAGAAGTCACGCTTCCGCAACCGGATTGCCGTGCCCGATCCTTCGCGTGCCAATTCGGGGAAGGACAATTCAGTAAGCTGGTCGCCGCCACGAAAGGAGTGAATACTCCCGAGTCGCTGTATTGGCGTTCGCGAGCCTACAATGAGCTGGCGCTCCAGGCTTTCACTCGCCTCGGTCAATTGCCGCCCTCTTTGGAGCAACACGAACTGAAAGCCAATATCGATAACGGCAAGAAAAAGTACGCCGACGCCGTTGAAGAATGGAGGGAGGCTGTTAAACTCTCGCCCACAGACAAGCAAATTCAGAAGCAACTGGCAATCAGCCTGAAATTCAGCCAAGACTACGGCGAGGCCTTAGCCATACTGCAAAGCCTGCTCCAAGGGCAGCCGACCTCGGCGGAATTGAGTTTTCTCGTGGGTGAGACGCTCGTCGACCTGCAACGCGTGGAAGAGGCAATCCCCTTGCTCAACCGCGCCCTGGCGCATGATCCCAAATTGCTGGCGGCGCATAAGGCCTTGGCGCGCGCCTACCTGGCTGCAGGAAGAGCGGCCGAGGCTATACCGCACCTCCAAGCAGCCCTGGCCACGGATGAAGACGGCAGCTTGTACTACCAACTAGCAAGCGCATATCAGGCGAGCGACCAGCCCGACCTCTCCAAACAAGCACTCTTGAGGTACCAGAAGATGCAGCGCTCTGCCGTGGCCGCAAGAGAGGCTGCCATACGAGAGGCGGAGATCACACCTCCCTAAACAACAATCATTGTTCCAGCTATTTCGAAGGCTCGTGGACTTCGAGGACTTGGTTGGTCCGAACCGTGCGCAACACCTGGACTACGCCACTTGGCCAGCGAATCTCAATGCGATCGATCTTATCGAGCTTGCCAGTTCCGAAGTGAACGCCTCCCGAACTGGAGGAAGCATAGCCCACTGCCGTCGTCATGTGGTTGAACTGATTGCCCAACTGGATTCTTGCACCGATCCCGTCGCGATTGCTTCTGGTACCTATCAGCTTCAGGATGAGCCAGTGATTCACGTCAGGACTAGCGTTCTGCCAAAGTTCTGCAGGTTCTCCAAGCGCGCTGACGACAATGTCGATTTTCCCGTCGTTATCAAAATCAGCGAAGGCACAGCCGCGGTGCGCGCGCGCGAGAGTGAAGCCGGCTTCTGTCGAAGTGTCCTCAAACGTGCCGTTCCCTAGATTTGCGAAAAGACTATTGGGTTGCTTGTATCGCGTGGATTGAAATAAGTCAATCAAGTCATTAACATCGGAATTAGCGGTAAAAAGATCTTTCCATCCATTGTTATTGAAATCAAAAAAGCCGTTGCTCCAGCCACTACGCTTCGCCGTGAGAACGCCCAGCCGGCTTTGGTGGGTTGAATCTTGGAACAGACCCTTTCCTGAATTCTTAAACAATGGAAACGTTTCACCCGCCAAGGCAGTGACGCTGAGATCAGGCAAACCGTCGTTGTCGTAATCCCGAAAATCCGCCCCCATACTGGCTACCGGCAGCCCATTGTTCGTCAGAGCCACACCAACCTGTAGCCCCACCTCTTCGAATGTCCCGTCACCACGGTTGTGGAACAGGAAGTTCGGCATGTTGTCGTTGGTAACAAAAACGTCCATCAAGCCGTCGTTATCATAATCCGCGAAAGCGACGCTCATGCCCCGGCCGATGTGCGCGCCAATCCCGGCCTTACCGGTGACGTCTTCGAAAGTCCCGTCGCGCCTGTTCCGGTACAGCGTGCTCGACAATCCCTCGAAATATTTGGGATGGCAGTACACGCGCAAGTTGCGATCGCGATCGCCGCAAAAGCGATCGAAGTCAGGTGTCCAGTGAGCATAATTGACTACGAATAGATCCAGCCATCCATCGTTGTCGTAGTCGAACCAGCCGGCAGCAACGGACCATTTGTCGCTTTTGATGCCGGCCTCCTTTGTTACATCTTCAAACTTGCCGTTACCTAGATTGCGATAAAGAGTATTCCGATACACACCTGCGACGAACAAGTCCGTGAAGCCATCATTGTTGTAGTCCGCGGCGGCGGCGCCCATGCAATAGCCCGCACCGGCAACTCCGGCCTCCAGGGTGACGTCGGTAAACTTCATCCCGCCCTCGTTCCTGTAAAGCCGGTTGAAAAACTTGGGCGAATCCTTTTCCAAGGAAGGGATCGACGCGCCGTTCGTGAAGAAGATGTCTGTCAGCCCGTCCCCGTCGTAATCGAATGCCGCTACACCGCCGGGCATGGTTTCGATCATGTGTTTGCGCGGTGTCGGATTGTTCTGAAGCACGAAATTCAACCCGGCTTGGCCCGCAACCTCACAAAAACGAATGGGACTCACGACGGACGGCAGCGCAGGCGAGAGGCTCTTTCTGCGGGACTGCAAGAGCAGAAAAGCGCACGCTCCAGCTAGAAAATCTCTTCGGTTGCGCACCAGCATCGCACGGCGCATCTCTGAAATTGTCACTGAGCTATGAAGAAGTGTCCAGAATTTTCCAGCTTTTGAAGGCTTCGGCCCGATCTGGCCGTTTTCTTCCGCCCGTGGGCGGATGGCGATACTCCTGTCCCTCGGCCCGGCTTAGGCGCGGCCCAGGACCAGCCGGTCCACGCGCCGGCTTACGTCCCGGAGGTAGGCTTCGTCCCCGCCCTTCAGCTCGGTGATGGCGCTCCCTGCGTAGGCGATTTCGCGAAAGGCCTGCCGCACCGCTTCCCAGTCCACGTCGCCGTCGCCGAGGTTCACCCACTCGTATCCACTTTCCTTGCGTTTGAAGTCTTTCAGGTGCACCTTGACGATGCTCTTCCCCAGCGTGCGAATCCAGTCCTGCGGATAGCCGTAAAGCAGCACATTCCCAACGTCGAACCAAGCTTGGATCCACGGACTTTCAAATTCCTTGATGTACGTGGCCATCTCCAGAGGGCTCAGCAGAAATTTGTTCCAGACCTCTTCGATGGCGATCACAATTCTTAGCTCCTCCGCGAGCGGCAGCAGCTTGCGGATCTCCTTCTGGGAACGACTCCATGCGTCGCGATAGGAGGTCTGCGGATTGACGACCGCGGGAACCAATAACACTGCGTCTGATCCCCAAAGCTTGGCGTTGTGCAGAGACGTCCGCATCCCCGCCAGGCTTTTTTCCACTACCGCAGAATCGCTCGACGACAGCGGATATTTCCAGTG
>Ga0137412_10002149_pt1 | contig 15540 bp, 13 predicted proteins | sample CZODoug2_1_16fun_FD_122160 | JGI IMG/M metagenome (GOLD analysis project Ga0137412, IMG submission 122160) | Vadose zone soil fungal communities from Angelo Coast Range Reserve, California, USA - CZODoug2_1_16fungal (Hybrid Assembly) | ecosystem: Environmental > Terrestrial > Soil > Vadose zone...
ATACTTCGAGTTTGCATAACACCACCAACTCAAGGATCGGCGCCGATGGAATAGGTTTCGGCGCTCGTCGCCGCCCGACGGATTCCGGCCCCGGAATCCAGGTACGCCGACGCGTTTCGATCTCAAGACATGCAATATATGACTGCGAAACAAGAGGTCAGTTCCTGATCCGCTGCGAGCTTAGAACGGAAATTGGGATGAAATGTCCGGTCGCTCTTGCGACCGTATTCGGCGCCTTGAGTACCGCAATATTGTTTTCTGGTTGCAGTCGCCAGCAAAAAAAGTTGGCCGCGACACACACCTGGCTCGCTCTTGAGATAAGACTACAAACGATAGTCCCGTTGCTCGCCGCCGGTGAGATCCATGGTCTATTCGGGACGATTACTGTCGACGTCAGTAGTTCGTGTCCAATCCTTCAGCAATTGATGTCCAAAATAATGTCGCGACGACCTCAGGTGTGAGTTTCACCAATTGCTGTCCAATCCCTTCATTTATTCGTGTCAGTGACACGATTAACTGAAAGTGACACTAATGGATGACATTCCGGTCGGAGCCGAGATCGGCCGCGAAGAGTTTACCCGCGTGCTGCAGATCCGCAACGCTCAATTGCACCGTCTGGCGTGCGAGTGCCACCCGCGCGCTTTGCCTCAACAGCTCGACGATGCGACCGGTGACTCCGGATGTCAATTCCAATATGTAGTCGATCGGGACGGCGTTGCTGGTTATGTCCGTCGATTCAACACCCAGCTGTGTAAGGAAGCCCGCAATGAAGCGACGTAGGTCCTCGTTCGCAGTCCAGGAGGGGAGGGCGTGCGATTCAAAACGGCTGGCGATTTGTGGATCGGTTCGCATGACGTGCAGGGCCTCACTCGTTCCCAATGCTACTATTGAGACCCGCAATTGGTTCGACAGAAACTTCAAGATGTTTAGAGCAGCTCGTTGTTCACGCGGTGTGCATGTAAGAAGATGGTGAATTTCGTCTATCGCGAGCAGCCGGGGTTGCATCTTCTTAAGCTGTCGGAGAGCATCATTTTCCAATTCCGAAATGTGGGACCCGACGATCACCGGGCAATCAAGGCATCGCAGGAGCTCAGAGAAAAAACTGCGCATGGTAGGCATCGGCGGCATTTGCATAGATACGATCGCGCGCAGGGATGTCTCGAGACCGGATTCGAGCGGGTGATCGCGGAGGAATTTCTCGATGATCATGCTCTTCCCGGCGCCGCTCACACCATGAATGAGGACATTCTGCATGCGAACCCTGGCGGGTAGGAAGAGCAGGTCGTCAAGACGCGACAAAATGGAATCTGCTCTGGGGTAGCTTACCCACCGGTCAGTCCAAAGAGCACGTGCAGCATCTTTGGCGCGCGCATCTGACCGCCGTTGTCGCGGATGGGAAGGGGGCGACCGTTTTGGCGCTAGCTTGACCATGTCTCGCTTGGGTAAGGCACGACCGGTTTCGAATAGTCTATCGAACCCGGGGGCGACGGTGAATCGACAATTGGCGCCGACGCCGGCTTCGGCCGACGAGCGCGTAGACGCCGTGCCTTCGTGCTGGATCGAGCCTTGTCGATCAGCTGCCGCTGGAGTTCGATGGCTGAGAAGATAGCGTCTTCATTCACCGTTCTTCGACCCGTGGCCTGTATTTGGCGCATGGCGGCTTCCTGTTCCGATTGACTAATCGGGGGTCGTCGTAGGTCCGCGTAGGGCACTGCTAGGTATTCACCGCGATTAGGAATCGGAACCCAGACTCGCGCCAGGTTCCGTGGGTCGTAGCGAACAAAATGACGCTGGGACTCTGGAAAAAGCCGACTTAAAAGGGGATCCCAATATCGGATGTGAAAAAGCTGAAAGCCGGATCGACTGATTTTCCTCGTAATCACCGGCAGGAAATCGAGCGCCAAGCGCTCTGGATTTGCGGGCGCTGGGATTGGTCGGCCTCCTAACGCTTGGTTCCACGCCGCGTGGGGTGTCATGTGGATTCCACGGTGAATGTCATTGTGGTATCGGCCCCCGATTTCCAAGGCCAGCCAGGCCTCGAGTTCTCGTAGCGTAAGACTCGCGCGCTTCTCGCTTTTGTACCGACTCCTATCCTTTACGCTGGACATGGTCGTGCCGGGAACTCCGTGAATGCGCCGCATCAGGGTTCCGAGGTAGCGCTCAATGTGGCCGCCCGTATGAACTTTGCCGCGCGGCCGGTATTCGAGGCGGATACCATAGCGTGCGCAGCCTCGGCGGAGCGCCTCGCTGTGAAATTCACTGGCATTGTCTAGATGCAGAACATCGGGTATCCCATACATCGGCCAGTCCAGATCGACCTGCAATGCTTTGAGCAGCTTGAGCTTTGATAAACAAGCCATGCTCAGGGCCATAGCGACGGATGTGGCTGATGGCGCCTCTAGGGTCGCATGGAACCCAAGGATCGCTCGACTCGCCACGTCGAAGATCACGGTGATCCAGGGCCGACCGATCGAAAGTCGATTGATGTCATCGATGACGATGAGGTCGATCGGGGTGTGGTCGGCTGCGCAATCCCGAGCAGTGGCCGCCGCGGTGCTTCTGCGGGATCGCGTCGACGGTGACGCACGTCAGCTCGCATTTGCGAACCCCCTCCCGATGCTTATCGCGATGCCGGGGGCGACAAGATTGACTGATGGCAAAAAGTGTTGAAAGCCCGAGCTCTGGCCGTGGGCTTGTAGTCCTTCGATGCGCACAGCACGACGGATACCGCATGCTTCGACAGGTCCAACCGGCGAGCAACTAGCTCATGACCATCGTACGTGAGATTCGACACGGGAAGCTGATACATGATCGCGAAGCCCTCTCCTCGCCCAACGAGGGCGCGAACGAGTTCAAAATTCGGTGACCTATACCGTATGGGTGGTGCAATTCCGCTGAGTCGGAGAATCTGTTCGACGCGCTGGCGGGAAGGGGGCACGTCGAGCAAAATCATGGGTTCGCTGCCCATATGAGCCAGTCGCAGATTTGGCTTTTTTGCCAGCGGATGGTCTTTGCCGAGCAGCACGCTGGGCGCGATGGCAAACAGGGGTTCGGTCATAATATCGCGGGCGATGTCGACGTCGTAAAGCAGCGCGAGTTCGCAGCTGCTGTTTCGCAAGGCGGCCTGTAGTTCGGGTAGTGAGCCCTCATGCACATCGAGTGTGACATTGGGCTGCGCTCGCGAGAACTGCTCGAGGATACCCGGCAGAAGGAACGGCGCTAAGGTCGCGTAGATGCCGATGGACAGCCGCCCGGTAAGGGAATGCCCTTCGCCACGGGCTCGCTCCTGAAATCGCTCTGCCCGAAGCAATATCTCTCGAGCTTCAGCCAGCATGCTTTCGCCTAAGGGCGTCAGCTTCGCTCCGCGGGATTTTTTGCGCAACACCAGTTGCACGCCGAGCTCGCTCTCCAGGTCAGAGATCGCGCTCGACAAGGCTGCTTCTGACAAATGCACGCGCTGTGCCGCGGCGCGCATCTGTCCGGTTTCCGCGACGGCTACGAAGTAGTGGATCTGCCTTAACGAGAACGCGAAGTTCATCACAAGCCGTCCTAAAGTTCGATAAAAGCGAAGTAGTACTTAGAGAAATTCCATTTTACTCAAATATAGCGCGTAGCTAAAGTGGTCGCTACGCGGCACCCATTTGACCGCGATTCAGCCGAGGGGGACGACAATGACCCAACCAGCACCAGGACTTATATCTGCCGGCCAAACCGCAATGCAGCGGATGGCGGATCGCGACACGCCATTCATTACCGCTTGCTGGTACGTAGCAGCCCTCTCCGGAGAGATTGGTCACGCGCTGGTTCGTAAGACCATCCTCGGAAAACACGTTGTCATCTATAGAACTTCGACAGGTGAGGTCTCGGCACTTGATGATCGATGCGCGCATCGATCGTTTCCTCTCTCCGCCGGCAAGTTGGATGGCGATACGATCGTTTGCGGTTACCACGGCTTTCGGTACAACGCTTCTGGCGACGTCATCGAGGTTCCCTCTCAGGGGGGTGCCAAGTGCCCGAAAGGAATCGGCGTGCGCCGATATGCGATTCTTGAGCGCGGGCCTCTCCTGTGGATTTGGATGGGAGACGGAGAAGCAGATGAACGCAAGCTCCCGGCCCAGGGTTGGATGGAATCGCACAAGTGGCAGTATTCGGTGGGATACATGCTATTGCACGGCAACTACGTAAGCCTGCATGAAAATCTCCTTGACCTGACGCATCTTTCATATCTGCATGCCGGTACCTTCGGTACCCCTGACTATGCGCGAGCACCGTTTGACAGCGAAGTGGGTGAAGATCAGATCGCGGTAGTGCGACGTGCCGTTCCGACTCAATTGCCGGTCCTATGGGCGCAAGCCACCAATCTCGTCGACACAAAAACAGCGGCCCGCATAGCCCGCTCTGCCTTTCTCACCCCCGCACTGCATCTCACCAGTGTGGATTTCTACGAGAGCACGTTGCCGTCCGACACGCGTCCGGAATATCACATCAATGTCGCGCACCTTCTGACGCCCGAAACGCAGGGCTCAACTCACTATTTCTTCGTAATTGGGCGTGACTTTGGCCTGGGTGACAATACTTTGCAGGGCTTCATCCACAACAATCTGATTGAGGCATTCAAGGAAGACAAGGCGGCGCTCGAGATGCTGGAAGGAGTTCTCGAGTCTCGCGGCAGAGATTTCTTTGAGATCTCGGTGGCGAGCGATGCCGCCTCAGTCGCCATGAGGCGCTATTTGAAAGGAAAATCGGACACGGAAGCTCGTGCATGAGGGCCGTCTTAGCAATCGAGCCCGCCGGGCACTTGCATCGGCTTCGCGCCCCAGTGCGCCCGATTTCTGCCGCTAGAGCGATCTATGTCGCCCGCCGTTAGCTCCGGCCCTGTGGCCGTGGTAGGGGCGGGTCCGGTGGGCCTCGTGATGGCGATCGAACTCGCTCGTCGCGGCATCCGGGCTGTGGTCTTCGACTCCAAAAAGGAGGTTAGCTGGAGTAGCCGCGCGATCTGTATTTCGCATCGGAGCCTCGAGATCTTCAAGCGCATTGGCATTGTGCCGTCATTTTTCGAGAAAGCGCTTCCCTGGAATAGTGGAAAAACCTTTTATCGAGATCAGCTGGTCTTCGAACTGCGGATGCCGCATTCAACGGAGGATGCGTTCGCGCCCTTCGTCAACATTCAACAGTTCCACACCGAAAGTTTTCTGTTGGATACCCTGCATCGCCTCAGGGGGGAAGTGCGGTGGGCATCTGACGTGGTAGACGTACGCCAAGATGCCTCCGGAGTGCACCTTGGGGTGAACACCGATGGCAACGTGCAGGAGTTCGCATTCGACTGGGTTGTGGCCTGCGACGGCGCAAGATCCCAAGTTCGGCAAGCGTTGGGTTTGAATCTACGCGGAACCTCCTATGAAGGACGCTACCTGATCGCGGACGTTCAGGTCGAGGGTGTCAATCGACCGGTCGAACGTCACGTTTGGTTTGATCCAGTGTCAAACCCGGGCTCCACGGTCATTCTGCACGTTCAACCGGACAATATCTGGCGCATCGACATACAAATCGAAGGTGACATCGATGATGCCACGGCCTTGGATGAGCGGACGTTGATCCCGCGAATTCAGAGCCACTTCGATATGCTGGATATGCGCGCCCCGTGGCGTGTCATCTGGAAGAGCGTCTACCGAGCTCACGCGCTTTCGCTTGACAGCTATCGCGATAAGCGGGTGCTCTTCGCGGGCGATGCTGCGCACCTCGTGCCCATATTCGGGGTCCGAGGGCTCAATTCGGGCATTGACGATGCGCATAACCTCGGGTGGAAAGTCGCCGCAGTAGTTCGGGGAAATGGGATGCCCGCACTGCTCGACAGTTATACGGAAGAGCGGCGCGCGGCGACGCTCGAGAATCTGGCCCATTCGACCAAGAGCACCTGGTTTATGTCGCCGCCGACCCAGGGATTTCGTCTGATGCGCAACGCCGTACTCGCACTGGCGAAGAGTCAACCCTGGGCAAACACGCTGATCAATCCGCGCCAGAGCACCGCGCACGTGTATAGGGCCTCTTCAGTGATCCGCTATGAGTCCGCTGCTTGCGGATCCCTAGGGATTGAACCGGGTGCGGTTCTCCCATCAATGATGGTCGGAGATCGCCATTTGCAGGATCTTCTCCCAGATGATGGATTCGCGCTCCTTATCTTCGGAGCACACCTATCACCCGACGCATGCCGACGGACGGTTTCGCTAGCGGATGCGCTCGGTATCGCGCCTATTCTAATCGGGGGAAGTCTGCAGGTGGCTAAGACCGTCATCGAAGACGCCGACCAGCGGCTTGCGACCGTGTTTGCAGCCGGGCGATTTGCTTGCTACCTGGTTCGCCCCGATGAGCACATCGCGGCCCGATTCAGGTCAGTCGATGAAGGGGTGCTCGCTCAAGCGCTAAGGCAGGTGTTGGGCCATACGCCTTCATCGGCCGCTGTCGAATTTGTGGAGGTAACCGAGGCAGATCAACTGGTGCCGCGAACCAGAATGGAGATGGATTTCGAGGACCTTGCCCGGGCATTCGACCGGCAAGGCGACATCGGCCTGGCCTGCGTGGCGCTGGAATTCAGCCACCGTTTCGCAGAACGCAGTGATCAATACGACACGGTAATCATCGCTAAGGACTTGTCCAAGTGAATGTAGGAACTGGTGGCGATGCCCTCGTCGCCGGCCTCAAGGCACACAACATACACACCGTATTCGGCCTACCAGGAGCTCAAATCTACGGGTTGTTCGATGCCTTCCACCGTGGCGGGATACGCGTGGTAGGCGCGCGACACGAACAGGCCTGCGGCTATATGGCGTTTGGGGCGGCGCGCGCGACCGGCAGATCAGCTGCCTTTGCCGTCGTGCCAGGCCCGGGCGTGCTCAATGCGGGGGCGGCCGCTCTCACCGCATTCGGTTGCAATGAGCCCGTTTTGTGCCTGACCGGTCAGGTCCCGCTCACCTTTCTGGATGCGGGCTTGGGTCACCTTCACGAGATGCCCAATCAGCTGGCGACGCTGAGAGGCTTCTATAAGCGAGCGGAGCGCGTGGAGCATCCCAGTGTCGCGGCGCAGGTACTTGCCGATGTCATGCGAACCATGAACTCCGGCCGGAAAGGACCGGGTGTCTTGGAGATGCCGTGGGAAGTGTTCAGTCAGCGAGCCGAGTTGGGTCAGGCGGCGAGGCTCGACGTGCCACCACCCCCCGCCGCAACGCCAGACGACGTATCGAAGGCGGCCGCCCTCATTGCGGACAGCCGAGCGCCGATGATTTTCGTAGGCAGTGGCGCCACACATGCACACGACGCCGTCCGTCGCCTGGCCGAGCGCATCCAAGCACCGGTTGTGGCGTTCCGTAGCGGTCGTGGCATCGTAAGTAATGCGCACGCGCTCGGTCTCACCATCGCTGAGGCTTATGAGTTGTGGTCGCAAACAGACTTGGCTATTGGTATAGGCACGCGCATGGAAGTCCCGCGTTGGCGATGGCCCTATCAGCCGCTCAACCAAAAGACGATTCGCATCGACATTGACCCGGCAGAAATGCGTCGTGGCCGCCCGGATGTCGGCCTTGTCGCCGACGCGGCGGTGGCGACAGAACTTTTGCTGACAGAAGTCGAGAGAGTGGACAAGCGCCGCCGCGATCGGTTGGGTGATATCCAATCGGTGCGCGAGAAGGTCGCTCTGCAAGTCGCGCAAATTCAGCCTCAGGTCGACTATCTCAAGGCGATGCGAGACGTGCTACCTCCGGAAACGATTGTGACCGATGAACTGTCCCAAGTGGGCTTCACATCGTGGTACGCGTTTCCCGTGTATGCGCCCCGAACTTTCCTGTCCTCCGGTTATCAGGGAAACCTCGGATCTGGGTATCCGACTGCACTAGGCGCCAAGGTGGCCATGCCTGATCGTCCCGTCGTTGCCATCTGCGGCGACGGCGGCTTTTTGTTTGGCGTTCAGGAACTCGCGACCGCGGCGCAATACGGCATCGCCGTCGTTGCACTCGTGTTTAACAATCGGTCGTATGGCAATGTACGCCGTGATCAGCTGACGCGCTTTGGCGGACGAGTCATCGGCGCGAATCTTCAGAATCCGGACTTCGTAAAGCTCGCTGACGCTTTTGGCGTGCAGGCAGCCAGGGTATCGACTCCCGACCAGTTGCGGAAGACCCTTGAGCGGGCGGTTGCGGCGAACGCTCCGTGGCTGATAGAGGTCGATACACCCATTGACTCGGAAACAGACCCGTGGCGATTCCTGCATCCATCGCGCCCGCCTGGAGTCACGGGAAATCCCACACTCAGCGGCGTCTTCACGCGTCAATGAGCTATTCACTCTCATATCCGTTGAGCCGGGAAGCTCGTATAGCGAGGACGGTCCGATCAATTGGAGACAGCCTATCGGGTGCGCTGGATCTTTTGACGTATTCAACCTGGGACATTTCAGCCATGAGTAACACGCCGCAACTCTCTCGGATTCACTATGAGCGCGTACGACGACCTCGACGCTGTCTGCAATGGCCTCACGCAATACCAGACTCATGCGCATGCCGGGATGATTGATCGACGTACCGTCGGAAGCCGAAATCGTCGAAAAGGTAGTAATCGCTTCCGAATTGACTTAAAACTCTTCCTATGATACATCATAAATGATATATACTTTGAATCAGATCGGGTCAAACCGGCCGTACGTGACAATAGGGGGAGATACGATGTACTTGAAAATGTTGGTATCGCTGGCTTTGGGCTTTGCGCTTGTATCTGGAGAACTCGCGTGGGCGGATACCGCCGCACCGCCATCTTCCAGCGATACCGCGGATTCTCTAACAGAGATCATTGTGACCGCTGAGAAACGCGCAGAAAATTTGCAAACCGTTCCAATTGCCATCACTGCAATTTCCGGAGACGCACTGCAAACCTCCGGAGTTCGAACCACCGCGGAACTCGGATTGGTGACGCCGGGATTGACTGTCATAACGGCCGCTGGTTTCGTACTACCCCACATCCGAGGAGTCGGCACAACAGCCTACGGCCCAGGCCTTGAGAACTCCGTGGCGACCTACCTCGATGGTGTTTATTTCACCTCCGGGTTGGCATCTCTCATCTCGCTCAACAATGTATCCCAGATCGAAGTGCTCAAGGGCCCTCAGGGAACACTGTTCGGGCGCAATGCAACCGGTGGGCTCATTCAAATAACCACCAAGGATCCGCAGTTCACGTTTGCCGGCCAAGCTGATATCGGCTACGGGAACTACCAGACAAGCGTGGGTGACTTGTACTTGACCGGGCCTGTATCAAGCACGCTTGCGGCAGATCTCGCCGTGCGCGCATCCACCCAGCAGCAAGGTTATGGCAGAAATATATTTAACGGTGAATCGGTATATAAGACCGATCGCGACATTGCGCTGCGCTCAAAGTGGAAGTGGGCCCCTAGCGACTCAACCACTGCGGTACTATCTGTGGATTACGAAGAGACCGCCGGAAGTAGCAATTCCACTTTCACGGCTTTTCCCGGTGCGACCAATCTGTTCGAGCTGCTGGGGGTCGTCCCGCCTCTCCCGGCACTCGGGCACTATGATATCAACGCCGACTTTCAGCCCTACGATACCTTTAAGGGCGGTGGCGCCAGCGTCCGGTTGCTGCAGGATGTGGGATTCGCGCAGTTACAAAGCATCACCGCCTACAGACACTCGCAATATTCGATCGGCTTCGATGCGGATGGAACGTCTGAACCGATAGAAACCATCCCGTTGGTCCATCAGCTGGATACGCAATATTCTGAAGAACTGAACCTATCTTCTAATGCGGGGGGCCGCGTTCAGTGGGTAACGGGCTTATTTTATCTGCATGCCAAGGCTCAATACGATCCCAGCGAGGTCTTATTGGGTGGACCTCTGCAGATTCCGCTGCCAGGCGGGTTGCCGCCCATCGATCAGATCGATATTCAGGGCAAACAAACCACCGATGCTTATGCGGCATATGTTCAAGCGACGATCGGACTGACCTCTAGCGACCATCTCACCCTTGGCGGTCGATATTCGCAAGAGCGCAGGGGGCTCACGGGTTCGGAGCCCGCATTCTTAGTGGGAGGTATACCCATCGGATCCCTAATACCTCAAGTCGACGCGAGCGTGACTTCCAAACGCCCCACGTATCGCCTCTCGCTCGACCATCAATTCAACGACGACATCATGGCATATGCCTCCTTCAATACCGGCTTCAAAAGCGGTGGATTCAACGTCGGAGTTCCCAGCGATCCCGCCTATAAGCCCGAGGTATTAAAGGCCTATGAGCTAGGACTGAAGACGCGTTTTTTGGACAATCGAATCCGATTCAATACCGCCGCTTTCTACTACGACTATAAAGACATCCAAGTAGGCCATTTTGTATTGGGACAGCTGGGCTACTACAATGGCGCCGCGGCCAAGCTCTACGGTCTAGACTCGGATATTGAGGCACTCGTCGCCCCGGGTCTCAGCCTGACGGCGGGCGTTTCGCTGATCCACGATTACTTCAGCGATTTTCCAAACGCTGTGACCTACACCCCAGTCCCGGTTTTCGGACCCGGTGGGCCCACGCTGCTCACCTCGGCCTCGGCAACAGATCACAATCTACCGATTACTCCGAGCGAAACTTTTAATGTTGGCATCGATTATCGTCATCAAGTGGCAACTGGCGTCGGGAACCTCGATGTCACCTATGCGCACAATGGGGGGTACGCCTTCGCTCCTGACAATATTTTGCGACAGAGCGCGTTTAACACCGTCAATGCGTCGTTAGCCTGGTCCACTGCCAACGATGGGCTCACGATATCCCTGTGGGGGAAAAATCTTACCAATAACTTTGTCGCTAACGTGGTGTTAACGGCGGCACCGGGGAGCCTCGCTGCGTACTTGCCGCCGCGCACGTATGGCATTCTAATTGGAACGAAGTTTTGATATGCCCCCCTCGTGTCAAGTGGTGCGAGGGGGATTCTCGTGAATGTCGCGCTTGGATGATACGAGTTTCGTTACAGGCAAATCACCTCGACGGGGAACGCGACGCGCGAAGCTGTCGCACTCGTGTGGATCAAGCACTAGAGAGAAATCTACATTGTGAGAGGGCCGGCGCGGCCGTTGGATCAATCAGCAATGTGAGGGTGGGCGACTATGGGGTCGGAGCGAATATCGCATGTAACAGCGGGCAACGGCCCGGTGAAGGTAATGTTTCTTCATGGATGGTTTGGGGATCATCACGTTTTCTCGCAACTGCTTAAGGAAGTAGATAGTCATCAATTCACCTATGCCACTTTCGACATTCGCGGTTACGGTAAATCCAGAAATATCGTGGGTATGTACACCGTTAAAGAAGTCGCAGACGATGCGATTGGTGTTGCAAATGATCTCGGGTGGGAAACCTTTCATGTGGTGGGCCATTCCATGGGTGGCAAGGCGGCACAGAGACTCGCGATGGGAAATGTCGCGCGTCTGCTATCGATTGTCGCCATAACACCTGCTCCCGCCTCCGCGTTGCCATTGGACCGGCCAACACGTGCATTATTTGATGCTGCGTGTGAGGAGGATGCATCGGCCGCTGCCATCATTGGTTGGTCGGTCGGCCATAGGATTTCGGCGAGATGGATTAGCGATTTAGTTAGGAGTACTCGGCAAACGGCGTCCCCCGAGGCATTCAGGAAGTATATGCGGTCGTTTATTGAGGATGATTTCTCAGATGAAGCAAGACGGCTTACCGCTCGAATGCTTGTTCTCTCGGGTGAGCATGACGCAGGCCTTCCCGATGACATGGTGCGTTCTGTTTTTGGTCGACTATATCCACATGCTACTGTCGAAGCGATACCGAACTCCGGACACTATCCGATGTTGGAAGCGCCGTTATATTTGGCGTCCAGAATAGAGCGATTTTTCAATGGGGCATAAGATGGCAAATGCAGAGCGAGAATCGTGTATTGAATCGGTGTTTGTCCGAAACTCCCGGTCCTGGATTAGTCGGACAAAGGGTGTAGGTCACGAGGATCCTTGTTCGTGAGGGAGTATGCCGCTGTGCTTCCCGAGTTGCACAAGAACTATCGGCGCTACGGCCGGCGACTCAAGGCACGTTTCATTTCGATGCGGCGGGACCCTGGTGCTCTTCCGAGAAAAGACTAAACCAGTGTTCGAACTCTATCATCACAACACCGCGGTTTGTGCCCAGAAGGTCAGATTAGTGCTTGAGGAGAAGGAACAGCCCTGGACGGGGCACGAACTCAACCTTCGCCTTGGAGATCAGGTCCGACCCGAATATTTAAAGCTCAATCCCAACGGCGTCGTGCCGACACTGGTGCACAACGGCGTTCCGATTATTGAGTCTACCCTAATCAACGAATATCTCGACGACGTGTTGCCGCATAACCCGCTGAAGCCGAGAGATCCGAAGCGGCGTGTGGATATGCGTTTGTGGACAAAGTCGATCGACGAGGGCCTTCACTACGCAATTGGCTCGCTGAGCTTCGCCATCCTGCAACGCGATGCATGGCTCGCCAAACCCAGAGAAGAGCTCGACCGTCACCTCGACAGCCTACCCGATCCTGCTCGCCGCGAACGGCAGAGGGAGGCGATCGATGAGGGCCTCGATGCGCCCATAGTGCGGGCGGCGATACGGAGCTACTTCAAGGCCGCGTTGCACATGGAAGCGGTTCTCTCAGAACAACGCTGGCTTGCTGGCGATGACTATTCGCTCGCCGACGTTGCACTGACACCGTATATCTCACGCCTCTCCATGCTCGGCATGGCTGGTCTGTGGGGTCCGCGCGTGGCGGGTTGGTTGGAGCGCATCAAAGGTCGTCCGAACTACGAACGCGCGATCCTAGCGTATTTTCCAAAGGGGGAGATCGGACGCTTCGGCGATCTCGGCGCGGCTGCCTGGACCAAGCTGAAAGCCCTAGTCAACTAGCCGTCGCGGTGGCCTGACGTAGCGCAGGCGTCACACAAAGTAGCGAGCGTATGCAAAGCTTGGTGTAGGCTCCGTGCGAGAGCTGCACGACCGGTTGATTCGCGCGAATGTGGCTGTCGGCCCTGGGAATCCCTGATGAGTCGATTGAACTGCTGCGGCTGTTCTAGATTTGGAAAATGACCTGCGTCGGGAACCACCGACAGCTCGGCGCCGGGTATCAGACGCTGCAGTGCCGTGCGGCCGGTGAGCCATGCATCGACGACAACCCACCACTCGTCGAACTCCGCATCGTCGAGCGTTATTCCGACGGTACGTCGTACGAAGCTATTCGCGCCGTCGCAACCGATCAGCCAGGCGGCCGTGACCTCAAAGCCGGGTTCGCCGCCGACCTAGAAGTCTTCCCCCGACCGAACAACAGGGCCAGCACCGCTCCCACGCGGCCGAGCCTCGCCACGATCACATCATACTTGCGCTTCTGCAATCAGTGAGCTGCCTCGGGCGGCGGTCCGAATTTAAAGGGATCTTGGCCGGCCAGCGCCTTGCGTTTTCCTGCCTCCGCAACTTCCAGATATTTCAGAGCGAATTCGGGAGGCAGCAGCTCGAACATCATGATGTTCTCGATCCACACTTCGATCACCGGGAATTGCGCGCGATCGTGGCGGCGGCACAGCCAATCCTCCTTTGCCATGATGGCAAAGATTTCCTCGGATGAACTCTTCACGCTCAGGGCGAAATGGGTCGACACATAGGGTGGGTCGCGCGGTTGGCGTTGCATGATGCCAAAGCCGTCTTCGACTTTCCCCGGATGCAGCTCGGTGCCCGCCGGATACACCTCGACCATAGTTCCATAGTCATCCAGCTGCATGGCCATGTAGGCGCCCGGGGACGCCGGAAAGCGGTAGGAGTATCCCCCCATCAGTTGCGCGAGGACTTCGGCGACATGCGCGGGGTTTTTAACCGATATCGACAGATGATGAATCATAACGCCTCTCTTGGATCATGCCATTTAAGTGCTGACGGCCTCAGAGATTGCAGCTTTGGCCGGGATTTGGACTTCTCGCTGCTCATCGGCAATGAGTTTGTCCAGTGCGCGGCGCGCCGCGACCGGCCCGATGTCCGCCTGCAACAGGGCCGGCTTCAGGGCCCAGAAGTCCTGATCGCCCATTGCCTCCTGCACCGCATTCAACATTACCGCATCTTCGTCGACGAAGAGGTGCTCGGTGCCAGCGAGGACCGACCGATCCAGATCGGTGTCATCGAGCGCGAAGGTGCGGCTGGTGCTCCAGAAATAAAGAGTCGTCGTCTCGGTTTCCGGCGTGACGAAGTGGGTGTTCCTCAACTCCAGGCCGGACTCGCGCGGCTGACCATGTACCGCGATGCCGACGTGATTCAAGATCAGCGAGGGCGTATCCCATCGGGCGTCAGCCCAGTGATCCATGTGCGTGGGGAGTTCGCCAAAGCCCGCAGCCTGCCACATCCCCGCGAAGAGCGGCGGTGGTGCACCGTTGACTCCCAGGCGTTTCACCCAGATGGCGCCATTGGGATCGCGATTGATTTCCGTCTTTCCTTTCGACAGCGACTCGCAATAGATGCCGGAGGTCGGGTGTACCATCCGCACATGCGCGACATCGAGCAGATTATCGATGACGTACCGATAATTGGTACGCATCTTTAGCAGGCCGCACACCGGGTGCCATTCCGGGGTGTCGAGAAACGGATAGTCGGGAATCGTCGAGGCGTCCGCCTTGGCCGGATCGCCCATCCAGATCCAGGCCGCCTTCCAGCGTTCCACCACCGGGAATATCGTCAGCTTGGCGCCCGCCGGTAACCGGCCATCGCCATCCGGATTGAAAACGCATTTCCCTTGCGTGTTGAACCGCAATCCGTGATAGGCGCACTCCAGCGTGCCGTCGATCAGCTTGCCTCGATCCAAGGGCGCGAAGCGATGCGGACATAGATTGCGGGCCGCAATGACCCGGCCATCATTCTGCTTATCCCGGAAAAATACAATACTCTCGCCCAAGATCGTACGGCTGAACAGCCCATCGCCGATCTCATTGGACCACGCCGCCACGTACCAAGCATTGCGCAGATAAGCCATATCGCACTCCTGAAAAGTCTATTCCGATATCGTTGAAAACAAAGGGCTGCGCCTTTTACAACCCACCCATCTCGTGCTCGGGAAGCGTTCTACCGGCATCACCCAGTGGAGCTTGTTGCAGCAGCAGGTGTTGCGTTTTCGGCCTTTATCAGCTCATCCATCCGGCGTCTCACCTTCGACAGGGTCACATCCTCGATAGTGAGAGCCGGCCTCATCTTCCAGAAGTCCTGAGCTCCGGACTCCTTTTGAATGGCCTCCAGCATGGGCTCGTCCTGATGCTGGAAAGCATAGTTCGCACCAAACTTCATCTGCTCGTCGAATTCGGGATTGTTAAGCTGGAAGGGACGGGCAATTCCCCAAAAATAATGGCTCGTCTGTCCGGTCTCCGGTGTCACGAGATGACAATTGAGCGTAGCAATCCCTTCCGATCGTGGCCGCCCCTCCGGCGTGATGCCGGTTTCCTGCAAGCAGGTCCCACCGGGCTCCCAGCTGAGTTCGACCCAATGATCCATCGA
>Ga0137412_10002150_pt1 | contig 15538 bp, 12 predicted proteins | sample CZODoug2_1_16fun_FD_122160 | JGI IMG/M metagenome (GOLD analysis project Ga0137412, IMG submission 122160) | Vadose zone soil fungal communities from Angelo Coast Range Reserve, California, USA - CZODoug2_1_16fungal (Hybrid Assembly) | ecosystem: Environmental > Terrestrial > Soil > Vadose zone...
TTCTCAAGACGGCCAGTACTCCAATAATAAAATATAGAACGCCCTTCTTGAAAGAACTCTCGTATGCCTGTCGACTAATAGAAATCACCAGCCATCCCATAACCACAAATGCCGCCACAATCACAAACGCTACGGTGTCCGAGTGTCGCTTTACTTGGCCGCTCGTGAAATGGCTGCGCGACTCAGCTTGACCCCAAGCCATCCCAATGGTCTCAGCGTCCAGTCTTGGTCTAGGAAGCAAATTCTGAGCTTTTCTATCAAAATTCTTTAGCAACCGCAGCGCTTCGTCGCTATCGCTGTTTACAAATAGCCAGCGGTGTCCAGACATAGAGCCGCGGCGGTTCAGCTGGGTACGAGGCGAAGCGCCCATCATAGCTAAATAAAAGAAAACAAGCCAAATCATGATGGCTAGTGATGCTCCGTCAAGAATCGAACAGGGAGCGATTGAGCACACTCGGATAGAGCCCAATAATGCGCCCATAGACATATTAGAATATAGCAACGCCAACACGACAGCTAAGTAAACGCCCGTCCACAATCGGCCCCAAGAACCTCCTGTTGTGATAGTATTGGCACTCCTAAACCAACCAAGACCAAGCACCAACCGCGTCTATGTTTGTATTTTTGAACGACTCGATCAGAACATTGCCACCGTGGCTGTGCGCAACAAAATGAAACCTCCAGCCATCTTCATTAATGAATTCTGCATAGTTGGCCAGACTAGCGGCCGCGTCAGTTCGGTCGATAGCAGAGTTCTTGCCTGACCAAGAAAACAATTCGTACCGTGAGTATTCGTACCCCTCCCTCTCCGATAGGTGTTTTAGTTCCCAATCCATAACCGGTTGGGTCAAATGGGCCCAGCATCTTGCCCTTGATCCCAGCTTTTCTAGTTCAGCATCGAGTGCTTTAACGAACCAACTTCCGGGCTTCCACCAAGGGAGCTCCTGGGTCGCATCCACTAACGAGTCGTCGTTGTCTAGAGTCCCATGGATGAGGATAATCGTCTCTCTCCGCGTACGGTATCCGGCTGGGACGTCATACGGGTTTTGAATCAAAAATTCTCTCCTTGGTTCTGCTGTCATCGTCCCCTCAAAATATCGAAGCCTAGTCGCCGGCACTTCCATGGTTCCTCTCAGGAAGCCGAAACTAGCGTGGGAAAATCGATAGCGGAGAAACTTTTGTGAGTGAAGACCAATAGCTGCTAAGTTGTGATGAGACGCTTGAATACCTTCTCAACGACAGGCTGCGGAAATATATGCCCGGGCGCGACGAGCATGTTGAACGACCGACGATTTCCCGGATATGGCGCCAACCGGACCAAGCGGGCCGGTCTGTTGATGTCCGTTGATCGGTGCAGACCGGAAGTGGCTGGCAAGGGGGCAAACCGGCGCTTTTGACCCGGTGCGGACCTCCGCCGAGAAATATCTTAGTTTGACCGTCGTGCCGCCTTCCAACGATTGAGTTCGGAGGTCTAGAGTGACCGCACCGATGTGGGGCGGATAGCGGGAGATATCGCGTGAAACGTGTGACGTCGGCTCTGTCTGCAACGGCCTTGCTGGTCTCTGCAACAACTTCAACGCTGGCGCTTGAGTCGCGCTTGACCGCGACCTCTACACTGTCGGCCGACGAATTGTGGACTAAAATCGGCGAGTTCTGCGGGATGCCGTCGTGGCATCCGGCGGTCGAGCGATGCGACCTCAGCGCCGACGGGAAGATCCGCACGTTGCGATTTTTCGGCACCAGCCGCACGGCCGTGGAGACACTAGAGGCCCGGGACGATGTCGGTCACAGTCTTGCCTATGCGGCAGCCTCTGTAACGACGTCTCTTACGAACTATCGCACGACCGTCCGTGTCATTGCGGAAGCAAGCGCTTCGGCAGTGCAAATGATCAGCAGCTACGACGCCAATGGTGTTTCGGATGCTGACGCCCGGAGAGCCGTCGAGCGCAGCCTGTACCTGTCGCTTTGCCTGAACAGACCGCTGGTTTGCTCCGGCGATCAGCGATCGTCCTCCCCCGCCGAAGTGGTGCAATTCGCTGGTCCGGCTCAGAGCCCGACGCCGCTCGTGTTGAAAGGTTATCTGCGGCGTCCCACGAGCCCAGGACCTTTTCCCGCGGTAGTGTTGTTGCACGGATGCGGTGGCTTTTCGGATCAACTTGATCAAAAGTGGGGCGTGGAGATCGCCGCCTGGGGTTATGTCGCGCTGACCATCGACAGGTACGGTCCGCGCGGCATCAAGAATACCTGCCGCGGCGGCATGCCTGCAGATTCGCTCTTTGACGCCTACCGCGCCCTGGATTTTCTAGCGCAGCAGCCGTATGTCGATCCAGCACGCGTTGTCGTTGCCGGATTTTCCCAAGGCGGCTGGTTCAGTCTCGCAGCTGTCGAGCGTGGCGCTGTGGAGCAATCATCAGAGCGGAAGTTTCGCGCGGCCGTCGCGTTCTATCCCGTCTGCATCGAGGTGAAGGGACCGATGACCGTCCCGACCTTGATTATGATCGGGGAGCGCGATGACTGGACGCCTGCCGATGCCTGCCGCAAGCTGGTCAACGGCGAGGGTGATTGGGGTATGTCCCGACCGAAGGCCGAAGGCTCACCGATCCAGTTCATCGTCTATCCTGGCGCCTATCACGACTTCGACCGTCCGGGCCCGACTTTCCAATATGACGGACACCGCATCGAGTTCAATCAAGCAGCGGCCGAACAATCGCGCGATGCGCTACGCGATTTCCTGACATCGGTCGTGGGCGAGGCCGCGAAGTGAATGATGGTCGTTCCGGCTTAATTGCAAGGCATCTCAAACCGTGATGCGTTGGTGGCGAACGAAAGCGCGTGGCGCTCGGCAGCTACCCGACCATGTCGCTCTCGGATGCGCGGAGAAAAGCTGACGAGCGCCGCCGGTCCGTGCGCGATGGCGTAACATCGTCGCGAAGCGGATGGCTGACCCGGACGGCAGCGGTTCTCAAATGGGCTTTGGTCGTTTGGCGACAACACCCCCTTGTGGTTCTTCCGCTCCTGACACGAAACGGATCAGTCGGGCCGGTCTTTGCGATTTCTGTTGATTGGGATAGACCGGAAGGGGCCGGCCGAGGGCCAAAGTAACGCGATTGACCCATTAGCAGACGCTCTGCGATTCGGTCATTGATGCTAGTATAGCGTGATATTGCAGTCTTAGCGTGTGGGCGAGACGAAATGCGTGTTTGGGAAAATCGATTCATGAAAGTGTCAATAGTTGCTTTGGCGCTGGTGTCGGTCCCTTGCGTGGCGTTGGCCGAGAGCGGTCAAGACTGGAAATTGTGCACTGCGGATGACGCGGACGACCCAGCTATTTTCGCGTGCACACGTCTTCTTCAAACGAACGATCTTCGTCAGGAGGACCGTGCCGTCGTCTACTATAATCGCGGGGCAGCTCATTGGCGAAAGCGCGATTTCGATGCAGCGATTGCCGACGAAAACGAGGCAATTGAAATCAATCCAAAATTGGCTAACGCGTACATGAGGCGTGGCGCTGCGTACGGAGACCAAGGCGATATTGACCGGGCCCTCGCCGATGCCGACAAGGCAATCGAGATCGACCCTGAGAACATGAGAGCCTACAGCAACCGCGGTTTATTCCGCGAACGTAAAGGTGATATTGCTGGAGCGATTGCGGACGCAACGAGAGCAATTGAGATCGATCCGAAGTTCTACAACGCTTACTCGGTCCGCGGAAATGCCTATGTGCGTGGTCGCGATTATGCTCGCGCGGTAGCTGACTACACGACTATGATCGAGATCGATCCGAAGAAAGCCTATGCTTACGCGGCTCGCGCATATGCCTATTCACAAAAGGGCGATGATGAGCCCGCCATGGCCGACGCCAGCAGAGCAATCGAGATCAGCCTGAATGACGTGTGGGGGTATCGTGTCCGTGCGACCGTCTACCTGCACAAACGTGACTTCGACCGTGCTATCGCTGACAGCGCCAGAATTACCGAGATCGACCCAAACAATACCTTTGCTAAAAAAGCCCGCGCGGAAGCCTATGGCGAGCGGTGGCGATTATATTCGCGTTGACTTCGCGACCGAGATTGAACCGATGACGCTGAGGGCTTCTTCGTTGGGCAGCGTAACGCGTATCGAATTCACCCGCCGATCTGAAACGCGCGAGGATAGCCACGTTATTTCCGCTTTTGTGAAGGTTTGCGGATGGCGGCCCCATGATGGTGACACGGCGGGCTGGCTTCGCCAAGTCGGCGTACGGCAGCAAATCGGACGTCGAGATGATCGTTCATCATCGGTTCGGTTATGCCGCATTCGATTCGCCCGACGGGTAAAATCTAATGAACGTCTCCTCGCGCGCTCGCCTCACCACCCAAAAATCCCTTGCGCCTAAAACCTAATTTCTCGAACCGTTTCAACCTGATTTGGGTCGTCCAGTCCTCCGCGCAAAAATAATTCGCTTCGGCTTTCCCCCAAATCAGTGGTTTCCTCTTCGTTATCCCGGCCCGATCAGGGGCGTACGCGTCGTCACGGACGTTGGGCCGGAATGCGGTGGACGCGAGAGTGTCGCGCGCAAGGCGGGTCGCAGGGCGGGTTTCCCGTGAGCGGTCGCGGTGCGCAGGACGAGCGATGTTGTCGCGGACGGAGAAGTCGTGTGGTTCTGGCGCCCCGACGCTGGCGCTAAGGTTTGCGGATGTCGCGCGGAGCCCGACCGGGCCGTGAGGCGCGATGATCTGCAAAACGACGGTGGCAAGAAAGCCCGGTCACCGGGAAGAGCACGAAGGACACCGTTAAAACCATTGCGCAGGGAAGGCCGGATGTCTCCGCCTACACCTGTGGTCCTACCCCTGTGCATTCTTACCGCACAGGGGGCCATGGGTGCGGCGGGCACCCGGTCTTCCCTGCGCCCTCTGTTTCATGGAGGGACAGATATTCGTCAAACCTCGGGCGCATCGCGCCGCGAGAACGCGGCGTGCTGCCTTGGCGTCTTGTCTTATCAGCTCTTTGACAATTTGCCGCCGGCGCCACCGGTCCGAAACCTCATGGATCGAGTTCGGTGTCCCAATAGAGATAATCGAGCCAGCTATCGTGCAGATAGTTTGGCGGGAACAGCCGGCCGTTGCGGTGCAGTTGATGCACGGTCGGCGCGAACGGCGCTTGCCTCGGGAACATCTTCGCCTGCTGCGGCGTCAGGTTTCCTTTGCGCAGATTGCAGGGCGAGCAGGCGGCGACGACGTTTTCCCAGGTGGTCTGGCCTCCCTTGCTGCGCGGGATGATGTGATCGAAGGTGAGATCGTCATTCGCGGTGCAATACTGGCAGGCGAACCGGTCGCGCAGGAACACGTTGAACCGTGTGAAGGCCGGGTGCGTACTCGGTTTGACGAAGGACTTCAGCGACACCACGCTGGGCAGTTGAATTTCAAACGAGGGACTGCGCACCGCGCGGTCATAATGCTCGACGATGTTGACGCGATCGAGGAACACCGCCTTGATCGCGTCCTGCCAGGACCAAAGCGAGAGCGGGTAATAACTGAGCGGCCGGAAGTCCGCATTCAGAACGAGCACCGGCCAACCGCCTTGTGAGACATGTGCGTTCAAATAACGCTCCTGACTCCCATATCGGCTGCAAAGCAGCACATCTTGACATACTACATGCAGCGTGACGGGATTGTGAAGAGCTTAGAACAACTTATCCCGCAAGCACAGCCCGCGTTTAACGCGCATCCGGTCGATGCTCAAGGGCTGAACAACGGTACAAAATCCGGGGGAGGACGGCGAATGCGGCGATGGCCGGGGTTGTTGATCGCGACCTTTATGGGTCTCGGATGGAGCAGCACTTGCGGCGCCGAAGATTATCCGGCGCGGCCGATCAGCATGATCGTGCCCTTTCCGGCGGGCGGCGCCACCGACACGGTGGCGCGTTTCCTGGCTGAAAAGATGCGGGCAATTTTGGGGCAGCCCCTCATCATCGAGAATGTCGGCGGCGCTGCCGGCAGCCTCGGCGTCGCCCGCGCGGTGCGGTCCGCGGCCGACGGCTATACGCTGAGCATCGGGACCTCCACGACCCATATGCTCACCGGCGGGCTTTACGCGCTGCCATTCGATCTCCTGAAGGACCTGGAACCGGTGATCCAGATCGGCAGCGAGCCGCTCTTGATCGTCGGCAAGAAGAGCCTGCCGGCGGACGATCTGAAGGGACTGATCGCGTGGCTCAAGGCCAATCCCGACAAGGCTTCGGTCGGGATCGCCGGTGTCGGCGCCGCCGGTCATCTCACGGGAATTTCATTTCAGAAAGCGACCGGAACCAGGTTTCAGTTCGTGCCCTACCGGGGCAATGGCCCCGCCATGCAGGATCTGTTGGCCGAGCAGATCGACTTCATGATCGAGCCGTCCTCGAACTTCAAGGCGCTGCTCGGAGCGGGCAGCGTCAAGCCGTTCGCCATCACGGGCCGGATGCGGCTGCCATCGTCGCCGAACATTCCGACCGCCGACGAGGCCGGACTGCCCGGCTTCTTCGCGTCGCTCTGGTACGGGCTCTGGGTGCCGAAGGGCACATCGAAAGACATCATCGCGAAGCTCAATGCCACCATGAGTCAGGTGCTGGCCGATCCCGCGGTCAAGCAGCGCTTCGACGAACTGGGCATTCAGATCACGCCGATCAATCAGCAATCGCCGGAAGCGCTGCGCGCCTTCCAGAAGGAGGAGGCCGATCACTGGTGGCCGATCATGAAGGCCTCGAACATCAAGGGGGAGTAGGACGGCTGTCAGTTTGTTGGGTGTTCTTTCAACCGTCATGGCGAGCCACCGGGTCGGCGCAAAGCGCCGCCCGATGACAGGCTCCGCGAAGCAATCCAGACTTCGCGTGTGGCCCTGGATTGCTTCGCGTTCGCTCGCAATGACGAAGCTATACGCGCAGCCGTTCCAGCTTCTGCAGGCAACGGGCGCCGCGTACCTCTTCCGGCATCGGCGTGCCCGGAAAGCTCGTTTTCCAATTGGTGACGCCGACTTCGCCGACATAGATGTCGCCCTTCGAATCCAGCGCCAGACCGTGGGGCGCCAGAAATTTTCCGGCCTCCAGGCCCGCTCCGTGCTCGCCGCCGAGCCGTGCGATGCGGTTGCCCTTGGCATCGACGATGGTCAGGCGCGGGCCGAGATTGGGCACTTTCAGATTGACGGGCAAACCGGGGCCGAGTTCGCCGACGATGAAATTCGGATGCCTGCCGCCGCAGCAATGCAGCGCGCAGGGCCGGTGCAGATTGTTCCACTGCGTCTCGTACTTGCCGTTGCCATCGAACACCTGCACGCGGTGGTTTTCGCGGTCGGCGACATAGACCCAGCCATCGACATCGGTTGCGATGTTGTGGACGATGTTGAACTGGCCGGGATCGGTGCCGGGCTCGCCCCAGCTTTTGATCAATTTGCCGTCCGGCGTGTATTTGTGGACGCAGGCATTGCCGTAACCGTCGGAGACGTAGATCTCGCCCCTGGGCGACAGCGCGGTGTGGGTGCAGCGGTGGAACGGCTCGCCGCTCATGAACGGCGCCGGCTTGTTCGGAATGCCGATCGTCAGCAGCACCTTGCCGTCGGTGGTGCATTTGCGCACGGTATGGTCGCCGTCGTCGGTGCAGTAAAGCTGGTCGTCGGCGTCGATATGCAGGCCATGCGCACGGCCAAACAGGCCTTCGCCCCAGTTCGTGATGAAATTTCCGTCGCGGTCGAGCACGACCATCGGATGCTCACCGCGGTTGAAGACATAGACGCGGTCCTTGCTGTCGACCGCGACGGAAGCGACGTCGGTGAGCTGCCAGCCTTCCGGCAGCTTCGCCCAGTTTTCGACAACGCGGTAGCGATGCTCGCCCGAGCCGAGAATGGTCGACATGTGTGTTTGCTCCCTCATTTTCAGGTCGTCATTCCGGGATGCGCCGCCAGGCGCAGGCCCGGAATCCATACTCCCGATCGTGGTTATGGATTCCGGGCTCAGCCCTGCGGGCTGCCCGGGAATGACGACCCGGTTGTTTCACTTCGGACTTGCGCGCGGCAACAGCCCTTCCTCGATCGCCTTGACCTGCAGCGCCAGATATTTCGAATTGATGCGGCATTGCGCGAGGCTGCCGGCGATGAACCACAGCCCCGGCTGGCCGGTGCGCGCATACATGTTGCGCAGCTCCTGGCCGTCGCCGAAACCCCAGATCGGGCCGACCCGCGCGGCGACCTCTTCGCCCAACAGCTTTTGCACCAGATATTCCTGCGGCTTGTAGCCGGTCGCCAGCACGATCAGGTCGGCGGCAAGCGCCTCGCCATTCTTCATCCGCACGCCCTCGGGGGTGAAGGCATCGATATCGGCAAACTGTTTCAGCCTGATCGCGCCGCTGGCGACGAGATCGGCGCAGCCGACGTTGAAATAATAGCCGCCGCCGCGGGTGAGATATTTGAACTGCCAGCCGGTTCCTTCGTCGCCGAAATCGAGCTTGAAGCCGACGCGCTCCAGGCCGTCGAGCAATTCCTTGTCGAGCTTCCTGGATTGCTCGGTCAGCAGAATATGGCTGCGCCGTGCAAGCGTCAGCGGCATCGAGGCCGCGATCAGGTCGTTATCCTCCAGCGTGCCCTCGTTATAGGCGGAATACGCAAGCTGCGCCGAGGGCTCGATATTGGTGACCAGCGTCGAGGATCGCTGCACCAGCGTGACGTCAGTGCTGCTCGAATGCAGGTCCTGCGCGATGTCATGGCCGCTGTTGCCGGTGCCGATCACCAGCGCGCGCTTGCCGCTCCACCGTTCGCCATCGTCATATTGGCTGGAATGCAGGATCTGGCCTTTGAAATTGTCGAGACCTGGAATGTCCGGAACATTCGGGATGCCGCTGACGCCGGTCGCCATCACGATATGGCGCGGGCGCAGCTCGCGCCTGGTGCCATCGGCGCGGCGCAGCGTCGCGGCCCAGCGCCCGTCAGAGTCGTCGTAGCTGCCGCTTTCGAACTCGGTGCCGGTCCAGAAATTCAACTCCATGGCGTCGGCATACGCCTCGAACCAGTTGGCGAGCTTGTCCTTGGGGATATAGGTCGGCCAGTTCGGCGGGAACGGCATGTAGGGCAGGTGATTGACCTGCACCTGGTTGTGCAATGTCAGCGCATGATAGCGCTTGCGCCAATTGTCGCCGATGCGCGCCTCGCGATCGACGATCAGCGTATCGACGTTCAGTTGCTTCAATCGCGCGGCGATCGCAAGCCCGGCCTGTCCGCCGCCGACCACGATGACGGTCGGGTCGCGGTCGGCATAGTCGGCGGAGGCCTTGCGCAGATCGAGCCAGTTCGGCCCGCGGAAATCCCGCGAATAGGCGTTTCCGCGCGGCCGATTATATCCGAGCTGCTCCTCGAACCCCTTCAGTTCGTCGAGCGCGGTGAGCAGCGTCCAGGCCTTGAGCTTGCTATTGTCGTCCGTGTCCGGGAGCAGGCGGAAGATTCCGTTGCCGCGGCCTTCTTTGGTTTCGAACTTGAAGATCGCTTCAATGGCATTCGTGCCGGCGCGCATCACCCGGCGTGGCGGCGCGCGGTCGGGATCGATGGCAAAGCCGTGCGGGGACACGCGCGCCGCGTAAGCGGGCAATTCTTTCAGGATCGCCGGCGCGCCGTTGAGAGTCTGGATGTTCCAGCTCAGCGCCAGCACGTCGCGCCAATAGCTCTCGGAGAGAAACAGCCCCTTCAGCGCGCCGCCGTCGGCGCCGGCAAGGGCGGTTTCGAACTGCGCCAGCCAGTTTTCCGCGGCAGTCGCCGCATCGTTGGTCTTGTCGAGCATGGGCGTTTCCCGTCACCGGCCGGTTCCGCGGCGCTTGTTCCGCCCAAAAACCTATACCGTCCGCCATCGCACAGAAAGCCGATTACTCAACCAGTGACGGCATGCGCCCCTGCTGCTGCGGAATGCGGCCCGCCAACCTGTCGACACAGACCCGTTTCACCACGATCAGACACCGTCAGCGGGGCAGCGGGATCGCGGAGCAAAAGACATTGTCGGGATCGTAATGCCGCTTGGTCCTGACCAGCCGCGCGGCGTTGCCGCCGTAGCTTGCGTCGGCCCGATCGGTCTCGCTGCTGCCGAGCAGGTTTGGATATCCGCCAGGCAAGGCCTTCGCAAACGCCTCGCGGGTGCGGCGGGCCCAGTTCCGATGCCGCTCCTCTTCGCCGGCATCCGACCCATCGGGGAAGATCGCGAGCACCTCGATCAGCATGTGATCGCGCCTGAGGCCGAAGGCTGTCGCATCGGCCGCGACCCGCGAGGCCGCGCCCTTGAACTCGTGGGTGAAGATCGCGCAGCCCGGCGAGGGGGCGTTGCCCATGGCGCGTACGAAAACATCGATGCTGTCGTCATCCAGCGTATCAAGCCAGCAGGTTTCGCCGAACACCCGCACGCCGTTGACGATCATCGCGTCAAAGGCCGACAGCAGCGCGCTGTGGGATTTTGGTTCGATGGTGCCCGCCAGCAATGTGCCGAGCTTGAGGAAGGGCGCAAGCCGTCCCTCCGCCTCTTCAGGCGCGCCGCACCAGGTCGGAATGACCAGCACCGCAAAAGCGCCGTCAGGACCGCCCGCTATTCCAACTTGCACGGAGAATTCGTCGGGCATCGAAGCCGCGAGCATGCTGCAACGTGCGAGTACGGCCTTGGCTTCGGAGAATGGATAGACCAGCACGCCCGCATGGACGCTTGGCAGATCCTGCAGGCGGCAACTCAGCGCGGTGACGACGCCGAAATTGCCGCCACCGCCGCGCAGCGCCCAGAACAGCTCTTCGTGGTGATGGAGACCCGCGGTCACGATGCGGCCGTCCGCGAGCACAACCTGCGCTTCGAGCAGATTGTCGAGCGCGAGCCCGAAGCGGCCGATCAGCGGTCCGTAGCCGCCGCCGAGCGTGAGGCCCGCCATGCCGACGGATCCGACCGAGCCGGCGACGACCGCGAGCCCCAGCGGATCGGTGACCACTGCGACGTCGGAGGCCAGCGCGCCGCCAGACACGAGGGCGGTCCGACGATCGGGCGCCACGAAGACGTCTCGCATGCCGCCAAGATCGATCACGATGCCGTTGCAGAGCGCGCGTCCCGCCCAATCATGTCCGCCGCCGCGGACGGACAGCGGAACATCGAGTTCGCGCGCCGCGCGGATGGCGACCTGGACGTCGTCGGCCCGTCGGCAATGCACGACGCCAATGGGCGCGACGCCGACCTGCTTGGCCCAGATCGTGGTCGCGGCCTTGTAGCGATCCTCGCCCGGCAGCGACACCAGCCCGGGCAATTGCCGGACAAGGCCGGCGGTTTGTGCGATCAAATCTGGTTTTATCAAATCAGTCACGGCGCTCTCCATCGTGGAGCGCGGGGGCAAGCCTCCCGCGCAGCCAGCCGGTCTAAGGAAGCTGGAGCGCCGGTTCGTGAAGATTCCTGCGGTTTTGGAAAACGATCAGGTGAGCTCGGACGGTGCGACCCCGTGCACGCGGCGGATCCAGCGCGACAAATGGCTCTGGTCGGAAAACCCGGTATCGGCTGCGATTTCGGCCATGCTCATTTGTCCATCGCGGATGAGCCGCAGCGCGGCCTGCAGCCGCAGATGGACGACATAGCGATGAGGCGTCATGCCAACCGAGCGGGCAAACACGCGCGAGAAGTGGAACGCGCTGCGGCCGGCCAACGCGGCGAGATCGCCGACTTCGATCGGCTCCGCCAGATGGTCGAAAATATGATCCCTGATCCCCTGAAGCACCTGACGGCTCAGCCTGCCGCGCACGGGAGCATCGGGGATCGACGAATGGCCGGACACCACATGGTTGACAAGGCGACCTGTCGCCTCGTTCCAGAGCCCGGGGCCGTTCGGATATCCGTTTGCGCTCTCGGACGCCAACAAACGCGCGGTACCGAAAAGTTCTCCATCGTAACCCGACATGCGTTCGTTGAGCCGCGCGTCGAGGGCGGAATCCTCGGCCGCCGCGAGCGCCAGCTTCTCGGGCGCAATGGCGATCACAAGCACGTCGATGCTGCAATCGGTTTCAGCCGAGCAATCCACGCCGGCCGGACAGATCGCGAGCGAGCCGGCATCGACCTCATGCCGAAGCGTCCGCCCGGCCATGCGGCATTGCATCCGCAGCCGCGGCGACATCTGGAAGAAGATCAAATGCTGGCCCGACGTCGCGCTGAAATGCGCCGCGGATTCAAACCGTGCCTGCAGCACCGCGACGCCGCTTTCGACGGGGGGATGCTCTGCGCACAACATCTGGGGCGGGTTGCCATCTTTCTGGGCCCAACGCATTCCAATAAACTTCGACAAAACAGGACGCTCCGACGGCAACCCTTCGAATCAGGAATGCCCATGTATTTGCGTGTGGATTTGGACTTAAGAAGAGCTGTCGCGAATTCGTGACGACGCCATCTGCGACGGTCAATGCGTCGTGAGCATCAATTCGTTTTTCCGATCACGCCTTCGCGTTTCTTGATCGTCCGATAATAGCTCCACCACAGATGCGCCGCGGCGCCGCGGAGCGGCCGCCATGGTTCGGCCAGCGGTGCCATCTGTTTGGCGGTCGGCCGCGTCTTCAAGCCCAGCCCGATCTTGATGGCTTCCTGCACCGCGAGGTCGCCGGCCGGCCAGGCATCGCCATGGCCGAGGCAGAACAGCAGGTAGACGTCCGCGGTCCATGGCCCGATGCCGTGCAGCGCCGTCAGTGTATTATGCGCGGCGTCGGCGTCTTCGTTGGCCAGCACATCGAGATTCAGCCGTTCGGCGACGATTTCGCGCGCGAGTGCCTTCAGCGTCTTGATCTTGGCCGCGGACAGGCCGAGCCGGCCGAGGCGGTCGGCCCGGGCGCGGCGCAGCGCGTCGTGATCGAACGGGTCGAATGCTGCGCTGATTCGGCCCCAGATCGCCGCCGCGCTGGCGGTGGAGAGCTGCTGGCCGCAGATGATATGTGCAAGGCCGGCAAACCCCGGCTCGCGCCGACGCAACGCCGGCATGCCGGTCACTTCGAAGATCGGCTTCAGCCGCGGGTCCTGCTTCACCAGCGCGAGGACGGCGCCTTCGAGGTCGGCCTGGGTGTTGAGATGGATGAGCATGTGGGTCAGCGCGCCGGGGTCGTGATGGGCGCGGGCTTGACCCGCGCATCCCTCTCATATCGCAACAGGCTCCCGGAGGGGATGGATGGCGGGGGATGGATTCGATGGGGCACTTCTGGCAAGTGACGAGACTTGAGGACCAATGCCACCCGTTTTCCGTTTCGCCCCGAGCCCGAACGGCAATCTGCATCTCGGCCACGCTTTTTCGGCGCTGCTGAATTTCGACCTGGCGCGGCAGTCCGGCGGCCGGTTCCTGCTGCGGATCGAGGACATCGACCCGAGCCGCTGCCGGCCGGAATTCGAGGCCGCGATCTATGAGGATCTGGCCTGGCTCGGGATCGTCTGGGAGCAGCCGGTGCGGCGGCAGTCCGCGCATCTTGCCGATTATCGTGCCGCGCTCGAGACGCTTTCAGCCCAGGGGCTCGTCTTTCCCAGTTTCGAAAGCCGCGCCGAGATCGTGAGACTGGTTACGCAGCGGGAGGCGGTCGGTGTCTGGCCGCGCGACCCCGACGGGGCCCCGCTCTACCCGGGTAGGGCAAAATCGCTTCTGCCAGATGAGCGTGCCCGGCTGCTCGGATCGGGGGCGCCTTATGCGCTGCGGCTCGATATGGCGGCGGCCGTCGCGCGGGCAGGTGAGGTGATTCGGCACCTGAGCTGGACCGAACTCGGCGAGGGCCCCCAAGGCGAGACCGGACAGGTTGCGGCCGATCCGGAAAGATGGGGCGACATCGTCGTGGCGCGCAAGGAGACGCCGACCAGCTACCACCTCTCGGTGGTCGTCGACGACGCCCTGCAGGGGGTGAGCGATGTGGTCCGCGGCCAGGACCTGTTCTACGCCACAGCCGTGCACCGGCTGCTGCAGCGCCTGCTCGGCCTGCCGGAACCCGCCTACCGGCACCATCGCCTGATTCTTGACGCCGGGCAAAAGCTCTCCAAATCATCCGGGTCGACCGGATTGCGTGAGTTGCGCGCCGCGGGCGCAGCGCCCGCCGACATCCGCCGCATCGTCGGACTGGCCTAGAATTTTCCCGGTGCGTTGCCAAAAGGGTGCCGTGACTCCAGGCATCCGGCCATGTCATGGTTGAACCCGCGCGGAGTTAAGGGGAGACATGGCGGAAAAGACCCGCTTGAAGCGTAAAATGAGGGGGCCGGCGAAGAGGCTCACCCCCAAGGTCAAGGCGCGCAAGCGCGCGGCCTCGCCCGGCATGGTTGAGGAGGCACTCGCTGTTTTTGCCCACGAGGTTCGCACGCCGCTGACCGGGATTCTTGCCATCAGCGACCTCCTGGCGACGTCAGACCTCGGCGAACGCGAGCGGCGCTGGGTCGATACCATCAAGGCGGGTGCCGAGCATCTGGCGAGCCTCGCCACCTTGTTTGTCGATGCCGCCAAGGACCGCGGCGCCGTGGCCTCGCTGCGCGAGGACCTGTTCGACCTGCGGGCGCTGGCGCGCAATGCCGGCGACTCCCTGGCGGGGCGCGCGGCGGCGAAAGGATTGCAGTCCAGGGTCGATATTTCGGCGTCGCTGCCCTCGCTCGTGGTCGGCGATCCCGTGCGGCTGCGCGCCGCGCTGGAAAATCTAATCGACAATGCGGTGAAGTTCACCGAGCAGGGCGGCGTTGCGCTCAAGGCCGTGCCGGCGCGCGTTGTGAAGGAACGTGGCAAGGGACCCGGCAAGGGACTTGTCAAAGGCAGGGTCGGTGTCGCCTTCGCGGTCTCCGACAGCGGCATCGGCCTGACGTTGAAAGAGATCAAACGCCTGTTTCGGCCGTTCTCGCAGGCCAATGTCTCGATCGCCTCACGCTTTGGCGGCGCGGGACTTGGACTGTCGTCAGTGAAGCAACTCGCCCGCGGCATGGGCGGCGACATCGCGGTGACGCAACGCGACGGCGGGGGAACCACCTTCACCCTCACGGTGGCCCTGGCCGGGGCGAAAGCCGTGACATCCGCGAATGAGGAGGGAGGCGATGATCTGTCGCCGGAGCAGGTGCCGCCACTGCGAATCCTCAGCGTCGAGGACAATCCCTTCGGCCGCGTCGTGCTCAACACGATCTTGAGCGAACTCGGCCATCAGGCGGAGTTCATCGGCCGCGGCGAGGCCGCCACCGAACGGGTCGCGCAAGGTCCCTTCGATGCCGTCCTGATGGACATGGTGCTGCCGGGCATCGACGGCGTCGAGGCCATCAGGCGGATTCGCCAACTCGGGCCGCCGCTCGGCCGCATCGCGATCATCGGCGTGTCGGGGCGCGGCGATGACGAGGCGGCGTCGCGCGCGGCGGGCGCCGACGCGTTCCTGCTCAAGCCTGTGTCTCCGCGGGCTTTAGCGACTGCGCTGCTTGAAGCGACACGCCGTGCGGCAGCCGCGACTTGATGATCGCCGCGTTCAACTCGCCGCCGAACACGAAGATCGCGGCAATGAAATACAGAAACACCAGCGCGATGATGACCGAGGCCAGACCCGCATACATGGTCACGTA